>Ga0181565_10000284_pt1 | contig 36586 bp, 31 predicted proteins | sample 101ome_16_FD_129661 | JGI IMG/M metagenome (GOLD analysis project Ga0181565, IMG submission 129661) | Coastal salt marsh microbial communities from the Groves Creek Marsh, Skidaway Island, Georgia - 101401AT metaG (megahit assembly) | ecosystem: Environmental > Aquatic > Marine > Intertidal... | reverse complement strand
TTTCATCACCCTTTGGTGCATGTTTTTTTACCTCAATTTTATCAACATTTGGCAAGTAGGGAACAAGTTTATCTAAATTGTCCCTGACAAGTGTGTATACATCATTTATTGGCCTATCGATCTTTTCATTAATTTGTAAGTCCATAATTTATCTCCGTTTGTTATTCAATTTTAGATAAATATGAGCAAAAGTAAACCCATTGAAAGTACAGTTTGTGTTAGTTTGTTTTGATTTTAAGTTTAATCAAAGTCTATTTTGTAGAGGATTCCAGCATCTTTAAAATATCTATTTTCATCATGGGTTCCATCAAATACTGGTGTCACTTCAATGACGTTATTTATTAATGATTTATTGATAAAAACAATGTTGGTTCTCGTCGGAGTTTTTTGATCAAAACCGGTGTCAAATTCATTGGTTTCTACACGCTCTCTTTTAATCCATTCATCTACCACATCAAATAAGTCTAATCTGTTTGAAATGTATTCTAGCATCTCAGGGTGTGGGCGATCCCCAAATTCTATTGTTATTACTTTGTTGTCGTCGTATGCGGCTCTTTTAACGACTTTTTCTAGTTTTAAAATATCATCCCACCAGTGTTTTTTATTTTTTCTCATGGATACGTTAAAAAACTGAAGAATTTTATCGTTTTCTAGTTTTGCACTCACGTTTGTTATTCCATGTACTTTCCAGATAGAACAATTTTTTTCAAATGACGTAAACTCCTCATGGGTAATAGGTACTTTTGATGTTAAAATTGTTCCAGTTCTTCTTTTAATGTCATCATTGTAAGTAAAATATGGGTAGTCCATATTTGTCTTTAAAAGATCAGCTTTTTTGTTATAAGTTTGGTGAAATATATTGACGTCAGTACCGTAGTAATTGATTACTCTATTTAGTTGAATAATATTATTTTTTTTTGATTTGAAAAATGTTGTTTCCAAATTTAAAGAAAGAATACTAAGTTCTTCTGCAAAAGATTCCAGAGAGAAGAGTGAGATAAGACATGCTAGTAAGATGGCCATAAAACTTCCTGTTTTATGGCATTTTTCGGTAAGAATTTGTTGTTATTTATTAAATTGGTACTAATTAATTGAAATAGGAATAATTTTCATTTTTTTAATGAAAATTTTCCTGAACCACTAAAAAAAAGAGCAGTAAAGCCAAACAAATAAACGATAGAGAGCTCTTGGTTTTTCCAAGGTTGCCCTGCATGAACAATAAACGCAGCCACTGCCATAGTGATGATAAGTGGAATGACTGTCAATCTTACTTTAATGCCCATAATGATAAAAATAGAGCAAAATACCTCGGCAAGAATAGTGAGAATTAGGCTCATTTTACTTGAAACGCCAAGTGGGTCAGGGAAACTATTGACCTTTGTGGAGTAGGATAGAAGCTTTGGAAGTCCATGAGCAAAAAGCATTGTTGAGCCTAGTGTGATCCTTAAAATTAAAGGGCCTATCTTTTCATCTATATGTCTTGATATCATTAGTTAATCCTGTCGTGTGAGTTTCAGATTCCAGTTATTCTATTCTACATAATCACTGTTGACAAAAAATTCAACGTCAGGGTTTTTTTCCATTGCTAATTTTAAATCCCAGTCAGATTTAACTCCAAAGCATATTCTTCCTTTATGGTCATAGGCAATTACTGAAGCGAAGTTATCAATAAATTGGTTTTTAATTTTTTCGTTAGGAAACCTTAACCAGCGGATACCACTAAAGGTGTGTCCTTCATAAATTGCTCTAACACCATATTCATTTTCGAGTCTAAATTGCACGACCTCAAATTGAAGTACTCCAACCGCACCAAGGATTTTTTCATTTGTTGTCTTTTTTTGAAATAATTGAACAGTTCCTTCTTCGGATAATTGAGTGAGGCCCTTTTCCAGTTGTTTTGATTTAAGAGGGTCTTTTAAAATGACTGTTCTAAAAATTTCAGGTGCAAAATTTGGAATACCGGAAAATTTTATTTTGCTACCTTCGGTAAACGTGTCACCAATTTGGTACTTTCCAGTATCGTGAATTCCAATAATATCGCCAGGTATTGCTGTTTCTACCGCTTCTCTATCCTGGGCCTGAAAAAAGACAGGAGATGCTATTTTTACTTCTTTATTAATTCTTGTATTAAAAACCTTACTTCCTTTTTTAAAGGTTCCGCTGCATACCCTCATAAAAGCCATACGGTCACGATGATTTTTATCCATGTTCGCTTGGATTTTAAAAATAAACCCTGAGAATTCGTTATCAGTTACTGATACCTCTATCTTATCAGATGTTTCGTCAAATGGAGGTTTAAGTGCCTGACGAGAAATTGGTATCGGGCCATGATCGGCGATAAAGTTGACCAGATTAGTAACTCCAAAGCTGTATAGGGCAGATCCAAAAAAAACAGGTGTTTGTTTTCCTGCAAGAAATTCCTCTTTATCAAATTCAGGAAGAACTCCTTGGACTAACTCAAGATCTTCTAAAAGTTGGTCAATGTTTTCTCGCCCGCATGCAGTGAGGACCTCATCACTTTCTAGGTCATCTGCTTGGATAACTTTTAGGTCGAAGTTTTCTTTATTTGGAGTAAACAATAGGATTCTTTTTTCATGAATATCATATATTCCTTTAAAGTTGACACCATCTCCAATCGGCCAATTCATCGGAGAACACTGGATGTTACAAATAGATTCAACATTGTCTATTAGCTCGTATGGATTCATCGCATCCCGATCAAATTTATTCATGAAGGTAATTATTGGCGTGTCTCTTAACCGGCAAACCTCCATTAATTTCTTGGTTTGTGTCTCAACTCCCTTTGCAGAATCAATCATCATTAGTGCCGACTCAACGGCGGTTAGGGTTCTATAGGTATCTTCGGAAAAATCCTTGTGCCCTGGAGTATCTAGAAGGTGAATTGATCGGCCTCCATAATCGAAGCTTAAAACAGAGCTGGAAATGGAAATACCTCTTTGTTTTTCTAGTTCCATCCAGTCACTTTTAGCGTACTGACCTTTTTTGCTTTTTACCATTCCTGTTTCTCTGATCACATTTCCGTGGTAGATGATTTTTTCGGTCATCGTCGTTTTCCCGGCGTCAGGGTGACTGATGATTGCAAAAGTGCAACGATTATTTGCTTGAATGGCCATTTTAGTATTCCTATTTATTTTGGATTGTTTGATGTTTTTTTATCACATATTCACATACATCATTCGGAGTAAGTTTTGATAATTCTTTAGGAGAAATATCATCACTGTTTAATTGTGGTAATTCAAAGTTGTCATCCGAAATAATAAGCTCTTTATTAGCTTTAACCTCATCTACTTTTTTGACGGGGGTAAAGTGTGGGACAGTATGCAGTACCTCTGGGTTGTTATTTAATAACAATTTAATTGCTATTAAGACTTCATAGAATTTGTCTAGTTCCTTTTTAGAATAGCTCTCCGTTGGCTCAATCATTAAACCAAATGGCTCAGGGAAACTAACCGTTGGCGCATGGATACCAAAGTCAAGAAATAGTTTTCCGAGTTTTGAAATAGCTTGCGATTTAGCAACACCACTTTCAGTGATTTTTTTAAACGTTTCCTCTGATAAGGTAATTATGAACTCGTGCATCCGATCAATAGATTCGGTTTTGTAGGGGAGAGTTGGAAACTCTGTCTTTAGTTTATTAAAAAGGTAGCATGATGAAAGAACCGCTACGCTGGACATTTTTCTTACGCCCTCATCTCCTAGTGAGTTTAGGTAGGTTAAGCAACGTACCTTATGAGCAAAGTTTCCATGATTTCGATGGAAACTACCAATAGATTTTTTTGTTTTAACAAATTCATATTTGTTATTTTGTTTTTGAACCTGATGGCCGGGGAGGTAATCAACTAACTTTTTACTAACAGCAACAATTGCATCACCTGGGCCTCCGCCGCCATGAGGAATCGTCCATGTTTTATGTAGGTTGTTATGAACGGCATCAACTCCTAACTTGTCCAGGTTTACAATACCAGCAATCGCATTCATGTTCGCCCCGTCCATGTAGACTAGACCATCAATTTCATGAATCATGTCGGCCATTGCCTTGAAGTTTTGTTCAAAGATTCCAGAAGTGTTGGGGTTTGTTACCATTACACCAATAATTCTTTTCCCATACTGATTGATAAATGTTGAAACTTGTTCAAGATTGATTTGTCCCTTCTCATTTGCTTCAATTGGAATAATTCCATAAGAAACACCATCTTTCTTATAGGTGTCGATGCCGGCCATTGTTGCTGTGGCAGGGTTGGTTCCATGGGCGGATTGTGGAATGAGAATGATATCACGAATTTCATTTTTATCCTGGTGGTAGGCCTGAAACATTTTTATCCCAACGAGTTCTCCTTGTGCCCCTGCAACTGGTTGAGTTGTAACACCGGGCAAGCCTGTTATTTCTTTAAACCTCTCTTGGATATTAAATAGAACCTCTAAGCATCCTTGGGTGTCTTTTTGAGGTGCTTGTGGATGTGCTCCAGTGAAACCCGCAAGTGATGCCGTAAAGTCATTAATATGCGGGTTGTATTTCATCGTACATGACCCCAGAGGATAGATGTTATCGTCTGGAGATACGTTTAGTTTACTTAGTTGATGATAAAAAGCTTTTAGCTTTTCTAGTGAGTGATTTGGAATGATTGCGTGATTTTGGCCTCTAAACCTCTTATCAATATCTTTTACCTCATTGACGCTGTTATGCTTAGCCGAACCTAAATTCTCTTGAAGAAATTTAATTAAATTATCAATATCATTTTTTGTAACAATATCATTAAAACTGACTAGGATCGAGTTAGAGAGGTTTTTTAATCTATCAGTGACGTCTACTCCAAGGTGAATTTTTTGATCCGAAGCTTTATTAATTAATTCAGTCGCTTTAAGTGGAGATGTAATATTGATAACGAGCTGGTTTAATGCGCTTGTGTCACCAAATGGAATGTTAATGTTGTTTACTTCTTTAAGTTTATTGACAAAGTATTTGAGATTCTCATGGGCGGTTTTTTGAGCAAGCTCTAAGCCTTTGGTTCCTTTTTCAAGAAGTGCTGCGCCTACAATCGTTGCGACAAAACTTTGGTTAGAGCAAATATTTGAAGTCGCTTTTTCTCTTCTAATATGTTGTTCTCTCGTAGATAAAACCATGCATAAAGCAAGGTTGCCATTTGCATCGGTTGTTTTGCCAATAAACCTTCCCGGAGTACTTCTGATGTTTAGTTTCTGTTTTTGGTTGTACCTTACTCCAAATATTCCCAGTCCTGGGCCGCCAAAATTTGGGCCGAGTGCTAGGTGTTGTCCTTCCCCAATGATGATATCAACACCTTCTTGATTTTTTCCAAATTCGCTAGGTTTTTTCAAACCTGCGTTGTTAATTTCCATGAGGTCGATATCGCAAATCGTCGTCATGTTGTTTTGTTGTGCAATATCTGTGATCTGATCGAATTCTTCAATGTTTCCTAAGTTATTTGTTTGTGAAAATGCGATTGCATAATAGTCCTGGGACGAGCACATTTCCTTGAGGGTGTCTAGATTGGTTGTGCCGCTGCTTTCGTCAAGTGGGGCATAATCAATTTCTAACTTTGTGTGTCTTGAAAGCGTTTCAAGGACCTCAAGATCATTTGGGTGAAGTGATTGAGAGACGAGGAATTTAGAACCTTTGTGTTTTGATATTTTTCTCGCGGATAAGGCTGCTTCAAATAAGGCAGTGGATCTATCGTATAAGCTGGCGTTAATAGCCTCAAAACCAGTAATTTTTGCAATGATATTTGAGTAAAACCATAAGCTCCACAAGGTTCCTTGAGATCGCTCAGGTTGGTAAGGCGTATATGCCGTTGTCAAACCTCGAAGACCACAGACATAAGGAACGATTTCCGCCGTTTTGTATGATCGCAATGAGTCACCAATAAATGAAGGATAGATGTTATTTAATTTAGAGGACTTTATTAAGCTGTCTAAATTTTCCTCATAGGTCATTGGAGTAGCCGTTTGATGATGGTTTGTCTCAAACTTAACATTGTCATCTATTGAATCATATAACTGTTCTAGATTGTTTAGATTGAGGGAGTTCAGCATTTCGCTAATTTCATTATCGTCTGCTGAAATATAGAATTTTTTATTTTCCCGTTCCAAGTTGTCTATTGAGTATGGTAGATTGTACTTATCTAATTTCATATTAAGCCTATTTTTAATGATCCATTTAAGGGAGTAAACAATTAGTAATATCGATATCTTATACCTTTACGGAGGGGATTCAGACAACAAATTTGTTAGACAAATGGTGGAAAAAGGCCTGATTGTTACCAATGATACATCCTTGCTGCCTCGTTATCTTATCACCGATGATGAAAATGATATTTACTATGAAAATCTGGATGGAGATAGGGTTGGTAAATTTGAGTGGGTTAAGTTGTGGAAACGACTAATGCGTCAATCAAACTCCATAACAAAGGAGCCTCTTGCCAAGGCAATTGGCCTAAAAAATATTAAAGAGAAAACGCTTATTTGGGACATGAGTTGTGGCACAGGAAAAGATACCTTGCTTTTACTAAAGTTTGGTTGCCGAGTTCATGCATTTGAGCGCAATAAAATCATCTATAATCTACTTTTGTATCATTTTTATCTCATGGAAAGTGTCGAGAACTTTCCATTGGAAATGCTTAGTTTAACATTTGGGGCCCCCATGCAGGTGGGATTAATAGATAAACCGAAAGTAATTTACTTCGACCCAATGTATGCTGAGTCAGCAAATAAGAAATCTGCACCAAGGGCCCAGATGGCGATGTTTCGCCAATTTGTCGGAGAGGATATTGACTTTGAGACTCATCTTGAATTTGCTTTCACCCTCGCGAGCGAACGAGTTGTGTTAAAGCGATCAGTTAAGTCGCCAGTATTATATAAAAATAGATTTAGTCATTCCATCATTGGAAAAAGTACTCGCTATGACGTTTACATGATTCATTAAGAACCTGCCTTAAGCAGCCATTTTTTTGTGATTGTCTGAGAGTTTGCTCAATCGTTTAATTATCTCGTTTGGTAATTTTTGATTTAACTTGAACCCAGCTCTATATATTACTCTGGTTTTACCATTTTTGATGTAGGATTGAACGCGTTGATATACTAAAGTTGCTGATAATCCCTTGATGGGGATGTCCAAAATCATGGAGATTTGATAAGTACCATTGACTTCATAATGTGGTCGGTCAATCTTTTTCAGTTGGACTGAAAATCCAAATTCACTGAAATCTTCTATTTTCATTTTTGTTGACCTGAAGTGTTGATTCTTATTTTTTTCAAATTTTAGGTAGGCATGTTCGGTGTCGGATATTTGAATGCGGTTAGCGGATCTTTTTTCACTAAGCAGTATTTTTTTTGGTATTGGAATTTCAATTATGCCATTGATGACCCGATAATTTTCGCTTTTGAATAGAACTCCATTGTGTGAACCTCTAATAAATATTTTATTCTTGCGACTTATTTTTTTACTTAATAATTCCTTTGTCTTTACGTTTATTGGTTCGAAGTAGAGGTTTTTATTGTCCAAGCCTAGCATTTCGCAGTGAATAAGATTTTTTTTCGCCTTCCCCTCAACCATTATTGTTTGCCAAAGAAGAACTTTTGATCGATCAGTGCTAAGGTGGTAGATCGCTTTTAAGATCTCCTCTTTGATTTCAACTTCTCTCGTTTTCACATACATGCCATTTTATCGGTATTTACTGCAATTTTCTAAACATTGTGTAGAGTCAATTTTTCTTGTAAATACTTAATTTTATTGCTAACAATTTTGAATAAACTAAAGGAATTTTATGGAACAGAAATATGATACGTATGGGATTGGAAACGCACTTGTAGATATCGAATTTGAGGTTAGCGATGAATTGCTTAATTCTTTAGGTGTAGAAAAAGGTTTAATGACACTTGTCGACGAAGACGTGATCGAAAAAATTAATAATTCCGATGATCTCAATTCTGATCATAAGAGCTGTGGTGGTTCTGCTGGTAATACGATGATCGCGCTGGCTCAACTTGGAGAGAAGGCTTTTTATAGTTGTAAAGTTGGTGCTGATGAGTTTGGTGAGTTCTTTTCTAATGAACTTTCTCAAATGGGTCTAACATCAAATTTATCTAATGGGTTGATGGACGGACGCACAGGCCAATGCATGGTTTTTGTTACTCCGGATGCCGAGAGAACAATGAATACATATTTAGGCATTACTGAAACATTTTCTGAAAGTGAAATAGATTTTGATGCTTTAAAAAATAGTAAAGTATTATACGTTGAGGGTTATCTTGTAACATCATCAACAGGCCGGGCTGCAGCGATTAAGGCCTTAAACTTTGCCAGAGAGAATGGAGTAAAAACTGCTTTAACATTTAGTGATCCATCAATGCCGACATATTTTAAAGATGGTCTTGTTGAAATGTTAGGAAATGAAAAAGTAGATTTGCTTTTTTGTAATAAAGAAGAATTGTCTGTTTTCACAGCTGAGCAAGATTTAAAGAAGGCTTTAGAAAAAGGTTTCGATATTGCTCATCATGTGGTCATGACAAACGGTGCAGATGGGGCAATTTTCTTTGATGGTAAGGAGATTGTTTCAGCAGAAGCCCCAAAGGTTTCACCTGTTGACACGATTGGTGCAGGGGACTTATTTGCAGGAGCTTTTTTATATAGCTACGGTAAGGGAGTTGAAATCGAAAACTGTTTAAGATTTAGTTGCGCCTGTGCAAGTAAAGTAGTTACTCAGTATGGATCAAGACTAAAAAAAGATGAGATAATAGCGTTAAGAAAAGAATTTCTTAACTTTTAGTACTGTAAGGGTTTTATTTATGAAAAAAGCGACGTGGATTAGTGAAGTTTTTGAAGGACGTGTTGAGCTTGGAGAGATTAGAGTTCGAGGTTGGGTGAGAAGCGTAAGAAAGAAGAAGGCCTTCTCTTTTATGGTTATCAATGATGGCTCGTCTCAAAAAAATCTTCAAATTGTATTGGACGCAGATATCAATAATTATGAAGCGCTTAGCTCATGTTTGGCGGGGTCATGTGTTGAAGTGGAGGGGGAACTCGTCGAGTCTCAAGGAAAAAGTCAGAGCTTTGAGGTAGTTGCTAAAACTGGTGTTGTTCTAGGGAGCTCAAAAGAAGACTATCCTTTACAAAAAAAGGCGACATCAATGGAATTTCTTCGAGAAAATGCCCACTTTCGCCCAAGAACTAACCTGTTTGGAGCCGTTTTTAGAATTAGAAACACCCTCGCTTATGCAACTCATCGATTCTTTCAAGAGCGGGGCTTTTACTATTTGAACACTCCCATTATCACTGGAATTGATGCAGAGGGAGCGGGTGAAATGTTTAACGTTTCAACCTTAAGTCCAGACAAAGTTAAAAAGCTTGATAATGGAGAATTTGATTATAAAAAAGATTATTTTGGTAAAAGCACGAGCTTGACAGTAAGCGGACAGCTAGAGGCTGAAACCTTCGCCATGGGAATGGGAAGGGTATATACATTTGGTCCGACTTTTCGCTCTGAAAACTCTAATACAGCGAGGCATCTTGCTGAGTTCTGGATGATTGAACCAGAGGTTGCTTTTGCAGAGCTGGAAGATGTTGCTGAGCTTGGTGCTGACTACATTAAATATCTAATAAATAGCGCCTTAAATGAATGCCTTGATGACCTTTTGTTTTTAGAAAAACGCGATGAAGTAGATGCTGGTTTAGTAGAACGGTTGAAGGCCGTTGGAAGCAGTGAATTTACCAAAATAACCTACACGGAAGCAGTGTCAATTTTAAAAGAAAGTGGAGCTAAATTTGAATATCCCGTCGAGTGGGGAAAAGAGCTTCAAACAGAACATGAGCGTTACCTTAGCGAGGTTAAGTTTTCTGGGCCAGTGATTGTCACTGATTATCCAAAAGATTGTAAGGCGTTCTACATGAAGCAAAATGAAGATGGTAAAACTGTTCGAGCAATGGACATTCTTTTGCCTGGTGTTGGTGAAATTATTGGCGGCAGTCAAAGAGAGGAAGATCTTGATAAACTGAAAAATAGAATGGAAGAAATGGGAATGGACCAAAGTTCCTTGTGGTGGTATTTAGACCTTCGAAAACATGGAACCGCTCCTCATGCTGGTTTCGGGCTAGGGTTTGAGCGTGCCATCATGTATATCACTGGAATGAAGAATATTCGTGATGTTATAGCTTTTCCACGAACGCCAAAAAGCGCAGATTTTTAGTTACTTTTTTTATTTCGATTGTTTTTTCTTCGATGGCCCGAGGTTTTATTTCTCGGGCCTTTTTCATTTTTATTAATCGGTCTTGATTCCTGTTTCAAATCGGAACCCTCATTGTTACCTGACAAAGAGGCGTCATCTTTGAGCTCAGTTCTCTCAGGGAGAGGCTTTGATGGGGACCAATTGACTACTTCATTTGTTTCATTTGTGATTAAATTAAACTCTTTTGGGAAATTCCATCCCTGTGGAGTGGCGTGGTTATTGGGGTTATAAATCTGGCATGGATATCGTTTTATTGTTCCCTTGTCAGTCAGCATATCAAACTGTTCTTTTAAAATATGAAGTTTTAAAACTTTTCCCAAATCACCATTTTGAAGCCTAACGTACTTACCTTCTTTTGGGAGACTTTTCTTTTTATGCGAATAAACTTCGTCTTCATACTTCATGCAACATTTAATTTGTCCGCACACTCCGTTTATTCTATTTTGAGCGATCGATAAATTTTGGTTTTTTGGCATTTTAATATTTACGTGACCATAGTCCTTAAGAAAAGAGCTACAGCATGTTTGAAGGCCACATGCACCGAGTGCACCGATAGCAGCCGTTCTATCCCTGACGCTTATTTGCCTAAGTTCAACCCTAATTTTTAAAACACCAACCAGATCTTTAACCAGGTCTCTGAAGTCAACTCTGGCCGGTGCATTAAAGTAAAATACAACTTTTTTACCATTTTGCATGAATTCAACGTGGGTCAGAGTCATGTCAAGTTTATGTTTTTCTATAAGGTCCTGGCATTCAATCTCTGCTCTTTTTTCGTTAATTATATTTTCTCTTTGTTGGTCAATATCCTCCTCTGTCGCCACTCTTGCAATCGTTTGAATTGGCAGCATATTACTTTTGAAAGATTTTTTGTAAGGGAAACTATTAATGTACCCAACTGCCAAGCCGCGATCACTTTGGGCCAATACCTTTTGTCCGTAGCGAAAACTGTGTGAACCTAGGAGGAATGGGAAAGACTTAGCATTTCCCGGAAATCTAACCCTGATAAAGGTTAGTTCATCACCCTCATTAAACCGAGACTTGCTTTCGTGATTACTTGATTGTTGGGATGCATTGTTAATACTTTCATCTATTTGGTTGTTCATGTTTACTCATTTTTTATTTTATAAGTGACTAATTTCTTCATTAAAAATTTTTTTTAATGGAATGATAATATTGTCAAAGTTATTTAAATTTAACTTTTTGTTCTGGTTATATTTTCTGACTATCTTACCTAATATATTACACTTTTTGTAAGTTAATTGTTTCTTCGTGAGAGATTCAAGAAGTGCTTCTAAAAAATCCTGTGATTCTGCAGGGCGTTGTTTGAGGTGCTGAGAAAATTCGTGAGGTGAGATCTCTCCTTTTGCATAGGCGTCAAAATAATCTTTGAGGACGGTACATGTTTTTTCTGTTTCGAGCTTAGAGTGAGTGCCCTCATTCATGGGGTTCAGCATATTAATTGTTATACCTCGACTCTTTATTGTCTTTGGTAGAATATGTTGCTGATTTAATAAGATAATCGATGTGTTCTTTGCTGGTTCCTCAAACAGTTTTAATAGCTTATTGAAGTTACCTGAGCGGTTAAGTTTTTCAGTCCATTTTATATAAATTACCTTAATGGTTTCACTTGTAACGCTCATTTGGGCAGTTTTAATTATTTCTTGTAGAGAGCTAGAGTTTAATTCATCATCTGTAATTAATTTAAATTCATCAAGATTTGGATGGTCACTTTTCACAGACCTATTATTTTTCTTTACCCATTTGCGCCCAAACTCAATCATTTCATCAATAGAATGGTTTTTTGATTCGATAATTAAAAAAGGGTAGGTTGTCGTATTGCTCATTTAAATTACCTTATTTACTAGGCTGATAATATCATGGTGAACTTCTTCTTTTGCTCTATTTCCATTAATTACATTAAAGTCACTAAAGTTATCCTTGCAGTAGTTAAAGCCGTCAATTAGGTGTTGGTAATAAGAAACAGGCTTAGATTCAAAGTAATCTTTTTTATTATTTCTAATTGCTTGTCTTTTTTTTGAAGTTTCTATGTCAATTTCTAAATATATTGTTAGGTGTGGAATTGTATTTAGGGGGTAGTTATTGTGGATACCTAATATTGTATCTGGGCCTAACTTGGCGCCAAATCCTTGGTATGAAACGGAACTATGTATATACCGGTCGTATATTACTATGTTGTTTTTTGTGGAGAGAAGAGGAAGGACTGCTTCTTGAAGTAACTGGCACCTTGAACTTGCAAATAAATGTGCCTCGGCAAGCGGAGCGATTTCTGAGTTTGCTCCTAGCATAGCTTCACGGAGTTTTTCCCCGAAAGTGGTTCCTCCGGGCTCTCTGAAGTTGTGAACTTTATATTTGGTGTTTTGTTGAAGGTATTGAGATATTAATTTAATCTGAGTAGATTTGCCACATCCTTCAATTCCTTCAAATGACAGAAATATTACATTTTTTTTGTCAAAATAGCTAAACGAGTTGATGCTCATTTGAAAAATCCCTTTAATGATAAGACCGCTATCCTAACGTCTTTTTAATTATTTGGGAATTTTTTAGTAATCATCCTCTGTTGGATATTCTTGCTCTCTTTCTTGTTGGTCATTTTGCTCATTAAGTGGCTCTTCCCCCTCGTTGGCATAATTTTCTTCATTTTGGTACTGAGAGTCATTATTTATTTGTATGTCTTCATCATTTTGAGGTCGAAGCTGGTTTTCATCACCATTGTTTTGTGTCTCAGTGTCGTTGTCCTCTTGGGGGTATTCATTTTCATCGATTATTTCTTCATTTTCCGGTTGGGAAGTGTCAATACTTGCTGGTAGGATCTTGGAGCGTTTATTCATTAACCTTTTTCTTCTAGAGGTGCTTTTTCTGATCTTCTTTTCTGGATTTCTATCTTTTCGTATTGATGCAGGAGCCTTGTTTTTCAGGTTGTTATATTTTTTGATTTTGGTTGTTCTTCGTTTTCTGATGGATGGCTTATTACCCAAATAAAGTGATTTTGATTTTTTATTTATTGAATTTGTGTTGGCCCTTTTATTGTCAATAACTCTTTCATTTGTTGGTGCTATAACAATAAAATAAATAATTGTTAAAATTATAAGCGGACTTAAAATACCGATAGATAATTTTATTGGACTCCATGTTTTTGTTGTGGATGGGGTGTCATTGCTTGCTACTTTATTACTGGTTATCTTTGAAACAAACGGAATGAGGTTTGATAAACCACCTTTTTTGTTTAATTCGAGTGATATGTCATCTTTGTTATCTTCCATCGTGTCTATTTTTTCTGCCATGGAATAGTTTGATGAATTTTTGGTTGTATAAAAATCAATAGGTATTGTTGGTAGTTTGTATTTTTTTGAAATTGTTATATTTCCAAAGTCATTGAGTGAAATTTTTTGGCCATCAATTAAACAAGTTAGTGAGAAGGCGATTGAAGTTAACTTTTTGTGATTATTAAGAATGAAGCTATGATTTACTACTAATGGTGTATCCTCATTATGTTCATCATAAATTTCTGCCAAGGATAGATCTCCAGAAAACTTTGGGTTTTCTTGGTGCTCTTTCCATAACTGGCCAATAATTTTCCATTTGCTTATCGTTAAATCACTCATATTGCCTCTCTATGAGGCTAATATCGGGTGTGAAGTGAAATTAAATGAAGCTAGTGATAGGTTTTGTTTAATGGAGGAAAATTTTTCTTAAAAAAAAGCCCTCATTTTAACTTGAGGGCTTTCGTCGATGGTTGTATTTTTTTAATAACTAGAATGCACTATAAGTGAACGAAACACCGTATCGTAACATTTTAGTCCAGTCAGAATTAACTTCCCATGAGTTTGTTGTGCTGGCGATTGGTGAACCCGCTACATAAAAAGCTGTACCCATTTTATCGGTTAAGCTCTTAGAAAACTCGGCAGTAAGGTCAAAAGAGTTATACTCATTTGAGTTTTGCTTGTTGTTATTTTTGAAAAATTCTTCAACAAATGTAAGGCTAACATCATACGGAAGAGCCAAAGTTTCAGTTAAAACAAGGTAATAGTAGTTTCTTGCAGTTTCTACATTGGTTTTGTCTTTTAGATCAGAAAGAGCAACATAAGCAGTTGCACCAACTGATAATTTGTCGTTTATTGTTCTACTCGCAGAGACTGATAATCTGTTAAGGCCATAAGTGTTGGAGCCATTTCTCATTTCTGTATCAGGTAAATATCTTTTCTCAAACGCGGCCTTAAGGTTGATGCCGTGCTTATCTTGGTTTAAAATTCCTGATCTCGTATATTTAAGAACTGATCTACTGAATGTTGTATCTGCTTTTTGTCCGTTTGGATTGTTTATAGAGACTCTTGTTTCAAGTCGAAGAGAATCGTTATCTGTAATATTGTAGGATAGATAAGCAATATTTGTTTGAGTGTAGCCAGTGTAAGTATCCGTCGTTCCTTGAGCGTCAAGTCCTAAGAATAAAAATAGGCTTGTCTTTTCTGCTATTTTAGAAAATAAATCGTTCGATTTTGTTGTGCTTGTTTGTACACTTTGAGCTATTGTATTAGTAGACAGTGCTGTTAATACAAGCGCTAAAGAAATTAAGTTTCTAAGTTTCATGGTTTCTCCTAAAAAAATAATAAGGCATGTGCCTAACCCCAATTTCAGGCACAATGACAAAATAACCAATCTATTGCAAGATCTTTGATTTGTCTGCGTATTTTTTATCATTTCTTACATTTCATAAAAATAAATATATACGCTAAGTATTTAAAATTGTATCCTCGAAAAGATGGTGATTTGGAATTCCTGGTGGCATTTTGCCTATATCATTCAACTTATTCTAGTGAAATTAATTTACTTCATTTCACTTCTTAATTCTAATCTTGGTAGAAAGTTTAACGCTAGGCGAGCCTTTGAACAGCGAAATAGTGACTCGTCGATCACGTCATTTGATGTAGGTTTCCACGTCTCAAGTGAAGGTGAATTATCCCAGATATATTCATTGTTAGAATATTTTCTTGATAAAAAGTTATCAGTCTTGTTGCTTTTTACTAGCCCAAGCGTCGAGTCAAAAATTGGTAAGTTGCGGGAAGTATATCCTGATCTGGTCACAAGAAGCGTTGTTTTTACCAAAGTTGATTATAAATTTTTGAGCAATCTTCGCATGAAAAACTTTTCACTTTGCCGTTATGATTTTTTGCCTTGGCTAATGCTTCTTGGCCTTAAAACGGAGCAGTTCTTTTTGATAAATGCAACAAGTATAAAGTGGAGAGGGTCCTCTTTTTTTGTAAAAAAACTTAAAAACCTTTTTTATCTACAGTTTGATTTAATAACCACATCTAGTGCGGTTGATGAAGATATTTTTAGTAAACTTCTGCCTGATAAAAGAATTTTAAATATTGATTTACGCTCTCTTGAAGTTAAAAAGCGACAGGCTATTTTTACTCAATCTGACTTCTATAAAATGAACGAAGAATTTTTACTACGTATAAAAAAAGAGGAGAACACATTTTGCTTTGGCTCAGCATGGGGGAAAGATCTAAAAGTGATGATGAATGGCCATGTGACGGAGTTATTTAAAAAAGCTGATTCTTTTATATTCGTTTTTCCACACGATTTAGATGAAAAAAATATAGTCTCTATAAAGAGAGACCTTTTCAGTTTTGGGTACGAACTGAACATTATATCGCGTGTTGATGAATTTCGCATGTCCAAGCCTGGCGTCATTAATTTAGTATTGATCAAAGGAGTTTTGTGCGAACTATATCCATTTTTTAAATTCGTCATTGTCGGTGGAGGGTTTGGTGCAAGTGTTCACAGTGTATTAGAGCCGATGCTTGGAGGTTGTATCACCTTTTGTGGCCCCATTGTTCATCGAAGCACTGAAGTGGAGAACTTTGTCTCTAAATTTCCTTCTCGCATGTTTGTATGTTCTGATACTGAATCCCTGGCGCATCAGTTAACCAAATGCACTGATGGCAAAAAAAATAAATTTACTGTTAATGATGGTTTTGATCAAATAACCAGTCGTTTTTCTAGTTTAGTTGGTTTTTATGAAAGTTAATTCCCCAGAAATTAAATATCATGGATATGTTGGTTTAACACCCTTAAGTGTGGCCCATGCAATTTCAAAAGGAGTTTTGGAGAGCTCTGTTTTTTTTCATCTTGAAAAATATAACTTAGCTCTTCATCAACGGTTTTGGTCTAAATTTGAAATTGAGTTAATAAAGTTGTTCGATCCGCGTTTTGAGTTTTCACAAAACGCGACTAAAATGGCGTTTTCGTTTAATGGTATTTCACTCGCTCTTGGCCAAGAGGTAGAAGATAATGTGCGAGAGCTACGTCGTAAGTTTGCCTTCTTGGAAAATTTATTTAAGAAATCGTCAAGTGTTGGCCCTGAAGATTATGTAAAGCTGGAGAAAGACTTATTTTCTATTTGGTTGAAGATTTCAAAACACCCAAATTATCAAACGGTTAATTTTCAAGCTTTGTTGTCTGAAGTAAATAATCCCCTTGTCTCCATTTTGTTTGATTGGCTTCAAGAAGCTTTTAAAAACGATCATTATCAGTCAGAGCGATGTTTAATTAAATTATTATCAGTTGCTTATCTTGGGGGTGAGCATATTAATTTTTCCGAAATGCAACTTTTTTATCTATTGGCCAAGTTAATATCTCCTGTATATTTTTTTGAAGACTTTTCCATTTTGGTATCAAGTTTTAGTTTGGATCACGATATTTCATCTCCAAAAACACGAAAGACAAAAAAGTTTATTACCAATCAAAATAAAGATTTTAATGGGTTTTTAATTCTTAGTGATGGCTATTTTGGAAAAACCTTTTGTGAAAAAATTTATGCCAATGGCCTTAATGAATCAAAAATTCAAGGTGTTGATTTAAACAATTGTCATGAGGAATTAAGTGATCCTTCCTATGAAAAGGTCTTTGGCAAAAAAATGGATTCAGGAAGAAAACTTAATTTTGTCGAAATTGTGCTCAGTGAAAAAGAGTTGGCAGTATTTTACTCCAAATTTGTCGACCTTTTTACTTTTGATGCCACTGCTGAAAATAAATACGCTAGAGCGATGAATGATAATAATCAAAGTTTTTATCTATTAAAGAGGAGCTCTTTAAGTAGACTCACTGTCTCAAAATGGAGCAAGGCACCTTTTAGGCTTGTCTCGATGCATGAAACAAAGGGGATTAGTGCGATGCTTTTAAACGATTCGCATCACATAGGAAACATTGCCGCTCTTTTTTATGGTGAATGATCGATCTATCATTTAATAATGATTGATAAAAAACTATTGAGTGAAAAGGGCCAAACCGCTGTGGAGTACATTTTAATGGTCGCGGTGATGGCACTGACAATAATTTCTTTGACGGGAAAAATTAAGACCTATTTATTAGGTGATGATGGCAATTGTGCCAATCCTGAAAACAACAAAAGTTTTATTTGCCAAGTTTTTGCTAAAGGTATTCTTCAGCCTGAAGCTGGTTTTCGAACCTTTATATTGCATCGTTTTAGAAAATAAGTTGTTGAAATTATATTGGTAGTCATTTCTTTTTTGTAAAAAATTCCCAATTCTTTCTAATCTAATGAAATAAATTTGGTTTTTGGTATAAGTATGGCGCATTGTGTTGCATGTTTTTCACGCCATTACTCCCATTAGTGGGAGTTAGGAGAATTTAAAATGAAAAAAAATGTTCAAAAATCACTAAACAGTCCATTGATGTTGATTAAGCTCGGACTTCTCGTTTCATCCATCGGCATTGCTAGTGCCAATACTGACTATATCGAAGATCAATTTTCTGGGGAAATTCCAATTGATATAGACGGTAGTTTTTCTAGGCCGTCGGAGAGCGATAAATTAGAGAAAGCTCGTAAACAACTTGAGAAACAAAACGAAGAGATGGTTCAAAAAAAGATTGAAGACATCCGAGTCGATAATGAGAAAAAATTAACAAAGCAGCTTCAGTCGGCGCTTACAGGCCAGGCTCCGTTAGTTAGCTCATCAGAAAATACTCCCGTGGCAAAAGTGGAAAAAAATATTGATTCTCATAAAGAAGGCCTTGTTGACTTAGGGCTTAACGTTGGTGTTTCAAATGTAAGCGGCGGAGCAGTTGATTTGGAAACAAGTGTAACGGGAAAAATATTAGTTGAGTCAAAGGTCAAGGAAAACATCTTAATAGGTCTAGGGGTTGGCTATACTAACATTACAATGCGTCCACTAACAGATGTTTTAGGTAGTTCTTATTTTAGCGCCTACTATGGTTCAGGCTATTATAATGTTTCAGGTGAGTATGGGCCTACTATTGATTATGATCAATTAGATGTTTCTACGTCTGTAAAGCTATTGCTCGGGAAGTCTTCCAAGTTAAAACCATATGTCGGTCTCAGCCTGCTGTACTCGAGATTCAATATGGATTCTAATAGTGGCGCAAATTACTGGGGAAGTGGGATAAATTCTGGTTCCAATGTTGATGGAAGTTTTTTGAGTTTGAGTGCAAACATTGGCGCGAGACTCATGTTTTCAGAGATGATCGGAATGAATTTAGAGTTAGGTTATACAAGAGGTATTGGAGGAATTCTTGGAAATCGTTCATCTGTTTCATTGATAAATCCAGATGCTGTTATCTTAAACGATATTGCTAATCAAATTGCGACAAGCAATATCTTTGGAATACAAACAGGTTTAATTTTTAGTTTCTAGATTTTAGCTAGATTATTTTATTAAAAACCCCTGAGATTAAATTTCAGGGGTTTTTTTGTTTTCTTCGTGGCAATTGGGTTTTACTATATAGATATTCTATTTTTTAAACACGGAGAGTTTAATGCAATTAAATGAAATATATCTTGTTGATGCTAAAAGAACTCCTCAAGCTAAGGCCGGAACTTCATTAATGGATGTACCTGTACCTCATCTTGGCGTTGAGTTGGTTCGATACCTTTTAGATAAACACAATATACCTAATGATGAAGTTGATGAAGTTGTTTTCGGTAATACGGGAGCTCCTGCAAAGTATACTAACATTGGGAGAATTATTGCTCTTGAGTCTGGGCTTCATAAGAAAACAAGTGCACATACTGTTCATCGAAATTGCGCGAGTGGTTTAGAGGCTGTAAGCCAAGGACTTTTACAAATCGCTTCTGGGCGAGCTGACTTAGTAGTTGCAGGTGGTCTAGAAAGTATGAGCCAGATGCCACTTATCTATTCTAAAGAGATGACTTCTTTGTTCGCAGATTTAATGAGAGCGAGATCTTTTGGTGATAAAATGAAAGCTTTAAGTGCTTTTAGGCCACCACATCTTTCTCCTGTGATTGCTATTGAACAAGGGCTTACAGATCCATTTTGCGGTCTAAATATGGGGCAAACAGCAGAAATGTTGGCCCGTGAATTTAATATTTCTAGAGAAGAACAAGATAGCTTTGCTCTATTAAGTCATGAGAAAGCATTATCAGCTCAATCTGAAGGTCGATTTGATGAGGAGATTTTACCTATATTAGTTGGAGCTAAGTTAGATAGTCTTATGTCAAAAGATAATGGCCCTCGAGTTGATTGCTCAATGGAGAAACTCGCAAAACTAAGACCATATTTTGAGCGAAAAAGTGGAACCGTAACTGTTGGAAATGCTTGTCCAATCACAGATGGTGGTTCGGCCGTTTTATTAGCAAGTGCTGATGCTGTGAAGAAATATGCATTAGAGCCAATGGCGAAATTGATCGATGTTCAGTTTTCAGGCTTAGAGCCCGAGAGAATGGGAATGGGCCCATTGTGCGCGATGGATAAAATTTTAACAAAGAACTCGATGTCGGTTAACGATTTTGATTTATTTGAAATTAATGAGGCTTTCGCTGCTCAGGTTATTGCCGTTGAAAAAGCGATGGTGGATAAAAAACAAGCGGCTAGATTTGGTGTTGATCGAGTACTTGGAGAGGTTCCAAAAGAGAAGCTTAACGTAAATGGCGGAGCAATCGCTTTAGGTCATCCAGTTGGATCAACGGGATCAAGATTACTTGTGACGATGGCCCATGAGTTAAAAAGAAGAAATAGCAAATATGGCCTTGCTTCATTGTGTATTGGTGGTGGCCAAGGTGGAGCTTGCATCTTAGAGAATTTACAATAAAAGGAATTTTATAATGGATACGAAATATATCGAATTTAAGGAAGAAAACAGTATTTATTACGTTGGTTTTGGTAAGAATACTAAAAAATCAATGACAGTTTTAGATGAATCAACTCTTAAAGAACTAAGTGAAATAATTTCCTCAGTAAAGGATGGCCAGTCCGGCAAGAAAGGCCTAGTGCTTCATTCTCTCTCAGATAATTGTTTTCTTGCAGGAGCTGATATCTCACTAATTGATAGCTTGACTGAAGAAAGTGAGGCGGCTGCAGGTGCAGAGATGGGGCAAAAACTATATAACATGATTGAGGATCTTAGTATCCCAACAGTTGCTTGTGTTCATGGCCCGTGTCTTGGGGGTGGATTAGAGCTTTCAATGAGCTGTGATCACATTATTTGTAGTGATGATTCTAAAACAAGTCTAGGCTTACCAGAGGTTAAGCTTGGTATTCTACCTGGGTTTGGTGGAACTTATCGGTTGCCAAAAAGAGTAGGATTACCAGCGGCTTTAGATCTCATTTTAGCAGGCAAAATGCTTAATGCTAAAAAAGCAAAAAAACTTGGTCTTGTTTCTGAGGTTTATCCAAAGGAAAATTTATTATCTCAAGCTGAAAAGCATTTAGTTAAAAATTTAAACAAAAAGAAATCATTTAAAGAGTCCATTGAAGGATTTGCAACTGAAAGTATGCCAGTTCGAAAATATATTTTTCAAAAGGCTAGGGAAGCCGTCTTGAAACAAACGAAAGGTTTTTACCAAGCACCTTTAAGAATTTTAGAGTTGATGGAAGATGGTGCAGGGAAGTCAAGAGGTAGCTATCTCGCGATGGAGGCTCAAGCATTTGGAGAGCTATGCGTTGGTGAGCAGTCCCAAAATTTAAGGCATTTGTTTTTCATGATGGAGAAATCAAAAAAGCTAGATATTGAAGTTGAAGAAACGAAGCTGGCGAATTTAAAACGCGGAGCTGCCCTTGGTGCGGGAACAATGGGAGGAGGTATTGCGTGGCTGATGGCACAAAATAATATGTCTCCAATAATGAAAGACTTAAATACGTCGGCATTAGAACTAGGATTTAAGCAATCATCTAAAAACTTTCAAGGAGCACTAAAAAGAAAGAAAATTAGCGTTGAGAAGTTTAATAAACTTCAACGATCTATTAGAGGGCAAACTGATTTTACTGGCTTTAATAAGGTTGATTTAGTAATTGAGGCGATTGTTGAAAATATGGAATTAAAAAAGTCTGTTTTTTCAGACCTTGAAAAGCATGTTAATGACTCATGTCTCATTACATCAAATACCTCTTCCTTATCTGTTGAGGAAATGGCAACTGCATTAGAGAAACCAGAAAGATTTGGTGGACTTCATTTCTTTAATCCCGTTCATAAAATGCCTTTAGTTGAAATCATCACACACTCTAAAATGTCAAACGAAACGATTGCGGCCTTACATAAATGGGTGGTGAAAACTAAAAAAACACCAGTAATAGTGAAAGATGGGCCGGGTTTTCTGGTCAATAGAATTTTGATGCCATACTTGAATGAGGCAGGATATCTTCTAGAAGAGGGTGTCTCTATTGAAGACTTGGATAAAGCCTGTCTAGATTTTGGCATGCCAATGGGCCCTTGTCGTCTCTTGGATGAAATTGGGATAGATGTAGGTGAAAAAGTAGCTAAAATTCTTCATGAAGGCTTGGGTGACCGTGCTCAAAGTAATAACCAATCTTCTGTCATGGTCGAGAAAAACTTTTTGGGCAAGAAAACAAGTGTTGGTTTTTATCAGTACGATGAAAGTGGAAAATCACAAGGTGTTAACCCCGAAATGGAAAAATTATTGTCGCAGGACAAGAAAATGGATAAAACCGAAATCCAAATGCGTGTTATTTTACCGATGATAAATGAGGCTGCCTATATTTTAGAAGAAGGTATTGTTGAAACCGCTTCAGATGTCGATTTAGGTTTAATTTTTGGAATTGGATTTCCTCCTTTTAGAGGTGGACTCCTTCGTTATGCGGATTCTGAAGGACTGGATCGGATTTATAAAGCTTTAGAAGGGTTTAAAGATACTGTTAGCTCAGATCGTTACACACCTGCTCCTTTTCTTGAGAGTCTCGTTAAAGAAAAAAAGCGCTTTTATCACCTAGGTTAGTCTAAAAATGAGGAGTTTCTTTTTATTTTTTATTTTAAAATCAAAAAATAGGCAGGGGCTCCTCAACTTAGTTTTTGCAGGGCTTATCATAAGTTCAATGAGCTTAGTCGTCTTGCAAGGTGTAATGGGTGGTCTTCAAACTAACTTGAAACAAAGATCTAAAAAAATAATTGGCGATTATGTTGTTTACTTGAATCTTTCAGGCCCAAAAGTCAATGAGACAATCAGCGCTTTAAAGGCAACTGGTTATAAGTTTCGTGTAGAAAATATCCACGAGGGTCTCCTTCAGTTTAATGGTGCCACGATCCCGGTTACTCTGCATGGGCTTTATCAAAATACTCAAGACTTTGAAGTCAATAATGGCCCTGTATTTCCCTATGAGATTTTAAGTATGTTAGCAGCGAGGCCTGGAAATGATGTTGAGTTTTTTTCACCGAGTTATGTCGATTCATTCTTTTCTGATGTTCCAAGAAGTTTTTCCTTAAATGTTAATAGCGTTATTAGCACCCAAGTTCCTGAAATCGATTCATCTCATATTTGGCTTAAAGCATCTTTATTAAATAACTTTATGAGGCAAGTATATGCTAATCGAATTGTTTTGTTCACCAGCGATTCTAAAATTGAAGTTTTAAATACTCTAAAGCGAATTTATCCAGGCTTGCCGAGTGATAGTGTAAAATCTTGGGAAGACCTACATACATCACTTGTTTGGGCGCTTACTTTAGAAAAAATTATGATGGTTTTTTTGTTCTGTGGTATGTGCTTTCTTGTTTGTTTGTCCATTAGTAGCGCTGTTTTAGTTTTTATTAAAAAGGTTAATAAAGATTTGACCGCACTATGGGTATTAGGTTCTTCTAAAAAGGAAATCTATTTAACTTCCAAAAGTACTTTAGTTAAAATTTGTATCGGTAGTATTTTGTTTGGAGTTCTTCTCGGATCTCTTCTGCTCGTTATTCTAGATAATTACTCTGGTGAAATAATGCCTGATGTTTTTGTTGAAAGGAAAATTCCTGTCCGGTTTAATTTCTCAATGTATGTGATTGCTATCTGCATTCCATCTTTTCTCAGCATTATCTTTACATACTTGGGGCTTAATGAATTCAAACAAGAGACCGATTATTTGAAAAATGTTCGAAGCATTGGGCAGGTTTAGTTTGGAAGCGATCTTTATTGGCTCTGGAGTATGTTCACTTAGTCTCGCGCACTATTATTTAAAAAAATTCCCCAAAAATAGAGTAAAAATAATTCACTCATCGGGGTTTTTCCCCGCTGTGGATAATCAAATATTACTTATTGTTTCATCGAATGGAATGAAAAAGGGGTTGTCTCCATTAGGTGATTTACTAGTTGATTCTTTTAATTTTTTTAAAAAACATCACTCTGGGTTTAATGGTGTATATGAATGTGATCAATTTCATTTACGATTACCAGAAGATAAATATCGCTCAAAATTCGATCGTCGCTTCGGGCAGGTTCATCGTCAATTAGATCTAGATTATTTATCAAACCCATTGGATGGAGTAGAGGCAAGGTCTTTTATTGTTGATGCAGGTACTTTCTTTGATACCTTAGTTAAAGAGTTTAAAAGTAATATCCAATTTATTCCAGATTTAGTGACTAGTTTCTCATTGGCAAAAGAGATATCAGTTCTTACAAACTCGGGGCAGACCTTTAAAACGAATGATTTATTTTTGGCCGGTGGGGCTTATAGTAAATTTCTTCCGTCCTCTTTTATCAATTCTTCACATCTTCAAAGACATAAGACTATCTCCGGCGGAGTCTGGTCTGCCAATTGTGATCTTGGTGAAAAATCTTTCATTTTGACTATTGATATGGCAAATCTTGTTTATCACAGTGAGCGAAAAATGCTCCAGATAGGAGGTCGGTCAAGCGATTTAGCTATTGATTGTGATTGTTTCACCGGCATTAAGAGTAATTATGATTTGTTCAAACAAATCGTAAGATTTGTTCCTGATTTTGCGGACGGTTCGGTTATCACTTCTTTTAGAAGTAAGGGGCGAAATAGACTTCCTTTTTACCAAAGTAGACGGTTTGATAATAATAGAATTACTCATTTGTCAGGAGTCTATAAAAACGGTTACACAACGGGGCCGTATTTGGCAAACATGCTATTGTCTGAGTACTAGGGTTTGATTTCGAGGAAAAACAAAGATGGTGGCTTGAGGCAGATTCGAACTGCCGACCTGAAGGATATGAATCTTCCGCTCTAACCAACTGAGCTACCAAGCCACTTATGAAGACGGATAATAATGTCCTCATTTGACCCTGTCAATAAGTTGTTATAAATCCATAAAAAAAATTTGGTATTTTATGAAATCAGTACGTCATCACATTGTATTTAAGAAACTTAAAGAGTTTTTCTCTAAGTATCAAATTGACGGTGAGAAAAAGTTTGTCCTCTGTGTTTCTGGCGGTAGGGATAGCATGGCATTGATGTCCCTTTTTGTTGAGTTGCGCAACGTGAATGAAATCAATCATCTAAGAGCTATCCATTTTAACCATCAAGCTCGTTTGGAGTCTAAATTTGAGGCCATAAAAATGAGAGAAGTTTTTGAGCAATATAAGATCCCTTTTGAGATTGTTGATCTAGAATTAAAGACGAACGAGGGCAGTTTTGAACAGGTTGCAAGAGAAGCCAGGTATAATTATTTACAAAATAACTTAGGTAAAGATGAAATCTGTGCCTTTGGGCATCATTTGGATGATCATTTTGAGTGGGCGATGATGCGTTTTTTCAGGTCAGGAGAAAATAATTTTTTAAAAGGAATGCCTCATTACCGTCATCCGTTTTTTAGACCACTTAGTGAAGTGACAAGAGAGGAGATTAATAATTTTGTTTCTCTGTTTAATATAAATTATTTTGAGGATGCAACAAATCAAGAATGTGATGCAGATCGTAATTACATCAGAAATATGTTAACGCCGTTAATAAAACAAAGATTTCCAAAATTTTTAGAATATTATCAGACGAGGAAAAATGAGACTCTGGCATATCTAGAGCATGGCCAAGTCGAAAAAACTACCGGACTGGATAGTCCTCTTATTTTTAATAAGCACAACGCATATTCAATATTTCATTTTAAAAAAGATCTTACCCTGAATGATCTAAATGAGATTAAGGAGACAATAAAAAGCTTGTCTCTCTCTCAGCGTGGGGCTATTGACCGAGAGGCGCAGAAGCTAATTTCTGCTTTTAATGCGAATAAAACTGGCCCGATGCAGTTTTCAGGTCAGGTCTTTTGTTGGTTAAACAAACCTTTTTTAATTTTTTATAGGCACGATAGTTTGCCATTTACTGATGTTCTTAAAATAGATTCAATAGCAACTTTAGGTAATAAAAATGACTTTTTAAATTATTTATTGACGCTAAAAGAGGTTTCTCCTTTTGTCACTCTAGGAGATATTAGTTCTAGAGAATTAAAAATACTTAAAACTAGAAAAATACCAGGTGGCCTAACTTTATTAGACAATGTTTTTTCAATTGGTGATATTTATAATGCACTGAGCTCTAAGTGATTGTAGGGCCAAGTGATCATCATTTTGGTCAAAGTTTCTTGATTGTTTAACTTAAGGGAATTAAAATACTCAGATCGGAAATGTTTCCAATCAACACAGGGTAAATAGTTTAATGAAGTCACAACAAAAAACACTTACACTTTGGATTGTCGTTATTTTAATGCTGGCCTTACTTGCCAAGGTTGTCTCTCAAAATAAACAAGACAGTCGAATGTTAACATACAGTAGTTTTGTCAAACACGTTCAATCTGGCCAGGTGGCAGAGGTAACTTTTAAAGGTGAGAATACCATCATAGGTCGCTTTGTCGAAGGTTATGACAATGGTAGCTCTTTTAAGTTAACGGGTAATACCGGAGAGTCGACAATTAAAGTACTCAGAGAACACAATATTATTGAAAATTATGAGCAAGAAGAAAAAGCCGACTTCTTAACGACGCTTTTAATTAATTGGGGGCCAATGATATTACTCCTCGTTATTTTCTATTTCTTCCTCCGGCAAATCCAAGCAGGTGGTGGAAAAGCAATGTCCTTTGGTAAAAGCAAAGCCAAAATGCTTAATACAAATGACAAAAAAATTACTTTTAATGATGTAAGTGGCGTTGAGGAAGCAAAGGAAGAATTGGTTGAAGTCGTCGATTTTTTAAAGGATCCAAAAAAGTACACTAAGCTTGGCGGTAAAATTCCAAAAGGTGTTATTCTTGTGGGCCCTCCTGGTACGGGGAAGACTTTACTAGCAAGAGCTGTTGCCGGTGAAGCAGACGTCCCATTTTTTTCGATTAGTGGTTCTGACTTTGTTGAAATGTTTGTCGGTGTTGGTGCTTCAAGGGTAAGAGATTTATTTGAGCAGGGTAAAAAACATGCTCCTTGTATCATTTTTATTGATGAAATCGATGCCGTTGGTCGCCATAGAGGAGCTGGTCTAGGTGGAGGACACGATGAAAGAGAGCAAACCCTCAACCAGCTTTTAGTGGAAATGGATGGTTTTGAAAGTAATGAAGGAGTTATTCTTATTGCTGCAACAAACAGGATCGATGTCCTTGATCCTGCGCTTCTACGTCCGGGTCGATTTGATCGACGGGTAACCGTAGGAAGGCCAGATGTCAGAGGCAGATTAGGTATTTTGAAAGTTCACACAAAAAAGACTCCTCTTTCGGACAAAGTTGACTTAGAAGTAATTGCCAAAGGAACTCCAGGCTTTACAGGTGCAGACTTAGCTAATTTAGTTAATGAGGCTGCCCTCAATGCTGCTAGAAATAATAAATCAATCCTGGAAGGGAGTGACTTCGAGCAAGCTAAAGATAAAGTTTTGATGGGGCCAGAGAGAAAATCAATGGTCATTTCAGATAAAGAAAAGCGCGTCACTGCTTATCATGAAGCAGGACATACTTTAGTCGGAATGAATCTTCCTTATACTGATCCAATTCACAAGGTTAGTATTATTCCTAGGGGCGGTGCTCTTGGCGTTACTCAAACCTTGCCTAATGAGGACATGCATAATTTAACGAAAGAAAAAGGTGAAAATTTCATTGCCTTTTTAATGGGCGGAAGGTGTGCAGAGGAAATCGTCTTTAACCAAATGACAAATGGTGCTTCAAATGACATTGAACGAGCAACACAACTTGCTCACAACATGGTTTGTAACTGGGGGATGAGTGAAAAACTCGGTCCAATTAATTATAAAAAATCTGCGATGTCTCCATTTGGTTCAAACGAGGAAGCGATTGATTTCTCCGATAAAACAAGTCAAGAAATTGACGATGAAGTAACTAGACTTGTTAAGGAAAATCATCAATTAGCGGTTAAGATTCTTAATGACAACCGTGAGGCATTAGATCGTCTAGCTGAAGGCTTGATCATTTGGGAAACGTTAGATTATTCTCAAGTAAAAGACTTGGTTGAGGGAAAAGATATCGGTTCACCCATAGTTGAAGTAAAAGAGAGTAAATCAGTAGATAGTTCTCAGGAAACATCGCTTTCTGCGACAGAAACGGAAAATTTAGAAAATCCATCAGAGGAATTAGACAAAAACTCAGAGGCTACTTCTGACAACAAAACTGATGGGCCAGTCACAGCATAAAATGTCGATGGCCAATAAACGTAGATATATCTATCAACAGATTATCAACATTACACCAGATTCGTTTTCTGACGGCGGGGAGATTAAATCCCCGCTTTTTTTATTAAAATAGGATCGAAACAGCATTTAATTCTGGTATCCGATTTTTTGACTTTGGCGCTCAGAGCACGGCACCATCTTCTAAAAAGATTCAATATGTTGATGAAATAGACCGCTTTGACGAATTTTTTATTCCATTACTAAAAAATCCAAAAATGATTGCCTTAATTAAGGAATCATTTATAAGTATTGATTCCTATAGAAGTGAAACGATTAAATATTTATTGAATAAATTTACTAAATTTCAAGTTTTCCCAAAAAAATTATTTTGGAATGATGTTTCTGGAATTGTCGATCAGGATACTATTCATTTCTTGTCGCTCAATAAAGACTATAAATTAATTCTTTGCCATAATCTTGTTAACGATAGGGCTTCTTCTCCAGAGCATTACAAAATGACACTACCGCTTGAGGGGAAAGCATTCTTGGATGAGGTTATCAATTATTTTTCTCTTAGGCTTGAGGCAATTCCTCATCATTTAAGGTCACAAGTTGTTATCGATCCGGCCTTTGGTTTTTCCAAAAATAATGCCCAAAACATGTTTTTATTTAAAAACTTATCCCATTTCACTAGCGCTTTTACTGGCGACCAGGAGTTTTTAATCGGTATTTCTCGAAAAAAATTTTTGCGTCATTTCAGTGGAATATCAATGGATGAATTGAGTGCACTTGATGATTACCAGGACGATCTTTTTGATCAATATTTACCCTTACTTTGTGACGCGACTGGTTATTTAAGGTGTCATCGTTGCTCATTAGGTAAGAATTACTTGGCTTAGTAATTAAAAATTACCTTTTTTCGAGGTATTACACCATTTTTAATTGGCGCGCTCAGATGTAAGAAGTTGTAAGTTGGCATTGCGTTTAGCAAGATGTTTAATTTCCCATCGCTGAATTCAGCGTCTAACTTTAAGAAAAGGAAAAGTTAATGTTCAAATTAGGGACGATCATTCTAACTATTTTATTATCGATGTCAGCTTTTTCCAAAAACAAGGTTGTTTATGGAATTGATAATAGAGTAGAGGTTTATCAAACTGAAAATACTTTATACAGCGATCTTGCCAAATCTACAGCGGCAATGATTGATGCAAAAGCATTAAGCTCAGATGATTCTAATGTATACACAATAACAGGTGGCACTTTAGAATCTAGAGGCATTTGTAAAGAAGCTCGTTTTAGTAATCAAATCACAGCAGCTAGCTGTTCTGGCTTTTTAGTAGCTCCTAACTTACTAGTTACTGCTGGCCACTGCATTACTAGTCAATACGATTGCGAAAATCAAAAGTGGGTTTTTGATTACAAACAAAACGAAGAAGAAGCGATAGAGTTCACAGTGCCTGCGACAGACGTTTACTCTTGTAAGAGAATTATTCAAAGAGCCCTTGATAGAGGTTCAAGAGATGACTTTGCTTTAATCGAGTTAGATCGTGAAGTTCTTGATAGAACACCTTTAGAGTATAGAAAAGATGGAAAAGTTCTAGATAACGCTCCTTTAGTTGTGATTGGGCATCCTAGTGGTCTACCAACTAAAGTTGCTGATGGCGCTAATGTAAGAGATAACCTTGATGAAGTGTTTTTCTCTGCTAACCTTGATACTTTTGGCGGTAATTCTGGATCTGCAGTGTTCAATGCCGAGACGGGCTTAGTTGAAGGTATTCTAGTTAGAGGCGAGCAAGACTATGTCTACACAAGTCGTGGTTGTCGTGTTCCAAAGGTTTGTACAGAGGAAGGTTGCATGGGTGAGCATGTAACAAGAATCACTAATATCTCTTCACTCATGGAAGGGCTACAAGCTGAAGTAGAAGAAACAACAACTCCTAGTGAGCCTTCACTACATGAGTTTCAGCCAGCCATTTAATTAATAAACTGATCATATCCAATAAAAAAAGGGGACAATATGTCCCCTTTTTTTTATTTCTGGTATCATCTTGTCGCCCTCGTTCTGCCATTGCTAGATGAAAATAGGCCAATTCCTTGGCATCAATATTGCTCCCACTAAATGTAGAGTTAACTCATCAAGGAGGATGATTGGCAAAGTCTCTAAGGGTAGCGATATTTATCATACAGGTTTACCTGATATCTCCGCTTTATTCAGCTCCAGAATACCTTAAATTTGATAAAGAAAATTTAAAATTGTACATGTTTAAAAATAGATATGTGAAGAGTACGATTAAGCTCTGGCCCTCTTCTAAAAATAGCTTTTCTCAAAATGTTGTTATGAATATGCACTCAACTGGAAACGTTGGTGATCCTGATCTGCAGTGGAATATTTTTGGTGGCCATGGGGTAGGAAGTGCAGATAGTACTTCTGGAATTGTTGCCGTGTTAGATACTGGTCTACATTCACATGGAGCCTTTCAGCAAAGAATTCTTCCGGGAGCGGATCTTGTAAGTAATCTTGTCAGTGCCAATGATGGAGATGGCCGAGACATGGACTCCAATGATCCTGGAGACTTTTTACCAGATGGGGAAAGTTGCGAATTTGGTGGCGGGAGTAATCGCTCAAGTTGGCATGGAACACATGTGGCGGGAATATTGGCCATGAGTGATCCTCAGATGAATTTATATGGAGTAAGTCGAAAATTAAATATTTTACCGGTACGTGTTTTAGGCAGTTGCGGCGGTTCCTTAAGAGATTTAGTTGATGGCATTTTATGGGCAATCGGTATTAAAGTTGATGGCCTGGAATTAAATGAACATTTACCAGGTGTTTTGAATTTAAGCCTTGGTGCAATTGGAGATTGCCCGAAAGCACTTCAAGAAGTTATTTATATGGCCAAAAATATGGGGGTCGCTATAGTTGCCTCTAGTGGAAATTCCGGTTACGACCTTAGTGAAAGGACTGTTTTTCCGAGTAGTTGCTTGGGCGTTTTATCCGTTGGTGCCACAAATGAGCTGGGTGAACGAGCGCCATACTCTAACTTTGGCGGGGATAATATTGTTTATGCTCCTGGCGGTAGCTATGCCAGAGGAATATTATCCACAACAAATGCTGGAGCGACCGTTGCGGGTGAGGATTTTTATGTTGAAATGATTGGAACCAGTATGGCCGCACCACATGTGAGTGGTTTGATTTTAAATTTATTACATGACTTTCCTGAATTGCGCCCAAGCGATGTCCAAGATGTACTTTTAGAGATTCAAAAAACTCCAAATGGGCCAGTTAAATATGATGCCGCTCGATCTAAGTTTGCTGAAATTGATAGTGATGAATTTGGTTTTAGTGAGTTGTTGTCTTCAGGTGATGGATCGAGGAATAATTTTAATGGTGTGAGTAAAACAGGGCAAAAAAATAGCGCCGTTGGTTGCGGCGCTATAAGTACTCATCATAAATTTGAGCTTATTGTGAGTTTTATGATCAACTTTCTTATTTATCAGATTATTGTGTACAGTCAGAGGTTTCTAAAACAACTTTTTCGACCTCAACTGACTCTGCGTTAATCGTTGCGTTTGGTTGTCCTTCATTATTCGCTAGTTGAAGAAAAAGTGTCGATGTCACTTCGTCTAGTCGGTAAGTTATTTCCCTTGTTCCCGTTGGAATGCCCTGGCATGAAGTATTTGGGCCATACCCATTTCCAAAACCAAAATTTCCGTTGTACCAGTTGCAGTCAATATCCCATCGAGGAGAGTTTGAACAAACTTGAGTTTCAGTTACTGTGTCACCGGTTTTAATCACTTGAGATAACTCACCAGACATAGAAAACGGTTGACCTGATATATTTTTAGGAAAGTTAAAGGTTGTTGTTTCTCCGGTATCTGACTTTTTTACAAAGCTGTGCAAGTTTTTAGGGACTTTTAGTTTAAACTTTACGTCTTCAAAATAATTCTTTGCTTTAATGATTATTGATTTGTTTTTTTTGATTTTTATTTTTGTCTGATAATCACCAACGACGAGTACTTGAGTTTTTCCTCTCGTGTTTTTATAAATTAAATGATCGACCACTTCCATTTCGCCATGGTAGCTCTTACATCCTACCAAGATTAACAATAATATGATTTTGTTCACCGTGTACTCCTTGTTTTTGATGCGACTTGATCCTAGTTTTGACCACGTTTTAAGTCAAAAATTATTTACATAATTTTTCAAAACTTTTTCTCCTCCTTGCTCATGAGTGATAATATTGTCGATTGCTGTCGCGACCATTTTTAATCTAGCCTCTTTGGTTGCGGATGCAATATGGGGGGTAATGAATATTTTTTCCATTTTAAGCAATTGGTGATTGTTGGGAAGCGGATCTGGATTTGTAACATCTAAACCTATGGCAATAAACTTATGATGGTTTTTTATTAACTCTTCCTGGTCGATTATTTCTCCTCTCGCAATATTGATGAGGGTTGTATCCAGTGGCATTTGAGCTATTTCTTTTTTACCTATTAAACCCCTTGTTTCTTTGGTTAGGGGGCAGCTAATTATAATTATTTTTTGCGTTTTAAAAAATTCATCTTTTGAATAAGCTGTGACCGGGAAATCAGGATCATATTTATTTTTATTTTTTAAATAATTTATTTTACAGCCAAAACCGAAATGAAGAATTCTACCTATCTCCTGGCCGATTTGCCCTAAGCCAATGATTCCTATTTCCTTTTGAAAAAGTTCTACACCTAGACCAAATGTTGGTGACCACCTGGGGTATTGACCAGAAGAGTGTTTTTTTTGGTGAAAGGAAACATTTTTGGTTGCCATTAATAATAATCCAACCGTGAATTCAGCAACAGATTGATGTAGTGTCTCAGGAGTTGTGGTTACGTATATTTTATTTTGAGTTGCTGCCGAAATATCAATATTGTCATATCCTACAGCAATATTACTGATAAGTTTGAGCCTTTCACTCGCGTCCAGTACTCTTTTGGTAAACTTATTCGTCAGGTTTGCGATGACATAGTCATAGTTGTTTCCAATATTTATTAATTCTTCTTCTGTAAGTTTACTTTGTGAGTCATGATGAACTTTCACCTCGAAGTGAGTAGGTGAGAGTCGTTGGAGCTCTGTGCTAAATACATCAGATGTAATAAATACTTTACGTTTGTTCATCATATTTCCAAAAAAAGCTAAATAATTTAAATAATTTATTGACGATAAGGACCATTTTGGAAACAATTTTTTCCTCATTTTTTCGGCAGGGAGGTCGATTTTGTTTAAATTACTATTTGTATTATCCTTTGGTATTTTTACTAATGCCTATTCATCAATTGTTGCTATTGTCGATAGTGGAACAGATTATCAGCATGAGGCATTAACTAAAAATATTTGGGTAAACCCGACTGAAATCGAAAATAATGATCGAGACGAAGATAGAAATGGCTACGAGGACGACATCTTTGGTTGGAACTTTGCAGAATCTAATAACGAGGTTATTGACTACTCCTATCTTGGAATTCTTAATGAGGACATTAAAAAGTTCTTCCTTATTCAAGCCAAGGCGATGACAGGTACAGCGACAGAGGAAGAGATGTCATGGCTAAGAGAGCAAGTCTCAAATAATGATTTTTTAAAAACATTACAAGTCTATGGTAACTTTATGCACGGTACTCATGTTGCTGGGATCGCAGCTCATGATAGTGACGCGATAAAATTACTTTCTGTTAAACTTATCCCAACGGAAGTTAAACTTCCTGGTCAAGAGAGTGAGGAGAATGCTTCTGAGAGTAGTGATGAATCTACACCTTCCAACAACGAAGAGGATTCGCGAAGAGGAATTGCTGCTGGGATAAAAGATAAACTTATTAAAAAGGCTTTAGCATCTCTAGCGAAGCAACAAATGAAAATGTTGACTGAAATTTCCGAGTATGTTGACGGGCACAAAGCTGACATTGCCAATGGTAGTTTTGGGACTGGTTACGGTCAAGCGAGAATGTTAATTGGTGCCGTCGCTGATGGTCTTCGTCTAAAGTTAACTCCAGAGGAAATTAAAAACTATGCAATTCATTTTATTAATGAATTAGTCAAAAATGGAAAGGACATGGTTTCCCAGTCCCCAGATACTCTTTGGGTATTCGCCGCCGGGAATGATGGAACCAATAATGACGAACTTCCATCGAGTCCAACTAATATTCAAGCTCCAAATGTTCTTAGTGTTGCTGCTACAATAGGGTTTAATATAATTGCCCCGTTTAGCAACTATGGGGTTGAAATGGTTGATGTTGCAGCACCTGGTGTAAGTATTTACTCCACCGTTCCTGGTAATGAATATCTATCAGTGAGTGGTACGTCTCAAGCGGCACCGTTTGTGGCGAATATTGCAGGGTTTATTAAAGATATGAATCCTAAGCTAAAACCAGTCGAAATTAAAAGAATTATCATTGAATCTGTCGATTTCAGAGATGATTTAAAACTCTTAGTTAAGTCTGGTGGTATCGTAAATAAAGAGAGAGCACTTAAAGCCGCGGAACTATCAAAAATGATTGATCTAAGTGAGGCCTTAAAGCAGTCTCGTGTTGAAATAGAAGACCAACAAAGGGATCCTATGATGAAGGGTGAGATCAATAGAGAATATTTAGGTGTAATGCCTCTTCCAAGTCTATTTCGTTTCTAGTTATATTTTATTACAAGATGTCCGATGAGAGGAAAGTGTAACAACTTTCCTCTTTTTATTTATGGGTATTGAAAAACTAGAGCATCAAGAAAACAGTGACAAAATCCATCAACACGTTTTAGAGCGACGTGAGAGGTGGTTTCAACATCGAAAGGTTTTGGAAGGAAGCTCTATTGCTAATGCCACTCCAGGCAGAAGAAAATCCATTAAATCATGGAGGGTTTTTAGTTACACGATAAGGTTCTTTCGTTTTTTATTAAAAATGTTCTTTTTACTCAATAGGGGGAAAAGAAACTCTCTTCATTGTCAGGTTCGCTTACAAGATCATATTTTTAATGATATTCCTGATAACTTCAATGGATTGACTATACTTCAAATTAGCGACTTACACCTCCAGGAAGACCCTACGCTGATTAAAAGGATAATTTCTCTCGTTAATGGCTTAAGTGTTGATGTGATTGCCTTTACTGGAGATTTCACAACTAAGTCCTTAAACGTTTTATCGGACGAGGATATTGTCTCGAGACTTCATGAATTGATTTCAGTCGTTAAGCCAAGGGTTGGTTGCTTTGGTGTAATGGGAAACCACGACCATGCCGAGCTCGCACAAAAATTAGAATCTGTCGGCATAAAAATGTTAATTAATGAAGCAGTAGATCTTGTTCGCGAAGGTCAAAGCATCAGGCTTGTTGGAACCGATGATCCCCACTACTATTTCACCAGAGACTCAATTTCCGCCTTAAAAACAGCATCGGAAAAGTTCACTATTGCCCTGGTGCACTCCCCAGAGCTTTTTGATATGGCCAGTAAGCTTGGTGTCGATTTTTATTTATGTGGACACACTCATGGAGGACAGGTTTGCCTTCCAGGAGGAGTTCCTGTGCTGACACATCTAAATGCGGGTAAAAGGTTTTTTAGAGGCCCTTGGTTTATTAACGGTATGCGCGGATACACTTCTAGTGGAGTCGGGACGGTTGCCTTACCTGTAAGGTTTAATGTCAGAGGCGAAGTGGTGCTTCACTTTTGCCGTAAAGCTTAATCTCTTTTTGTTAGTAAATATACTTTTTGAGTCACAAAGTTGACTCCATTATCTTTGAATTTAGGTCCAATATTTTTAGTTTTTTCCAAGTTTAATAATTGAATATCAAAATTTTCTTGAAATAAATGCTCAATTTCTTCTTCAGTAACACTGTGGGGAGGGCCGCTAACTTTTGATTGTTCATATTCTAGTGTGATGAGAAGAATTTTCCCTGACCTGTTGGTTAGTGCAGTCAAGACTTCTGCATGGGTTCTTCTCATCATGGGTGGAAGAGCTATCATGCTGGCACGATCATAAATTGCATTATAGGTTTTACCAACTTGCTGAAATAAGTGAAAATCACCATGATATAATTTTAAAGCGTTGGTTGAGTAAAGCTTAAAGCTTTCGACGTTTTCAACTTTGATCTCATCTATTTTGTTTTCGTTAAGATAATCCTTAATCGCTTGCTCTACTAGTTCAACACCATTAACAATGAGATGTTGCTGAAGGAGAAAATTCATATCTAGCGTTTTTCCGCATAAGGGAACAAGGACTTCTTGGTTTTTCTGGAGATTAAGTAATTCAAAATAATTTACCAAGTTCTTATTGAAATCGCCTTGGTGAAACCCGATCTGGCCATTTTCCCATGCCTCTTCCCAAAATTTTGCTTCCATAACACCCCAATCTTCTAAATATTGCTCAAAAGAGGATAATTATCTAATTTCAAGAAGTTGTTGGCCAGAAATAATCTAATAACATTAAAAAAAGGGTCGCAGATTCCTGTTGGGACTGGATGTTTTAAGTGAATTGTA
>Ga0181565_10000280_pt1 | contig 36683 bp, 36 predicted proteins | sample 101ome_16_FD_129661 | JGI IMG/M metagenome (GOLD analysis project Ga0181565, IMG submission 129661) | Coastal salt marsh microbial communities from the Groves Creek Marsh, Skidaway Island, Georgia - 101401AT metaG (megahit assembly) | ecosystem: Environmental > Aquatic > Marine > Intertidal... | reverse complement strand
GCGCGGTTTTGAAGATTCGGGCGTCGGTCCGCGCGATCTCGCCACGCAGGATTCTGTTGGCGGCAACTGGTATTACCGCGGCAGGGTTGGTCTGAGGTTCCCGCTCGGTCTGCCGAACGAGTTCGGCCTTAGCGGCCGGATATTCACCGACGCAGGCAGCATTGGGGAAAACGACAGCACGCTGGCGTCCATCACCGACACCGGATCGTTGAGAATGTCGGTCGGTACGGGTATTTTGTGGAATTCACCTTTTGGACCCGTCAATATCGATCTTGCGCAAGCGATCCTGAAAGAAGACTTCGACCAGACGGAAATTTTTCGATTCAGCTTTGGTAGCAGATTTTGAAGAACGCTATGTATAGAAAACGTATTACGTCCCTGTTTGTGACGATCGCCTTTTTAGCGGTTGCGACCGGTGCCGACGCACAAGATATGCCTTCGCCGTCGATCGGCGTAGTTGATGTGCAGAAAGTTCTCAGAGACTCCAAGGCGTCGAAGAGTATTCGTCCGACGATTGACCGCATGCGAAAGGAATTTCAGGAACAGGTCAGCGCGCAGGAGCAGCAACTTCGACAGTCCGAACAGGAACTCAGCCGGCAGCGGACCATTCTGGCGCCTGACGCCTTTGCACAGAAACGCCGCACGTTCAGCGAACAGGCGCGCGAAGCGCAGGCGAGCGTTCAGAAACGGCGGCGAGATCTTGACCGCGCTTTCAATGTAACGAAGAACGAAATTCTCAAAAATCTGATCGTCGTCGCGCAGAAAGTCGCGACTGAAAAAAAACTCAATATCCTGATCGAGAAACGGTTTGTTTTCATCTCGGCCAGGAAACTGGACGTTACCGATGAAATCATCAAACGCCTGGACGAACGTCTGCCCAAGGTTGCAGTTGACCTGAGTAAAATCGGAAAGGATGACGGCAAGGGCGGGAACTAGGCATGGCGCCAGATGCCAGTTTTTTTCCGCCAAGCGGGCCGTTCTCGGCAGAGGAGTTGTCGGCCATCTCGGGTGCGGATCTCGCGCGTCGGCCGGGCCGGACAAGCCGTTACGATAATGTTGCGGCGCTGGATTCCGCCGGCGCGTCGGAGGTAAGTTTTCTCGATAACAAGCTGTATACCGACCAGTTGAAAATGACCGGCGCAGGCTGCTGTGTTGTGAGGCCTGAAAATCTCGAACTGGTACCTGTGGATGCTGCGGTTCTGATATCAGATAACCCGTATCTTGCCTACGCGGCGATCGCGTCCGCGTATCATCCGGACTGGGACGAAACGTATGTGCCGCAAACCGATGACGATCGTATTCACGCAAGCGCGACAATCGGCGATGGGGTTGAGATAGGAACCGGCGCCGTTGTCGGCCCGGGAGCGGAGATAGGAGCGGGAAGCCGCATTGCGCCGAACGCGTATATCGGCCGTGGTGTGCGGATCGGAGAGAATTGCCGTATCGGCGCCAGCGCCAGTATCCGGTTCTCCGTTATCGGAGACAGTGTCGCGATATATGCCGGTGCCCGTATCGGCGAGCCGGGTTTCGGTTTCGCCGTCTCTGATACCGGTCCGGTAAGTGTGCCGCAGGTTGGCAGGGTCGTGATCGGAGACAGTGTCGAAATCGGGGCAAATACGACGATAGATCGTGGTGCCGCACCCGATACGATTATCGGGGCGGGGACGAGGATTGATAATCTCGTACAGATCGGGCACAACGTCGAAATTGGCCGGATGTGCATCATCGTTGCGCAAGTCGGCATTGCAGGTAGTACGAAGATTGGCGATGGCGTTCAGATCGGCGGACAGACGGGTATCTCCGGTCATCTCAGGATCGACGATGGTGCCCGTATCGCAGCCTGTTCGGGTGTAATGCGCGATATAGGACCGGGCGAAACCGTCGCAGGTGCGCCGGCAATTCCAATGAGGCAGTTTTTTCGCCAGACTGCGGCGCTATCGCGCCTGGCGCAGAAGAAGGAAAGCTAAATGGACACGCTGGAGACAGGTTCCACGGTAGACGCGATCGATGTTCATCGCATCATGGAGATGATTCCCCATCGCTACCCGTTTCTGATGATCGACCGGGTTGTCGATATCGTGCCCGACGTCAAAGCGACGGGTGTGAAGAATGTGACGATCAACGAACCTTATTTCGCAGGACATTTTCCCGAGCGTCCTGTCATGCCCGGGGTGCTGATCATCGAGGCGATGGCCCAGACTGCAGCAGTTTTCGTGGTGCATACACTGGGTCCGGAATCCGAAGGAAAGCTGGTGTACTTCATGTCGGTCGACGGTGCGCGGTTTCGCAAACCGGTAGAGCCAGGCGATCAGCTGCACGTGGAAGTCACCAAACAGCGTAGTCGGGGCAATGTCTGGAAGTTCACCGGCGAAGCAAAAGTGGACGGCAAGCTGGTCGCCGAAGCCACCTACGCCGCCATGATCATGAACGATTGAGAATTAAATGACAGACATTCACCCGACCGCGATCGTCGATCCCGGCGCTCAGCTCGGCGAAGGCGTAACGGTCGGCCCGTACAGCATCGTCCATCAGGATGTTGAACTCGGCGACGGCTGCCATGTCATGTCCCATGTCGTACTGGACGGCAGAACCAAGATCGGCCCAAACTGCCGGATATACCCCTTCGCGTCGATCGGCTCTCACCCGCAGGACATGAAGTATCACGGAGAGCCCTCTACGCTCGTCATCGGGGCCAACAATATCTTCCGCGAACATGTGACCGTGAATCCCGGGACCGAAGGCGGCGGCATGATCACTGCAATCGGGAACAATTGTCTGTTCATGATGAGCTCGCACGTGGCCCACGACTGTCAGGTCGGCAATCATGTGATCATGGCCAATAATGCAACGTTGGCCGGACACGTCACCGTCGAGGACTACGCCATCATCGGCGGGCTGTCCGCTGTTCACCAGTTCTGCAGGATCGGCCGCCACGCGATGGTAGGCGGGATGTCGGGCGTTGAGAACGATGTGATTCCATACGGATCCGTCATGGGCGACCGCGCGCGTCTCGGCGGACTGAACATCGTAGGGCTGAAACGGCGCGGATTTTCACGCTCCGACATTTCCGCTCTGAGAAAAGCCTACCGTCTGATGTTCGCCGAAGAGGGTACGATGTCCGAAAGGCTGGAAGATGTCGTCGAGAGCTTCTCCGAACATGAGGCGATCATGGAGATCGTCGATTTCATCCGGTCGGATTCCAGTCGCGCGATCTGTCAGCCAAAAGCCGAGCAAGGTGGATAAACTAGGCGTTATTGCCGGTGCCGGCGCGCTACCAGGTCAAATCATCGCCGCCTGCCGCGAAACCGGCAGGGAATTCTTCGTCCTCGCCTTCGAAGGCAGCGCCGATCCGGATATCATCGGCAACGTTCCGGTACAGTGGGTCAGGATGTCCTCGCTGAGCACGGCACTGGAAAGCGCGCGCAGGGAAGGCGTCTCGGAGCTCGTTCTGGTTGGTAAAATACCGCGACCGAGCGTCATGGAGCTGATGCGGGATATTCGATCGGCGAAGTTCATGGCCAAGGTCGGAACCCGGATGCTAGGAGACGACAACATCCTTTCGGCCGTGGTCCGGGAACTCGAGGAAGCGGAGGGCTTCAAGGTGATCGGCCCCGAAACCGTGCTTGAAAATCTGCTTGCTACTGAAGGTCCGTACGGCCGGCTCGCCCCATCGGCGGACGAGCTTGCGGATATCCGCCGCGGGCTGGATGTCGTGCATCAGCTGGGCCGGCTGGATATCGGGCAGGCCGCCATTATCCAGAACGGATTCGTCATCGGCGTCGAAGGGGCTGAGGGAACGGATCGGCTCATCCAAAGATGCGCGGAGTTCGTCAGTCCGGATCTGCCGGGCGGGGTTCTGGTGAAGGCAGCCAAACCGACGCAGGACCGTCGGATCGACCTGCCGGCCGTCGGCCTGTCGACGGTAGAGTATGCCGTCGAAGCGGGGTTGCGGGGGATTGCCGTCGAAACCGGCCGTGCGCTTGTCGTGGACCGTGCTGACATGGCCCGGGCAGCGGATGCCGCCGGCATATTTCTTTGCGGCGCGTCCGCGCAAAGCTGACGACGAATTCGATGGCCGGTGAGCGGGAAGCGCCTTTGATTTGGCTGATAGCGGGAGAACCGTCGGGTGACCTGATCGGCGCCCGCCTGATATCCGCACTGAGGCAAAGAACCGGCGGCAACGTACGGATATCCGGAATCGGCGGCGAGGCGATGGCGGAGGAGGGCGTGGACAGCCTCTTCCCGATCTCGGATATCGCTGTCATGGGTCTGGTCGAGATCATCCCCCGGATACCTACGATCAAGCGGCGGATGCGGGAAACCATTTCGTGCATTGAAGCAGAGCGCCCGGATATTGTCGTTTCGATCGATGCCCCTGGATTTTGTTACGACATTTGGAAAGGCCTGCGGGGCAGCGATATCCCGCTGGTACATTATGTGGCGCCGACGGTATGGGCCTGGCGGCCGGATCGGGCAAAGAAATTCGCGGCCGAACTTGACCATCTGATGGCTCTGCTGCCGTTCGAGCCGCCGTATTTCGAGAAGGAAGGTCTTGAGACGACATTCGTCGGCCACCCCGTTCTGGAAGGCGGAGCGGGCAGGGGGGATGGTAAAGCATTTCGGAATAGCCATGGCATCGCCGCCGATCAAAAAATCATCGGCGTTTTGCCCGGCAGCCGGCGCGGCGAAATTCGCAAACTGATTCCGGTTTTCAGGGAGGCCTCGGCGCGGGTGCTGGAAAATGACCCGGAGACCGTGTTCGTGTTTCCGACGGTTTCCTATCTGAAGGACGCAATTCGCGAAGCGACGACGAACTGGCCGGGCCGGACGGTCGTGGTCGCCACGGTCAACGACAAATACAATGCTTTTGCCGCCGCGAATGCCGCCATGGCGGCATCGGGGACGGTATCGCTGGAACTGGCCATGGCCCGGGTTCCGCATGTGATCGCGTACCGGATGAACCGGTTGACTGTGACGCTAGTGAAGATTCTGCACGGTGTGCACCAGAAATACGCCAATCTGCTGAATATTCTGCTCGACCGGGAGGTCGTGCCCGAATTCATACAGGAGAACTGTCGGCCGGACCTGATCGCCACGGGCGTATCGGACCTGCTGGGCGCGGGGGAAGCGCACGACCGCCAGGTGGCGGCGATCGAAGAGGCGCTTGATATGTTGCGTCCGGAGAATGGTACGCCGAGCGGGACGGCAGCGGATGTTGTATTGTCAGTACTCGGTGCACGAAAACGACAGGGAGAACTTAACTCATGACCACGGACACCAGCGGTTTTCGCCTCCTGCATACGATGATCAGGGTGAAGGATGCGGAAAAATCCATCGATTTCTATTCGCGGCATCTGGGGATGAAAGTGCTGCGAAACAAGGATTTCCCGGGCGGCAAGTTTACCAATATCTTCATGGGATACGGCGACGAGACAGAGAATACCGTACTCGAACTGACCCATAACTGGGACCAGAGCGAACCCTACACGCATGGGACGGGGTTCGGTCACCTCGCTGTCGCGGTGCCGGACATCTATGCCGTGTGCGAGCAGATGGAAAAAGAGGGCGTCAGCATCCCGCGGCCGCCGGGGCCGATGAAGCACGGCACGACAGTGATTGCGTTTATCGAGGATCCCGACGGTTACAAGATCGAACTCATCGAACGATCCTGATAGCGGTTACACATACTCGGGCGGGCGCCGTCGCCGTCTAAAAATATTTCAGAAAAAACCCCGCTCGAAGCGGGGTTTCTTTTGATCAGCGCTTGCTCAGTTCGATGAAATCGCGTTCCGTTTCGCCGATATAGAGCTGGCGCGGCCGGCCGATCTTCTGGCTGGGATCTTCGATCATCTCGTTCCACTGGGAAACCCAGCCGACGGTCCGCGCGACGGCGAAGAGCACCGTGAACATGGATTCGGGAATGCCGATCGCCTTGAAGATGATGCCGGAATAGAAATCCACGTTCGGATAAAGTTTCCGTTCGACGAAATATTCGTCTTCCAGCGCGATTTTTTCCAGCTCCATCGCCAGTTCGAGAAGCGGTTCGTCCTTGATGCCGAGCTCTTCGAGTACTTCATGACAGGTTTCGCGCATCAGCGTCGCACGCGGGTCGAAGTTTTTGTAGACGCGGTGGCCGAAGCCCATCAGGCGGAACGGGTCGTCCTTGTCCTTGGCTTTCTTGACGTATTCCGGAATGTTCGACACGTCGCCGATTTCGTTCAGCATCTTCAGCACGGCTTCGTTGGCGCCGCCATGGGCCGGTCCCCAGAGGCTGGCGATGCCGGCGGCAATACAGGCGAACGGATTGGCGCCGGATGAGCCGGCAAGGCGGACGGTCGAGGTCGATGCGTTCTGCTCGTGATCCGCGTGCAGCGTCAGAATTCGGTCCATCGCCTTCGAAATCGTCGGGCTGACGACATATTCCTCGCAGGGGGTGGCGAACATCATGTGGATGAAATCCGCCGCGTATGAGAGGTCGTTGCGCGGGTAAACGAACGGCTGACCGATAGCGTATTTGTACGCCCAGGCGGCAATCGTGGGCATTTTCGCTATCAGGCGGTAGGAGGCGATCATCCGTTGTTTCGGATCGGAGATATCGGTTGAATCGTGATAGAACGCCGAGAGTGCGCCGACCACGCCGCACATGATCGCCATCGGGTGGGCATCGCGCCGGAACCCGTCATAGAACTTGTGAAGTTGCTCGTGCACCATCGTGTGATAGGTGATGTCGTTGACGAACTTGTTCTTCTCTTCCTCGTTCGGCAGCTCGCCTTTCAGCAGAAGATAGGACACTTCCGGAAAATCGCAGTTCTTCGCGAGGTCCTCGATCCGGTACCCGCGATACAGCAGCACACCGGCATCGCCATCGATATAGGTGATTTTCGAGTCGCAGCTGCCCGTCGCCATGAAGCCCGGGTCGAACGTGAAATAGTCCAGTTCGCTGTAGAGTTTTCGAATATCGATGACTTTGGGGCCGACCGTTCCTTCCAGAAGCGGCATGTTCAACTCGTTACCCGTCGAGTGATCGATCAGCGTTACACTATCTTTCGGGGCGTTGCTGCCAGCGTCCTGACTCATGTCGGTATCCCTTTTGTCGTTCTGAGGTGTTGTTCAGCGCGCCTGCCAAAAAGCGGCGCCGATTTGCGGCGGGAAGTTAGCGCTTTTGCGCCGTTTAATCAAACGTTGCACCGCACAATACCTTTACGCATGTGCGATCGCATCTTCAATCCGGCCGAGAGCCTCTTCTTTGCCGAGCACAGCGGCGACCTCGAAAATACCCGGCGATACATTCGTTCCGGTCAGTGCCGCCCGCAGTGGCTGGGCGACCTTGCCCAGCTTCTCGCCGGCGTCTTCGGCGTGCGACTTTACGATGTTCTCGACCGTCTCCTGCGTCCAGCCGTCAGCCGCGGTCAGTTTGGGCAACAAATCCGCAAGCCGTGCCTTGCCCTCGTCGTCGAGCAGCTTGCGCGCCTTGTCGGTATAATCCAAAGGCCTGTCGATGCAGTAAAGCATAGAAATATCAACTAGTTGGGGGATTGTTTCCGCGCGGGACTTCAAGGAATCCATGCCGGCCGTCAGTCGGTTGAGAACCGTGTCCGATACAGGCTTGCCGGTTTTTTCCGCGATGCCGGGGACGATCAGATCGATGAGACGCTCGACCGGGCTCGCGTCGATATATTTGGCGTTGAGATTGGCCAGTTTCTCGAAATCGATGCGCGAGGCTCCCTTGTTGATGTCGGCAATATCGAACCAGGAAACAGCATCTTCCATGGAGAAAAATTCGTCGTCTCCATGGCTCCAGCCCAGCCGGCAAAGGTAATTGAGCACCGCTTCGGGCAGGTATCCCATGTCCCGGTAGGCTTCGACGCCCAGCGCACCGTGCCGTTTAGACAGTTTCGCGCCGTCCGGCCCGTGAATCAGGGGAATATGGGCGTAAACCGGCGCGTCCCAGCCCATGGCCTGGAAAATCTGCGTCTGCCGGAAAGCATTCGTCAGATGGTCGTCGCCGCGGATGGCGTGGGTGATGCCCATGTCGTGATCATCGACGACCACCGACAGCATATAGGTCGGCGTACCGTCGGCACGCAGCATTATCAGGTCGTCCATTTCGCTGTTCGCCACAGTCACCGTGCCCTGTACGGCGTCTTGGATGACTGTTTCGCCATCCTGCGGCGCACGGAACCGGATGACCGGGTCGATGCCGACAGGGGCGTCGGCCGGGTCGCGGTCGCGCCAGGTACCGTCGTAACGTGTGGAGCGCTTTTCCACCTTCGCTTTCTCGCGCATTTCCGCAAGTTCCTCGGGCGTGCAGTAGCAGCGGTAAGCCTGGCCGCGCTTCAGCAACTCCTCGACGACTTCGACATGCCTGTCCCGGCGCGAAAACTGGTAGACCGGCGCCTCGTCCGGGGTGAGGCCGAGCCAGTCCAGCCCGCCAAGGATCGCGTCGATGGCTCCCGGGGTCGATCGTTTGCGGTCGGTATCCTCGATCCGTAACAGGTACTTGCCGCCGGTATGCCGGGCATACAGCCAGTTGAACAGCGCGGTCCGCGCGCCGCCGATATGGAGGAAACCCGTCGGGGACGGGGCGAAACGTGTGACGACGCTCATGGCGTTCAGCTCTTGGGTAAGTTGATCTGAAATTTCGGCGGGGTGTAACACAAAATACCGGGTTGGGGTACATTACGGTCAGGGAACACACGTCAGGCGCGATTGGGACAGCATGATCGCACTCTCCGGGCGGAGCAGGGCGCAAACGCCAACAGCACGCGGCAACGGCCTGGGTGCCATGATTGCGCTATGGCTTGCCGGTAACGTCAGCCGCCGAATTCTCTGGGCTCCGGTGTTTTTCGGCATCGGCATTGCGACCTACTTTACCCTGCCCGCGGAACCGGATCCGCGCGCTACTTTGGCCGTCGTATTGCTGGTCACGATTGGGATTGCCGTGCTGCGTCTATGGGTGCGGCCTCTGACCGCCCTCGGGCTGTGCGTGTTGCTGCCCGTCGCAGGGTTCGGGACGGCGCAACTCCGGACTTTTACGATAGACGCGCCCGTTCTGATGCGCGAAACCGGACCTCTGTTCGTCACCGCGCAGGTCCAATCGATCGAACCCACTGAGAAGGGCGCTCGACTGACGCTGGCCTCGCCGTTGGCTGAAAGTAGCCGCAACCTGCCAGCCCTGGCCCTTGTGCGGGTACAGGTACGGAACGATATTTCCCATGTGTCGCCGGGCGACCGGGTGCGGCTTCGTACCCTTCTGCGGCCGCCGCCCGCGCCGTCGCTGCCGGGTGGGTTCGATTTTGCCCGCAAGGCCTATTTCGAACGGATCGGCGCGGTTGGCTTTGCGCTGGGGCCTGTGATGCGGGTCGAGCGGCTGGCGGCATCCTCGCTCTCCGTTCGGATCAATCGTCTGCGCCACGATTTCACGGGACGCATCCTGGCGGGGAGCGGCGCCGAAACCGGACCTGTCTCCGCCGCCCTGCTGACCGGCGAACGACGGGCCATTCCGAAAGACATTCTCGCCGATATGCGGGATTCCGGACTGGCTCACCTGCTGGCTATTTCGGGACTGCATATCGGTCTGGTCGCCGGGCTGATCTTTTTCGTCGTAAGGCTGCTGCTGGCCTGCATCGGACCGCTTGCGCTTCGCTATCCGATAAAGAAGATCGCGGCCGGTGCCGCCATCGCCGGGGCGTTCGCCTATCTGATCGTCTCCGGCGCCACAATCCCGACGCAGTGGGCGTTCCTCATGGTTGCCATCGTCATGGCCGCCGTCATGCTGGACCGTACCGCGATCTCGCTTAGGCTCGTGGCGCTGGCAGCGGGGATCATTCTGATCCTGTCGCCGGAAGCGCTGCTGTCAGCCAGTTTCCAGATGTCGTTCGCGGCGGTTATTGCGCTGGTCGCGGCCTACGAATATGTCGCGCCACGAACCGCGAACCTGCGGGAAAGGGGCGGCATTCTGTCATCCCGGCTGGCGATGTTCGTCGCCGCCACTATTCTGACCACGGTTGTCGCCAGTCTCGCTACCGCACCGTTTGCGGTCTATCACTTCAACCGGGTCGCATTGTTCGGGTTACTGGCGAATATGCTTGCGGTCCCGATGATGGCCATGTGGATCATGCCGACCGGCGTTTTGAGCATGCTACTGATGGCGGTCGGGCTGGAATCCTGGGGACTGATGCTGATGGGATGGGGCCTGGAGGCTGTTCTGGCAGTGGCCGCGTTCGTGGCGGATCTGCCTGGCGCCGTCGCCCTGGTCCCCCCGATGTCCGGTCTCGCACTTGCGGGACTCTTTCTTGGCGGACTCCGGCTGTGTCTTTGGCGGGGCCGTGTGCGGTTGCTGGCGCTGCCAGTGTTGGCTGTCGCGCTGATGTCATCCGGCTTTGAGCGTTCGCCGGACATGCTGATCGATCGAGAGGCCCGGTTTTTCGCGCTCAAGACGGGTGACGGACGGGTTTATATGTCGCCCGGCCGCGCAGGCGGTTTTGAGCGTGATATGTGGCGGCGGCGGTTGGCGGCCTCGTCAACGCTGTCGCTCCCGGACGGCGTGTCCGGGAACGGACTGCTTGGGTGCGACGGGCCGGCCTGCATTGCCCGGTTCGGAGCGCGGACGGTGGGGATAATATACGATGCGGCTGCGACATTCGATTGCCGCAATGTCGATCATGTCGCTCTGTTGATCCGCGTTTCGCCAATATACTGCCGCTGGAACCGGGTACTGATTTCCACGTTCCATTTATGGCGCGACGGCGCGTATTCCGTCCGGTTTGCCGACGGTGAACCTGTCGTCCAGACGGTCAGGGAAGAACGGGGCGACAGACCCTGGAGCCGCCTGCCGCCCCGGAAACGTCAGTATTTGCGGACGAGCCCCACCAGCCGGCCCTGAACGCGCACCTGATCCGGGCCGAAGATACGGGTTTCGTGCGCCGCGTTAGCGGGTTCCAGTGCGATAGAGGCGCCGCGACGGCGCAGGCGTTTCAGGGTCGCTTCGTGTCCTTCGACCAGCGCCACGACGATTTCTCCGTTATCGGCGGTATCCGTGCGTTTGATCAGCACCACGTCGCCGTCGAGAATGCCGGCCTCGATCATGGAGTCGCCTTCGATCTCCAGCGCGTAATGATCGCCGCGTCCCAGCATGCCCGGCGGGACTTCGAACGTACGTGAATTGTCGCGCAACGCCTCGATCGGCGTACCTGCGGCGATTTTGCCGTAGAAGGGCAGACCGACGGTTTCTTCGGCCGGTTCGCCGTTGTCTTCCTGTTTAGCGGTGCGACCGAATGTGCCGTCGACCACGCGCGGCTCAAAAGATCCCTTGGCGGGCGGATCGTCAATCATGTTCTGGGGCTTCTTCAGAACCTCCAGCGCGCGCGCCTTGTGGGGGAGCCGGCGAATGAAACCGCGCTCTTCCAGGGCGGTGATCAGGCGGTGAATGCCGGACTTGGATTTCAGCCCTAGCGCATCCTTCATTTCGTCATAGGACGGCGGCACGCCGTTGGTATTCAGATGATCGTCGATATAGGTCAGCAATTGGTGCTGTTTGCGCGTTAGCATGCGATTTCCCCGTAAGAACGCCCACTAAATGTGGAACAAATCAGAAACATGTCCGCATGTTCTAGTTTGGTTCTCATGAGGCGTCAAGAATCACCGCCATCAGATGCTGGTCAGGCTGCCTTCCAGCGGGATGATTTCGACGGTCTCTCCTGCTTTTGCCGCCGGGGCGAAAGGTGCGCGGATAATCAGCGCGTCGGACCTGGCGATGGTCGCGAACATGGAACTGTCCTGCTTGCTGAACGGCGTCGCGGTCAGGGCGCCGTCGTCGTTTCGGGCAAGCGACGCGCGGAGATAGTCCTCCCGCTCGTCGTTCTCGCCGAGAGGTTCGCCGAGACGGGCTGTTACCGGCTTGGGCAGAATATGTTCCATTCCCAACAGGGTTCGAAGCGCCGGGGCGAGAAAGATGATCGCGCAGACCAGCGACGAGACCGGATTGCCGGGCAGGCCGATCAGATAGGTTTCGCCGATGCGGCCGAACATCAGCGGTTTTCCGGGGCGCATCGCAATGCGCCAGAAATCGACCTCGAGCCCGATGTCGCCCAGCACGCGCTGCACCAGATCGTGGTCGCCGACCGATGCGCCGCCGGTGGTGACCAGAATGTCGCTGCCGGATGCGCCGGACGCCAGTGCACGCAAACCGTCTTCTTCGTCCGGCGCGATGCCGAGATCGATCGGCTCGCCGCCGTTCGCTGCGATAAACGCCGCCAGCGACAGGGCGTTGGAACTGACGATCTGGTCGCGCCCGACAGGGTCGCCGGGCATGACGATCTCGTCGCCGGTGGCGAGGATCGAGATACGCGGTTTGCGCCGAACCATCAGCCACGGCACGTTCATGGCGGCGGCGAGCCCGATATCGCGGGCGGTCAGCACCTTGCCGGATTTGAGCAACGTGTCGCCGGCGGCGAAATCGAGACCCGCAGGCCGCACGAACCGGCCGACGGGGGCGTCGCCGTCGATCACACGGACGGTGTCGTCCGTCTGTTCTGCATTTTCCTGAATGACGATGGTGTCGGCGCCGTCCGGTACCGGTGCGCCGGTAAAGATGCGCACCGCTTCGCCCGGCCCCACCGTTCCGTCGAAGGCATGTCCCGCAGGCGCGTAGCCGATGACCTTGAGTTCGGCAGGCAGGGAAGCTACATCCCCGGCGCGGACCGCGTATCCGTCCATCGCCGATACCGCCATGGGCGGCTGGCTGCGGCGGGACACCACGTCTTGGGCCAGTATGCGTCCGAGTCCTTGAGACAGGGATATCTGCTCTGCGGGCAGGGGAGACAGCGCATCGACGATGCGTTGCTGCGCCTCGGCGACGGGGAGCAGACCCTTGCCGTTCATGACGATTCTTCGGCCCGGTATTCGCCGGATTTGCCGCCCGCCTTATGGACCAGTTTTATGTCGGTGATCTGCATGCCGCGATCGACCGCCTTGCACATGTCGTAGACCGTCAGCGCCGCCACGGATACGGCGGTCAGGGCTTCCATCTCCACACCGGTGCGCCCGCTGACACGGCAGGTCGCGACGATATCGACCGCGTTGCGGCTCTCGTCGCAGGTCAGGTCGACGTCGACCTTGTTCATCGCGAGCGGGTGGCACAGGGGTATCATGTCGGCGGTACGCTTGGCGGCCATGATGCCGGCCAGTCGCGCGACGGAGATGACATCGCCCTTTTTGACCGATCCGTCGACGATCAGTTTCAGGGTTTCCGGCTCCATGAGGATGGACCCCTGTGCCGTGGCCGTGCGGTCGGTCACGTCCTTATCCGACACATCGACCATTCTCGCTTCGCCGTCGTCGCCGATATGGGTGAGCTTGGCCATTATTCGGCGGCCCGGATCTGGTTCCGGTTCTCGAGCAGACGGCGCGTGGCCGCTTCGACATCGTCCTGACGCATCAGGGATTCCCCGATCAGGAAGCAACGCGCGCCGGCATCGTACATCGACGCCAGATCTTCCGGGGTGTACAGCCCGCTTTCGCTGACCACGAGCCGGTCGGCGTCGACGACCCGGGGGGCCAGTTCGCGGGTGGTTTGGATATCGGTTTTCAGGGTCTTGAGGTTGCGGTTATTGATGCCGAGCAGGGGCGATTTCAGCTTCATCGCCCGGTCGAGTTCCTCGCCGTTGTGGACCTCTATCAGCACGTCCATGCCCCAGTCGAATGCAGCGCTTTCAAGCTCTGCGGCCAGCCCGTCTTCGAGCGCCGCGAGGATCAGCAGGATGCAGTCTGCGCCAAGCGCCCGGGCTTCCGGCACCTGGTAGGGGTCGATCATGAAATCCTTGCGAATGGCAGGCAGGGAAACGGCGTTCCGGGCAGCGACCAGGTGTTCGTCCGCGCCCTGGAAATAGGGAGTATCCGTCAGCACGGACATGCAGGTCGCGCCGCCGCGCTCATAGGCGGCGGCGATCGCCGGGGGATCGAAATCCTCGCGTATCAGGCCCTTGCTGGGTGATGCCTTTTTTACCTCGGCAATCAGCCCGAAGCGGCCGTTCGCGGCAGCTGTCTTCAGCGCATTGTAGAAGCCGCGCGGGGCGGACGCCTGTTTCGCAGCCGCCTCGACATCGGTCAGCGGCCTGGCCACTTTGGTTGCCGCGACATGGTCGCGCTTCTTGGCGCAGATTTCGGTCAGCGCATCACTCATCGTCGTCTTCCTCCTCCTCCGGGTCGATGATGACCTCGTGCGAGATCTCGATCATGCGGTCCAGAGCCGCGCGGGCTTTGCCGTCGTCGATCGACGCGGCGGCAATGGCTGCACCTTCCTTCAGGTCGTCCGCCCTGCCGGCAACGATCAGTGCGGCCGCGGAGGTAAAGAGTACCGTATCGCGATAGGCGCCCGGTTTGCCGGCGAGCAGGTCGGTCAGGGCCCGGGCATTGAACTCGGCGTCGCCGCCCCGCAGATCGGCGATCTCGCAGGTTTCCAGACCCGCGTCGGCCGGCGTGACTTCGAGGGTTTCGATCTTGCCGGCATCCAGCGTTGCAACCTGGGCGGGACCGTTGGTGGCCAACTCGTCCAGACCGTCCGCACCGTGCACGACCCATGCTTTTTTCGCACCAAGTTCCGCCAGCACGCGGGCGACGGGTTCGACCCATTCCGGCGCGAAGACGCCGAGCATCAGCCTGTCGACCATGGCGGGGTTGGACAGCGGGCCCAGCATGTTGAAGACCGTGCGGATGGCAAGTTCAACCCGGGGGCCGGCGACGTGGCGGGTAGCGCTGTGATGGCGGGGCGCCATCATGAACCCGATTTTCGCCTCGGCGATCGATTTCTCGAGCAGTCGGATATCCGCATCGATATTGACCCCCAGCGCCGTCAGCACGTCGGCGGCGCCCGACTTGGACGACAATGCCCGGTTGCCGTGTTTGGCCACGGGCACCCCGCACCCGGCGACGGTCAGCGCCGAGGCGGTGGAAATATTCAGCGTGCCGCTGCGGTCGCCGCCGGTGCCGACGACGTCAATGGCATCGGACGGTGCGGTAACCTTTAGCGCCTTTGCCCGCATCACGGTCGCCGCGGCGGCTATTTCGGTGACCGTTTCGCCGCGCATCCTCAGGCTCATCAGAAAGGCTCCGATCTGCGACGGCGTTGCGTCGCCCGACATGATCATGTCGAACGCGGATTCGGCCTCCTGACGGCTGAATTCATGGCCGTCGGCCGCCAGGGCTAGGATGCTCTTGAAGTCCATCGGTTCCCCGATCCCGGTGTTAGGTTGGGCGTGGTTATACAGCAACTTGGCGGACCGCGTTAATACGCGCAACCGGCGGGTCGGGAAATGGCATCTTCGATTGTCGTGCCTGGCGGCCGAAACCATTCCTTAACCATAATTCTGCGACACTTTCCGTCCAATTCGGGGGAATGGCGATATGACGCAGGACGCGGATCGCGGGCGTCGGGAAATGGTGGCTTTTAACGGATATCTGCCCGCCGCCGCCGGCGTTGTCGCTGGCTTGCTGCTGCTGTTGGCGATCACCGCCCAGCGAAACCTGCGCCATGAGGAAGTGACGCGTGCGGACACATCCGGCAGTCCCGCTCGCCAGTCTGTCGTCTCGCTGCCGCCGGTGAAAGATACTCCGAAGCGGGTTGGAGCGTCGTCGGACACCCTAGTCCTGTTGCCGCCGAACCCGGCCGCGACGGAAGTCACACGCCGTATCGAGGCGGGATTGCCGCTTACCGACTCGGCGCCAAAGGCAGAGCCAGCCGCAGTAGAGCAGCCGGAACGGAAACGTTTCGTCGAAACTGCGGACAGCCGACCGCGGATCGCCGTGGTGATGGACGACATGGGGTATGACCGGCTGAACTCGGCGAAGGCCGTCAATCTGCCGGCCGCCGTGACGCTTTCCTATCTGCCCCACGCGCCAGACGTGCAGCGTCAGGTGCGTGTCGCGCGATTGCGGGGCCATCCGGTGATGTTGCATCTGCCGATGGAGGCGCCGAGTCATAAGGGACGTCCCGGTACCAACGTGCTGGCGCTGAAAGACAGCGAACGGATACTGAGGGAACGCCTGACCCGCCTGCTGGGCAGCTTCGACGGCTATATCGGGGTGAATAACCACATGGGCAGCCGCTTCACCCGCGATCCACGCCGGATGAAAATCGTCCTGTCGGAATTGCGCCGGCGCGGGCTGTTTTTTGTCGATACCCGGACCAGCAACCGGTCGATGGGCGGCGAGACCGCACGGCAGACCCGGGTGGCTTACGCAGTCAGAGACGTGTTTATCGATCACGACCCCGAACCGGAAAAGATCCGGGCGCGGCTGGCGGAAACGGAGCGGGTTGCCCAGCGGAACGGCAGCGCCATCGCGATCGCGCATCCCAGAACAATGACCATGGAACTGCTGGCGCCCTGGGTGCGATCTCTGGCGAATCGCGGCTTCAATCTGGTGCCGGTGACGAAACTCCTGAAGCGTCCGCCGCCGAATAAGCTGGCGCAGCTACAACTCGCGGAATAATCTTCCCGCTCCGACAACCATCTCCGGACGAACGCGTTGATCCGCGACTGCACCGATTCAGATTTCGAGACGATCCTTTCCATCATCAATGACGGCGCCCAGGCGTATCGCGGGGTTATTCCGACCGACCGCTGGCACGATCCGTACATGCCGGCTGGAGAGCTTCGTCATGAAATCGCGGCGGGGGTTCGTTTCGCGGGTGCCGAAGTAGGAGGCAGCCTGGTCGCGGTCATGGGATCGCAGCCGGTGCAGGATGTGATCCTCATCCGTCACGCCTATGTGCGGACCGACCGGCAGCGCAGGGGGGAGGGCGGACAGCTGTTGCAGCATCTTCTGAAGACGGCGCCGCGGCCGCTCCTGATCGGGACATGGAAGGCGGCACGCTGGGCCGTACGGTTTTACGAGAAGCACGGTTTCACCCTGATCGAGGGCGACGAGAAAGACCGGTTGCTAAAAACCTACTGGGACATTCCCGCCCGTCAGGTCGAAACGTCGGTCGTGCTCGCGGATCGCCGGGCGCTGGACGAAATCGTCGTCGGTTACGAAAAATCTTCCGAAGAAGACGGCGAAATCGATATTTTCAAACTCTGATCACCTTCCGGCGGATCCCTGACTGGCGAAGTAGGCGTCCAGCGCGGACTGGTTGATCGACACGGAATATTCGTCGCGCAGCGCGCGGGTGTATTCCTGCAGCAGGTCGCTGGCGATCGCGCTCGACAGGGTTTCCTGCAGCTGTTTCAGATCGCCGTCATTTGTCGCCGCGGTCGCCTGCTGAACGTCCTTCAAACGAACCACGGCGTACCCGTCCGCCGTCGGCCCCATGACGATGTCGCCGATCTTGGACTTGAACAGGTCTTCGAGAACGGAGCGGGGTACGGCGCTGTCGGACCGTGAGCTGAAGCGCGATACCGGCTCGCTGGTCTCCACCTTCAGATTCTTCTCCGCGGCGATGGCGGCGAGCGGTTTGCCGCCTTTCGCGGCGTCGCGGATCTCCTCGGCCGCTTTTAGTGCCCGGGTGGCCAGCCAGTCGGCCTTCCAGGCGGCGACGACATCGGCGCGGACCTGTGCGAGAGGCCGTTTCGCCGCCGGGATGATATCGTCGACGCGGACCATGAAGTATCCGCCGTTGGATGTTTCCAGCAGATCGCTGGTTTCGCCCTTGTTCAGCGTGAAAGCAGTTTCCGCAAAGCTCTGATCCGACGGCAGGCCCGGCTGATCGCCCCCGGTCCGGAGCTTGCCGGCCGCGTCGATCGGGCCGGTCTTCCGGACTTTGGCGCCGATATCCTGCGCCGCATCGTCGATCGAGCCGCCGCCCGCCAGGGCGTCTTCGACCTGGTTGGCGCGCTTGACGAGGTCATCGAGGGCCAGGTCTCGGGCGAGGTCGTCCGATATCTGTTTGCCGACCTCATCCAGTTTGGGCACGCGACCCGGCTGGATTTCGGTCACGCGCATGATATGCCAGCCCAGCGGCGATTTGACAGGGGCGGTAAACCGGTCTTTCTGCAACGAGAAAGCGGCGTCGGCCAGCGCGGGCATCAAATCGCCGCGTACGACCAGACCGAGCTTGATATCTTCTTCGGATTTGCCGCTGACATCCTTTGCGACGGCGGCGAAACTGCGGCCTTCGTTCAGACTGGCATGGGCTTTCTTTGCAGTTTCTTCGTCCTGCAGCAAAATCTGTTCCATGCGCCGGCGCTCCGGCACCGACAGCGACGAGAGGCGATCCTCGTATTCCGTCCTGATTTTGTCCTCCGACGGCGACAACTCCCTGGCGACTTCTTCCGGGTCGAGATAGAGGATGCTTAGCTGCCGGTATTCCGGCGCCATGAACTGCGTGGAATTCTTTTCCAGGAACTCGACAAGCCCGGCTTCGGTCGGCTCCGGCGCGCTGCCGGCGGCGGGGCGCCGGGTCCGGACGATTTCCGCGGTGCGCTTTTCGTTACGGTACTGGTAGACGGTGTTGACCAGGTTGGGCGGCGCTTCGACCCCGGCGGTGATCGTGCCGCCTATATAGTCCTGCTGCGTGTCCTGTCGCAGCGATGAAACGTACATGTCTTCGGACAGCCCGTTATTGGCCAGCGTCGTCTGGAACACGGCACGGTCGAACTGGCCGAGCGCGTTTCGGAAGGCGGGCTGCTGCTGGATCTGCCGGACCACCTGTTCGTCGCTGATCAGCAAGCCGAGATCCGCTGCTTGCAAGCCGATTAATCGTCTGGAGACGAGCCCGTTTACGGTGGCGTCGGCGACGCCCAGATTGCGCGCCTGCTCGGCGTCGATATTGCCGACGCGGGCGCGGATGCGGTCCATTTCGCGCCGAAACTGTTCCTGGAATTCGCGCTGGGTAATTTTGGTGCTGCCGACGGTGGCAACTTCGTTCGGATTGGAGATGACGCCCGCCATATCACCGATGCCCCAGACCGCGAAGCTGAGGATCAGAAGGGAGGCCAGCACGATCATCACGTACTTGCCGACACCCTTTTTCATACTTTCGAGCAGCATACCGTCTCCGTCTTTCTTTCTGCGCCTTGGGCGTTTGGTCCGTCAGGGGGCGAATGGCGCGGCATCATAGGGATCGCCCATGACGGCAGCAAGGCAAACCGCGCGATCCACCGGCAGCCCCATTGGAGGCCCGGGGCCCTTATGTTAAATACCGCGGCGAAACGACTTCTCAAGGGTGTACGAACAGATGACAGGCTCTCCCACACCGCTGATCGCCGGAAACTGGAAAATGCATGGCTCGACCGCTTTCGCGTCCGATCTCGCCGGATCGCTGGCAGGGCGGATGTCGGATCGGGGCGACAAGAGGTTCGAAATGCTGCTGTGCCCGCCGGCGTTGCTGCTGGGCGCGGTCCTGGATGCGGTTGGGACATCGTCCATATCCGTAGGCGGGCAGGATTGCCACACGGCGGAGCAGGGGGCCCATACCGGCGATATATCGGCCGCCATGCTGGCGGATGCCGGGTGCAGCTACGTCATAGTCGGCCATTCCGAACGCCGCGCAGATCACGGCGAAGACGACAGCCTCGTCTGCGCGAAAGCATCGGCGGCGCAGTCCGCAGGTCTGGTGCCGGTCGTGTGTATCGGCGAGACGCTGGAGCAGCGCGACGCCGGCAAGGCCGTGGAGGTCGTCAACGGTCAGTTGCGCGGGTCGGTGCCGGCAAGATCCTCTGCGGCGACGGTTGTCGTCGCGTACGAGCCGGTCTGGGCGATCGGCACGGGGCGCACGCCGACGGCGGAGGATATCGCCGAGGTGCACGACGCGCTTCGTGCGGTGCTGTCGGAAATCGCGGAAGACGGTGCCGGCGTGCGTATTCTGTATGGCGGTTCGGTGAAACCGGAAAACGTGGCGGAAATTCTCGCCATCGACAATGTGAACGGCGCGCTGGTCGGCGGCGCGAGCCTGAAGGCCGACGATTTCTGGGCAATCGCGCAGGCCGTCTGAGTTCCCGGGCGCCGGTTGAAAACGCCTAGCCAAGACGCCAGTTTCGCAGTAAACATCCGCCCCGAATTGAAGGCTGAATACCGATGATCCAAGTTATTCTGATCGTTCACCTGCTGCTGGCCATTGCGCTGGTCGCCGTCGTGCTTCTGCAGCGCAGCGAGGGCGGCGCGCTCGGCATGGGCGGCGGCGGCACGATGGGGGGCATGATGACCACCCGCGGCACGGCCAACCTGCTGACCCGCGCGACCGCGGTTCTGGCGGCCTGTTTCATCGCGACCAGCCTGACACTGGCGATCCTGTCGTCGTCGAACCGGGCGCCGACGTCGATCCTCGACCGGCCGGGCGCGACCCTGCCGGCACCGACCGCACCGTCGGCCCCGCCCGCTGGCCCCTCCGTGCCGCTCGGCCAGTAGGGATATCCACACAAACGAATCGATTTCGGCGAATTTGGCGCTGCGGACGCTTTCACAGACGCCGTGAAATGCTGTAACTTGCCGGTCCATGACGCGGTTCATCTTCATCACCGGCGGCGTGGTCTCATCCCTTGGCAAAGGCTTGGCATCGGCGTCACTTGCGGCGCTTCTGCAGGCGCGCGGGTACAAGGTGCGGCTACGTAAGCTGGATCCCTATCTTAACGTCGATCCGGGCACGATGAGCCCGACCCAGCACGGCGAGGTTTTCGTCACCGACGACGGCGCTGAAACCGATCTCGATCTGGGGCATTACGAGCGCTTCACCGGCGTGCCGGCGCGCAAGACCGACAACGTGACAACGGGCCGGATCTACACCAACGTGATCGAAAAGGAGCGCCGCGGCGATTATCTGGGAGCGACCGTGCAGGTCATTCCCCACGTGACGGACGCCATCAAGGAATTCGCTCTCAGCGACGTCAGCGACGAGGATTTCGTCCTCTGCGAGATCGGCGGCACGGTCGGCGATATCGAAAGCCTGCCGTTTCTCGAAGCCATTCGCCAGCTCGGCAACGAACTCGGGCCCGAACGCTCGATGTTCATTCATCTGACACTGGTGCCGTTCCTGAAATCGGCCGGCGAGCTCAAAACCAAACCGACGCAGCATTCCGTAAAGGAACTGCAAAGCGTCGGTATTCAGCCCGATATGATCCTGTGTCGATGCGAGCAGGATATTCCCCCCGATGAACGCCGCAAGATCGGCCTGTTCTGCAACGTGCCGGTCGACAACGTGATCAGCGCGCCCGACGTGGGCACGATCTACGAAGTGCCGATCTGCTATCACGAACGCGGGCTGGACCGGCAGCTTGCGCGCCATTTCAGACTGGAAGACGAACGCAGCGCTGGTAAAAGCCTTGATCTCAGCCGTTGGGAGAAAATCGTCGACCGGGTGAATAAACCGGAAGGCGAAGTCACCATCGCGGTCGTCGGCAAGTATACGAACCTGCTCGATTCCTACAAATCACTTGCCGAGGCGCTGGATCACGGTGGCATCGCCAATCATGTTCGGGTCAACATGAACTGGATCGATTCAGAGATATTCGAATCCGAGGATGCGGTGCATCATCTGTCCGATGTCGAAGGCATCCTGGTTCCCGGCGGGTTCGGCGAACGTGGCGCAGAGGGGAAGATCGCGGCGGCGAAATTCGCGCGCGAACACAACGTGCCCTATTTCGGAATCTGTTTCGGCATGCAAATGGCGGTGATCGAAACCGCGCGCAGCCTCGCCGGGATCGAAAACGCCGGCTCGACCGAATTCGGCGATTGCGACGAGCCGATTGTCGGGCTGATGACCGAATGGACACGCGGCAATGCGGTGGAACGGCGCGGTGCAGGGGACAATCTCGGCGGTACCATGCGCCTCGGCGCCTATGACTGCCATCTGGAAGAAGGTTCGCTGGTTCGGCAAATTTACGGGCAGGCGGATATCAGCGAACGCCACCGTCATCGCTACGAAGTGAATATCAATTACCGGGACAGGCTTGAAAGCGCCGGTGTTCGTATTTCGGGTCTGTCGCCCGACGGCGTCCTGCCGGAGATCGTGGAGCTGCCCGGTCACCCCTGGTATATCGGCGTCCAGTTCCATCCGGAGCTCAAATCGAAGCCGTTCGAGCCGCATCCGCTGTTCAGCTCCTTCATCGCCGCCGCCGTCGAACATTCGCGGCTGGTCTAGACCATGACGATGCCCAAAAGGATCGAGATCGGCGCTTTGACAATCGCCAACGATGCGCCCTTTGTGCTGATTGCCGGACCGTGCGCTCTGGAAAGCCGGGAACACGCGATGGAAATGTCGGCTGCGTTGGTCGAAATGACGTCGACGCTCGGAATCGGACTGATCTACAAGACCTCGTTCGACAAGGCCAACCGGACGTCGCTGGACAGTCCGCGGGGCATGGGGCTGGAGCAGAGCCTGCCGATACTCGCCGACGTGCGCGAAACACACGGCTGTCCGGTGCTGACCGATATCCATCTGCCGGATCACTGCGCCGCTGTCGCGGAAGCGGTCGACGTGCTGCAGATTCCGGCGTTTCTCAGCCGCCAGACGGATCTGATTGTCGCCGCTGCCGAGACCGGCCGGGCGCTGAACATCAAGAAGGGCCAGTTTCTCGCGCCATGGGATATGGCGAACGTCGTAAAAAAGGCGCAGGCGGCAGGTAACGACCGGGTCATGCTGTGCGAAAGAGGGGCCTCCTTCGGGTACAATACGCTGGTGTCCGATATGCGGTCGTTACCGATCATGGCGCAGACCGGGTGTCCGGTCGTGTACGACGCCACTCATTCGGTGCAGCAGCCCGGCGGGCAGGGCGGTACCTCGGGCGGGCAGCGGGAGTTCGTGCCCGTGCTGGCGCGGGCGGCGATGGCGATCGGTGTGGCGGCGGTGTTCATGGAAACGCATGAAAATCCGGATTCGGCGCCGTCTGACGGTCCCAATATGGTTCCGTTAAAGGATCTGCCCGATATTCTGAAGACGCTGGTCCAGATCGACCGCATTGCCAAGGCAAATCCGGTTAAGATCTAACCGCGGAAAATTCCGGTGGCACGATTGCGCGGACGCGGTGCGGGCGGTATCACTCCGCGTGATTCAATACCGCATCCGTCAGGAAGAAAATCATGTCCGCCATCGTTGATATCCATGCCCGTGAAATTCTGGATTCCCGCGGGAATCCCACCGTCGAGGTCGAGGTCGAGCTGGAAACCGGCGCGGCCGGTCGTGCCGCCGTGCCTTCCGGCGCCTCTACCGGCGCATTCGAAGCCGTCGAGCTGCGGGACGGCGACACGAGCCGCTACGGCGGCAAAGGGGTTCTGAACGCGGTAGAAGCCGTGAATACAGAGCTGTTCGAAGCGCTGTCCGGCATGGATGCTGACGAACAGGCGCTGCTCGACGAACGTATGATTGAACTCGACGGCACCGAGAACAAGGCGCGGCTGGGGGCGAATGCGATCCTCGGCGTCAGCCTGGCGCTGGCCAAGGCAGCGGCGGACGATGCCGGTTTGCCGCTGTATCGCTATGTCGGCGGCGCATCGGCGCGGGTTCTTCCCGTCCCGATGATGAATATCCTGAACGGTGGCGCCCACGCCGACAACCCGATCGATTTCCAGGAATTCATGGTCATGCCTGTTGGTGCGGACAGCCTGTCCGACGGCGTCCGCTGGGGCGCAGAAATCTTTCATGCGCTACGGGCGCGGCTGTCGCAGGCCGGTCACAACACCAATGTCGGCGATGAGGGCGGTTTCGCCCCTGACCTCGGCGGCACCCGCGATGCACTCGACTTTGTCATGCAGGCGATCGGCGAGGCCGGTTTCAAGGTCGGAGAAGACGTGCATCTGGCACTTGATGCCGCTTCCACTGAATTCTTCAGAGATGGCAAGTATCACCTTGAAGGAGAAGGAAAAGTTCTCTCCGCGCAAGAGATGGCAGCCTATTACGCCGATCTCTGCGCCAACTACCCGATTATCTCCATCGAGGACGGCCTGGCGGAAGATGACTGGGACGGCTGGAAGGCGCTGACCGACGCCATCGGCGACACGGTACAGCTGGTGGGCGACGATCTGTTCGTGACCAACCCGGCACGCCTTTCGGACGGCATCGTCAAGGGGGTGGCGAATTCGATTCTGGTGAAGGTGAACCAGATCGGTACCTTGACGGAGACCCTCGCGGCGGTGGAAATGGCGCACAAGGCATCGTACTCGGCTGTGATGTCGCACCGGTCCGGCGAGACAGAAGACACGACCATCGCCGATCTGGCGGTCGCGACCAATTGCGGTCAGATCAAGACGGGGTCTCTTGCTCGATCTGACCGGCTCGCCAAGTACAACCAGCTGATCCGTATCGAGGAAGACCTCGGACCGGCCGCATTGTACGCGGGAACCAGCGTCGTTCCGGCTTAGTCAGACAGAGTCAATCAAAAAATCTGAGTCTGTATTCCTTCATGAATAGCTAGTTATCCCCATAATATTTCATATCTGAGTCTTTTTCCTTGACCTGACGAATCGAAATGTGATTCGATTCAGTTATGGGAGCCGTTCTCGAAATCAAGCGCCGGTCGCGCCGGATGATCGTTCCGATCGTCGGAGCGCTGTTTGTCTGTTATTTTCTGGTGCACGCCTTTCACGGCGATCGGGGGGTCATCGCCTGGATGCATCTCCAGAAGCAGGTGTCGGCGGCAGAACAGACTCTCGCAGCGACCCGCCATGTCCGGGAAGACTACGAACGGCGCATTTCCCTGCTGAAATCCGAACATCTCGACGCGGACATGCTGGACGAACGGGCGCGCATCATGGCCGGACTCGTGCGGCCGGATGAAATCATTCTTGTGGATGCTCAGGCTCAGTCCGACTGACTGCGGGCGACCGTTTCTGCTTCATTCTCTCTTTTTTGTAATTTTCTTAACGTAGAACCGTCTAAAAAGACCGTTCCTTTCGATCGTCGCAGTTGCGGTGCGGACACGTTTCTATATTCTGTGAACCAATCTATTCCGAAATATGTGCGTATATGCACGTATATTCGTCATCTTGTGAGAGGGACCATGGCCAAAGCATCCCAGTCGAAAAGCGGAAAGGGAAAAGGGAAGACGGCACCGCGCCGGCGCAGCAACGCGTCGACGCCGGATGCGGATCAGCTTCTCGGCTATTACCGCGACATGCTTTTGATACGCCGGTTCGAGGAACGCGCCGGGCAGATGTACGGCATGGGTCTCATCGGCGGGTTCTGTCATCTTTATATCGGGCAGGAAGCCGTCGTCGTGGGCATGCAGGCGGCGATCGACGACCGGGATGCGGTTGTTACCAGCTACCGCGATCACGGGCACATGCTTGCCTGCGGGATGGACGCCAAAGGCGTTATGGCCGAGCTGACGGGCCGGATCGGAGGCTATTCCAAAGGCAAGGGCGGTTCGATGCACATGTTCTCGAAAGAGAAACGCTTTTACGGCGGGCACGGTATCGTCGGCGCACAGGTACCGATCGGGACCGGTCTGGCGTTCGCAGCAAAATACAAGGGCACCGACGGTGTGTCGCTGACCTATCTCGGCGATGGCGCGGTCAATCAGGGACAGGTCCACGAAGCCTTCAATATGGCGGAGTTGTGGGATCTGCCGGTGGTCTACGTAATTGAAAACAACCGTTACGGCATGGGTACATCGGTGTCCCGCGCCTCTGCGGCCAAGGAGTTGTACAGGCTTGGCGAACCCTACGGGATGCCGGGCGAGCAGGTCGATGGCATGGACGTGCTGGCGGTGCGGGAAGCCGCAGAAAAAGCGGTCAAACACTGCAGAGGCGGCAACGGCCCCTATGTGCTGGAAATGATGACCTACCGGTATCGCGGTCATTCGATGTCCGATCCCGCCAAGTACCGGACCAAAGAGGAGGTTGCGGAGATGCGTGAACAACACGATCCGATTACCAATCTCAGCAAGGTGATCGTCGCGGCGGGACACAAAACCGAGGACGAGTTGATGGAACTCGATCAGGAAATCCGCGCCATCGTTGCCGAAGCGGCAGAATTCGCGCAGGCAAGTCCGGAACCCGATCCGTCCGAACTGTATACCGACGTCCTGTTGGAAGTCTGAGCGGGAGAGAGACATGCCTATTGAAATTCTGATGCCCGCGCTGTCGCCGACCATGACGGAAGGCAATCTCGCCAAGTGGCACAAAAACGAGGGCGACGAGGTGTCGGCCGGCGACGTGATCGCCGAAATCGAAACCGACAAGGCGACCATGGAGGTCGAGGCGGTCGATGAGGGCGTGCTGGGCAAGATCGTGGTTTCCGAAGGCAGCGAAAACGTGCAGGTCAACGCGGTGATCGGCGTTCTGCTGCAGGATGGCGAAGACGCCGGCAGCATCGGCGATACGCAGAATCCTAAGAAAGAAGCAGAGCCGGAGGAAAAATCAGCGGAGCAACCTGCGGCGGCGGAGCCAAGTCCGCGGAAAGCGGATGCGCCAGCGCTCAGGCGCGTGCAGTCTGAACACGATTATTCCGGGGATACTATCAGCCTGACTGTTCGCGAAGCGCTGCGCGACGCCATGGCCGAGGAAATGCGCGCCGACGACAACGTGTTTCTGATGGGCGAGGAGGTCGCTCAGTATCAGGGCGCGTACAAGGTCAGCCAGGGGCTGCTTGAAGAGTTCGGCGACTTGCGCGTGATCGATACCCCGATCACCGAACATGGTTTTACCGGCCTGGGAGTGGGGGCTGCGTTCGCGGGACTTAAGCCGATCGTCGAATTCATGACCTTTAACTTTGCCATGCAGGCGATGGACCATCTGATTAATTCGGCGGCGAAGACGAATTACATGTCAGGCGGCCAGATGGGTTGCCCCGCGGTGTTCCGCGGTCCTAACGGCGCGGCATCGCGTGTGGCGGCGCAGCATTCGCAGTGCTTTGCCAGCTGGTATGCCCATGTGCCGGGTATTTACGTGATCTCGCCTTATTCGGCAGCCGACGCGAAGGGGCTGCTCAAGTCGGCCATTCGCGACCCGAACCCGGTGATCTTCCTCGAGCACGAAATTCTCTACGGCCAGAACTTCGAGGTGCCTGACTATTCCGACTGGACCGTGCCGATCGGCAAGGCGAAGGTCGTGCGCGAAGGTTCGGATGTCACCATCACGGCATTCTCGATCATGGTGGGACACGCGCTCGATGCCGCCGAGGAACTGGCGAAACAGGGGATCGAGGCCGAGGTCATCGATCTGCGCACGCTGCGCCCGCTGGACACCGAAACCATCGTCGAGTCCGTTAAAAAGACCAATCGGATCGTCTCGGTCGAGGAAGGCTGGCCGGTCGCGGGCATGGGCTCGGAAATCGCGGCGATCATGATGGAGCAGGCTTTCGACTGGCTGGACGCGCCGGTCAGGCGGGTCTGCGCGGCGGACGTGCCGCTGCCGTATGCGGCCAATCTCGAAAAACTGGCCCTGCCGCAGGTCGACGATGTCGTTCAGGCGGCCAAGGCCGTCTGTTACGCGGACTGACCGGACGGGCAGGCGGACATGACCATCAAAATACTGATGCCGGCGCTGTCGCCGACGATGACCGAGGGCAACCTTGCCAAGTGGCACGTCAAGGAAGGCGACGAGGTGAACCCCGGCGACGTGATCGCCGAGATCGAAACCGACAAGGCCACGATGGAGGTTGAATCGGTCGATGAAGGCGTGGTCGGCAGGATCCTCGTGCCGGAAGGCACCGAAGCGGTTCAGGTAAACCAGACCATCGGCGTACTGCTGGAAGAAGGCGAAGACGCCTCGGCCATTGGCGACGATGTGGGCGATGCAGCGCCCCGGACCGAGTCCAGGCCGGATGACGCACCCGGAAAAAAAGAAGTTCCCGCAGCGCCTGCCAAATCGGACGCGGACGTCAAAGCCAGTCCTCTCGCTAAGCGGATCGCAGAACAGTCGGGTGTCGATCTGGGATCAGTGAGCGGATCCGGCGCGCACGGAAAAATCGTGAAAGCCGATGTCGAGGCAGCGATGACCGGCGGCGGGAAATCGTCCGGCGGGCCGGCGGATATTTCAACCGGCGGGCCTCTGCCGGAAGCGGTGGATGCCGACGGCAACCGAATCTTCGCCAGCCCGTTGGCGCGACGCATGGCGGCGCAGGCCGGGATTTCACTCGCCGATGTATCGGGGTCCGGACCGGACGGGCGGATCGTAAAATCCGACGTGGAAACCGCGATCGACAGCGGCGCTGGCGGAAAGGCCAAGGAGTCAGACGAGAAAACGATGGCTACGCCCGCGACGGCGCCCTCCGGCGACACGTCGGAAATCGTCAAGCTGTCAACGATGCGCAAGGTCATCGCCCAGCGCATGTCGGAGTCCAAATCCGAAGTGCCGCATTTCTACCTGACGATGGATTGCGAGCTGGACGAATTGTTGAAGATCCGCAAATCGCTGAACGAAGCACAGGAAGACGTCAAGATTTCGGTCAACGATTTCGTCATCCGGGCCTGTGCGATGGCGTTGATGGATGTGCCTGCCGCCAACGTGGCTTACGAAGGCGACGGCGAAATGCGCCAGTTCCACACCGCCGATATTTCGGTTGCTGTGGCGATACCCGGCGGGCTGATCACACCCATCGTGCGGAGCGCCGAGAAAAAGGGCTTCAAGCAGATTTCCGCCGACATGAAGGACCTCGCTACCCGCGCCCGCGACGGCAAGCTCGCGCCGGAGGAATATCAGGGCGGTTCGTTCTCGGTTTCCAATCTTGGCATGTTCGGGGTGAAGCAGTTCGACGCGGTGATCAATCCGCCGCAGGCCTGCATTCTGGCCGTCGGCGCCGGCGAACAGCGCCCGGTGGTTAAAAACGGTGAAATCGTGCCGGCCACGGTAATGAGCACGACATTGTCAGTGGACCACCGTGTCGTGGACGGCGCCATCGGCGCCGAACTGCTGGCGGCGATCAAGCGCTATGTTGAAAACCCGGCGTTGATGTTGTTGTAAGTTTGGCCGTCAGGGCTTTTCGAACCAGATATTGAACCGGTAGGGGGAATTGCCGTACCCGGCTATTTCCTGGGTCGTCGCATTGGCGCGCAGGCCCAGTCGCTGGGCGTTCTGAATCATCCTGTCGCGCTCGAAATACTGGTGTTCGAGCCCCGCATACATCCTGTCGTATTCCCCTTTGCCCAGCGCGCCACGCCGGATGCGTTCGGCATCGGCGCGGGTCGCCAGGTTGGGCAGGTCCGTGATAGCGCCGCGTCCACGGTCACGAGCGTTAAGGCGCTGGTGCCCAGAAGAAATTCGCTGAATTTGTTGATTTTTACTCTTCGCGCCGGACGGGCGCGCTCCTACCCTTCAACCCCTTGTTCGGGAACGATAACGCCCGATATCCGATAATTCAACAATTCGTATGGGTATGGTTAACGGAATCCTCGAAGTTTACGCCGAAATTTCGTATGTATCGGTGCAAATGCGGCGTTCGAGAATTTGCGATCTGAACGGATCGTCCTGAAAGGATTTTCATGGCAGACACTCAATATGACCTGATCGTGGTGGGCGGCGGACCCGGCGGCTATGTCGCGGCGATTCGCGCGGCCCAGCTCGGCATGAAAGCGGCAGTTGTCGAACGCGAGCATCTGGGCGGCATTTGCCTGAATTGGGGGTGTATTCCGACCAAGGCGCTGTTGCGGTCCTCCGAAATCAAACACCTGATCGATCATGCTGAGGAATTCGGCCTGTCGGTCGGCGACGTGACTTTTGACGTGAAGAAAATCGTCCAGCGTTCTCGCGGGGTCGCCAAACAGCTTAACCAGGGCGTTGGCCATCTTCTGAAGAAGAACAAGGTCGACGTGATAATGGGCTCGGGCGCGCTAGCGGGTGGTGGCAAGCTGACGGTTACCGACGCCGACGGCACGAAAAGCGAAATGTCGGCCGATCACATTATTCTGGCGACCGGCGCCCGGGCCCGCTCTCTGCCCGGGCTGGAGCCCGACGGCAAGCTGATCTGGACATATAAGGAAGCCATGGTGCCGGAAACCATGCCGAAGTCGCTGCTGGTCATCGGTTCGGGCGCGATCGGCATCGAATTCGCGAGCTTCTATTCCGACCTCGGTGCGGATGTCACGGTGGTCGAGGTGATGGACCGCGTTCTGCCGGTCGAGGACGAGGAAATCTCCAACATGGCGCGCAAGGCGTTCGAGAAGCAGGGGATGACGATCCATACCGGCGCCAAGGTCTCGGGGCTAAAGACTGGCAGCGACAACGTTACCGCAACGGTGGAGATGGGTGACGGCAAGACGGAGGAAATCACGGTCGACCGGGTTATTCTTGCGGTCGGCATCACTGGCAATGTCGAGAATATCGGGCTCGAAGACACCGCAGTAGAGGTCGACAAGGGGCATGTCGTCATCAACGAATGGATGGAGACCGGCGAGCCCGGCGTCTACGCCATCGGCGATCTGGCCGGGCCGCCCTGGCTGGCGCACAAGGCGAGTCACGAGGGCGTAATCTGCGTCGAAAAGATCGCCGGCGAGAAGACCCACCCGCTGAACACGGCGCTGATTCCCGGCTGTACCTATTGCCGGCCGCAGGTCGCCAGCGTCGGCATGACCGAGGCGAAGGCGAGGGAAGCGGGCCATGACGTGAAGGTCGGCCGGTTCCCGTTTCTGGGCAACGGCAAAGCCATCGCGCTGGGTGACGCCGAGGGCATGATCAAGACCGTGTTCGACGCCAATACGGGCGAGTTGCTCGGCGCGCACATGATCGGCGCGGAAGTCACCGAGCTGATTCAGGGCTACATGGTCGGCAAGACGCTGGAAACCACGGAAGCGGAACTGATGGAGGCCGTGTTCCCGCATCCGACTTTGTCGGAAATGATGCATGAATCGGTGCTTGACGCATACGGTCGCGCCATCCACTTCTGATACATGAGCGAACCTGCAAAATCCGATCGCCCGCGTCACCCCGAAAAGGCGCACCGGCCGGACAACCCGATCCAGCGCAAGCCGCCTTGGATCCGGGTGAAAGCGCCGACGTCGCCGGTCTATCAGCAGACCCGCGAGCTGATGCGCAAGCTGAAGCTGAACACGGTTTGCGAGGAAGCTGCCTGTCCCAATATCGGCGAATGCTGGGCGCAGAAACACGCGACAATGATGATCATGGGCGATATCTGCACCCGGGCATGTGCGTTCTGCAACATCGCGACCGGCGTACCGGGGCAGCTTGATGCGCTGGAACCGGAACACGTCGCCGTGGCCGTCGCGGAACTGGGGCTGGCCCATGTGGTCATTACGTCGGTGGACCGCGACGACCTGGACGATGGCGGGGCAGGGCACTTTGCCGAGGTCATCCGCCGCATCCGCGAGAATTCGCCCGACACGACAATCGAAATTCTGACGCCGGATTTTCAGAAGAAAGACGGTGCGATTGAAACGGTCGTTGATGCGCGCCCGGACGTGTTCAATCATAATCTGGAAACCGTGCCGCGACTTTATGCAACGGTCCGTCCCGGCGCGCGGTATTTCCATTCGCTGCGTCTTCTCGATCAGGTCAAGAAACTGGACCCGACGATCTTCACCAAGTCCGGCCTGATGGCGGGTCTTGGCGAAGGCAAGGACGAGATCCTGCAGGTGATGGACGACCTGCGCGCCGCCGACGTGGATTTTCTGACTATCGGCCAGTACCTGCAACCGACGGTGAAACACCACGCTATCGACCGCTTCGTGACGCCGGACGAATTCGATGCCTACAAGAACGCGGCCTACGGCAAGGGGTTTCTGATGGTGTCGTCGTCGCCGCTGACCCGGTCGTCCTACCATGCCGATAGCGATTTCGCTGAAATGCGGGCCGCGCGCGAAGCCAAACTACCGGCCGCCGAATAAATTCCGGATGCCGACCCACAGCGAAAAGCGATTTTTGCCGCATACGCCGGACCAGCTCTACGACTTGGTGTCGGATGTGGAAGACTATCCGAATTTTTTGCCCTGGTGCATCGGCTTGCGGGTGAAAAACCGCGACGGCAACGTTATCCGGGCTGACATGGTGGTGGGCTTCAAGATGCTGCGGGAAAAATTCACATCCAAAGTAACGCTGACCCCGAAGGAACGGATCGACGTCGAATATCTCGACGGGCCGTTCAGATATCTCGAAAACAGGTGGCTGTTCCTGGAGAAAGAGGGCGGTTGCGAGATCGATTTCTTCATCGATTTCGAGTTCCGCTCGCGGTTGTTGCGAAAGGTGATGGAGCCGCTGTTCCACGAAGCGGTCCGCCGCATGGTGCGGGCGTTCGAGACGCGGGCGGCGGAAAAATACGGCTAGAAGTACACCCGGCATTCAAGCCGGTCCGCTCTGGAACGCGGTTTGATGTCTTCGACACCTGCCGCGCAGATCGCGGACAGCACGGCGTCCAGTGCATCGCCGCCGATATCCTCTACGATCGTTTTTCGAAGTCTGCCGCGTATCGGCGACAGGTGTTTGCGCCGGGCAAGTTCGGTCAGAATCTTCGATCGTGCATATTCGAGCTTGGGGCCGCGCCCTTTGTAGGGGAAATACAAGCCGTCGCGTTTCAGGAAGGACGCGGGACATATTTCTGCGATGACGGGCAGCCCGTCTTTCGGCCGCTGGATCGGGATGACGCGTGCCCGCCCGCTGAATACCAGCGGCGCAAGCACGTGGCGGATCCCGGCCCATGTCTGTCGATAGAGGCGCAGATTGTAGGCGCACCAGGGCACCTTCGCTTCGACATCGGTCAACCGTTTCAGTTCTCTGCCGCCGGTTTTGGATCGGCAATGATCGCGGAACTCTTCGGGCGCCTGATATTTTTGGGCAAACTCTTTGACAAAGGCGGACCAGGTCGATTGTTCGATCAGCGGCGCAGGGATGCTGAACGGAAAGTCGAATCCGATCAGGCTTTCCGTCAGCCCGGCGATGTGACGGCTCAGGCCGGTCATGGCGTCGTCAAATGCCGGCCCTCCGCTCGGCAGAGCATCGGCGCGATGCAACGTATCTATCCGGATACCTTCGGGCGCGGGCGTTCCTTCGGCGATCCAGATGTGTTTGCCGGCGTTCCGGGCGCCTGAAAAATCCACGCCGGCAACGCGGGGCCGCAGGCTCATCTTTTCCTCATATCAGCCGCAGGATCAGGTCGAACGCTTTCAGCACAGAGGCGTTGCGCACGGCCGAGCGGTCGCCGTCGAACATGCAGCGTTCGTGGATCGTGTCGCCGTTTTTGCGCGCTGCGCAGATGTGGACGAGTCCGGCGGGCTTGTTTTCGCTCTGGCCCGGTCCGGCGACACCCGTGATGCCGACGGCTATATCGGCTCGGGAGTTGGACAGCCCGCCCACGGCCATGGCGCGGGCGACTTCTTCGCTGACGGCGCCGACACTCGGGAACAGGTCCATCGGTACGCCAACCAGCTCGTTCTTGGCTTCGTTGGTGTAGGTCACGAACCCGCGCTCGACCACGTCCGAGGACCCGGCGATTTCGGTCAGGGAACCCGCGACCAGTCCGCCGGTGCAGGATTCGACTGTTGCGACCATCAGTCCTTCGGCGCGGCAGGTATCGAGCAGGTTCCGGGCGGCGGCGCGAATGTCCGGGTCGATCATGAGGTTATCCTGTCAGAAAGGTGTGAGCTGCGCACAGTATCGCCATCGGGTACAGCGCGGCAAAGATGTCGTCCGTCATCACGCCCAGGGCGCCGGGCAGAGAGCGGTCGGCCCAGGACGCAGGCCAGGGCTTCAGGATATCGGCGACACGAAACAGGATGAAACCCGCAGCGTACCACCAGAAATTCACCGGCACGAAGGCGAGCGCCAGGAACTGGCCGGCGGTCTCGTCGATGACGATGGTGCCGGGGTCCTTGCTTCTCGACGTTTGCAAATAACGGGTCGAGGACCAGAGGCCGGCCACTAACGCTATAGCTGCGGCGATCAGCAGACTGTCGCTTCCGAAATTCGTGGCGATGAGCCAGGCAGCAGGCAGGGTGAATAGGGAGCCCCAGGTGCCGGGTGCGCCAGGGAGCAATCCGCTGCCTCCCCAGGTGGAAATCAATGCCGCCGGGTGCCAGAAAGACAAGCCGGGTGGAAGTCGTCCGAATGTCATCGGCTATCCAAGCCGGACAATGGCCGATGCCTGTGCGGCAATACCTTCGCCCCGGCCGGTGAAGCCGAGCTTCTCGGAGGTGGTCGCTTTCACGCTGATGCGGCCTTGGTCGATTCCTAGGATCGTGGCCAAAGAAGCGGCCATGGCGTCCCGGTGGGGGCCGATTTTGGGTGCTTCGCAGATTATTGTCAGATCGATATTTCCGATGCTTCCGCCACGCTTCGAGATAAGCTTTCCTGCGTGTTCCAGAAAAACGCGGGAGGCGGCGCCGCGCCACTGGTCGTCGGACGGCGGGAAGTGGCTGCCGATATCTCCTTCCGCGATAGCGCCAAGCAGGGCATCCGTCACTGCATGCATGGCGACATCGGCATCGGAGTGACCTTCCAGCCCGCGGCTGTGATCGATACGAATACCGCACAGGACCACGTGATCGCCGTCGGTTTGTGCGTGCACATCGAAGCCGGTGCCGATACGGAAATCGCCGGAGGTGTTTTCGGTCATGCGTTTTGCCCGTTCCAGATCGTCTGCCGTGGTAATTTTGAAATTGTCCTCATGGCCGCGTACCAGCGCAACGGACAGCCCGGCGTGTTCGGCGATGGCCGCGTCGTCGGTAAATTCCATGCCCTCGCAAGCGCGATGGGCATCGAGGATTTTAGCGTACCGGAACCCTTGCGGCGTTTGCGCCCGCCAGAGATTTGTCCGATCCACTGTGCCGTCGACCAGCGGCGGTGTGCCGGTGCCGCGTTTGAGCGTGTCGGCGACGGGAACGCAGGGCAGGGCAGCGTCGGATGTTTCGAGTGCGTGCAAGACACGGTCGATCGTGGCGCTGTCGGCGAACGGCCGGGCAGCATCGTGGATCAGCACATAGTCCGGCGCGTCGTCGGCCAGTGCTTCAAGCCCGTTTCGGCCTGATTCCTGCCGAGATGCACCGCCGGATACGGGCGGGCGGATATCCGCATCGCCGATCGCGTTGTCGTATCGCTCCCGATCCTGAGCGCCAATGACGACCTGAACTGCTTCGATCCCCGGATGCGCCAGAAAGGCGTCGATCGTCCGGCGCAGAACGGAAAGCCCGTTCAGGTTCAGGTACTGCTTCGGGATCTCGGACCCGAGGCGGCTGCCCGAGCCGCCGGCAAGGATAAGGACGGCGCAGCGTGCCATGCGTTCTCCATGTTGGACTGAAGCCGCAAATTAAGCGAAAGCTGGAGCGTCGCCAACCGGCGTCCGACGAATCCCCGTGCCAGATTGGTAACGACGCTAGCGCGCGCCCGATGCTAATATACCGTCATGCTGACTTCGACCGTGCTTACATACTCGGCTTTTCTGGCCCTGGTGCCCGCGACGATACTGCCGTTTCGCCGCCCGCCGGCCCGGGATGCGCTCTTCTGGGGGCTTCTTGCGGTGGCGATCGCCGGGCCCGTCGTCTGGATCTGGACAATGTTTGCGCCCGGATGGCGTACCGGGCTGGCGCCGGCTTTGTGGATTACGATCGCTGCCAGCCTAACCGTTTTCGCGCTGCTGTCGGCCGCGATGCGCGATGTCTGGCGGCTGGCGCCGTTGCTGCTCCCCTATATGCTTGTCATCGCGCTTCTGGCAGCGCTTTGGATACATCAGCCCGAACGCCCGCTCGTGGAGCAGGCGCCGGGGGTATGGGTCCGGTTTCATATCCTGATTTCGGTGGTGACATACGGTCTGCTGACGATCGGTGCGATCGCCGGGTTCGCGGTGATTTTGCAGGAACGCGCACTCAAACGGAAACGTCCGGGCGGTTTCGTCCGGTTGTTACCGTCGGTGGCGGATGGCGAACGCATACAGGTCAGCCTGCTGGCCGGAGGCGCCGTGGTGCTGGGCTGCGGCCTCGTCAGCGGCATGGCGGCGGAGTATTATCTGTCCGGCCAGCTTATCGTACTGAATCACAAAACGGCACTTTCCCTGATGACCTTTGCGGTCATCGTCGTGCTGCTGCTGGTCCATGCCCGCACCGGCATTCGGGGTCGGCGGGCGGCAAGATACGTGCTTGCCGCGTATCTTTTGATCACGCTGGCCTATCCGGGCGTTAAATTCGTGACGGATGTCGTTTTGGCGTCGCCGGCATAAGCCATTGAATTGACGGCGTTAACGCACTAAGTTGCCCGCCTTTTAATCACACATATTTGTCTGCCTAAAAAATGTCCATACGTATTGGATCAGTTGAGATTGACGCACCGGTTCTCCTCGCGCCGATGTCCGGTGTCTCGGACCTGCCGTTTCGAAGGCTCGTGAAGGAATGGGGCGCCGGGCTGGTGGTGTCGGAGATGATTGCCAGCCAGGCGATGGTACACGCCAACCGCAAGACGTTGAAAATGATCACCAACTGTGCCGAAGAGCAGCCGATGGCGGTGCAGCTGGCCGGATACGAGCCGGATCTGATGGCTGAGGCCGCCAGAATGAATGCCGATAGGGGCGCGGCCATCATCGATATCAACATGGGTTGCCCGGTGAAGAAAGTGGTGAACAAGCAATCCGGGTCGGCGTTGATGCGCGATCTGGATCATGCCCGGAAAATCATCGAAGCGACGGTGAACGCGGTCGATATCCCGGTCACGCTGAAAATGCGCAAAGGTTGGGATGAAGACAGCCTGAATGCGCCGGAGTTGGCGAAAATTGCGGAAAACGAAGGAATTCAGATGATCACGGTCCATGGCCGCACGCGTTGCCAGATGTATACCGGCACCGCGGACTGGCGGTTTATCCGTCGCGTGACGGAGGCGGTATCGGT
>Ga0181565_10000275_pt1 | contig 36823 bp, 27 predicted proteins | sample 101ome_16_FD_129661 | JGI IMG/M metagenome (GOLD analysis project Ga0181565, IMG submission 129661) | Coastal salt marsh microbial communities from the Groves Creek Marsh, Skidaway Island, Georgia - 101401AT metaG (megahit assembly) | ecosystem: Environmental > Aquatic > Marine > Intertidal... | reverse complement strand
CTCGCCATTTTTCGCTCGGACTCTTGTGCTTTGAAAGCGAGCTCTGCTTTCTTCATAAACCATTCCGGAACGTCTTCCGGGTCGAAACCGTGTTGTTTCGCCATGCTTTCAACGAAAGCGGCCAAAAGACGCGCCTTTCCTTTCGGCAAAGTTTGAGCTTCGCCCATTTTGGTCTCCTCGGTGATGCTATCGATGAGAATGCCGAGAACGAGAGCCAAGATTGAAGTTGTGATCAAACACCAGATGACCATGTACAAGCCAGCGGGCTTCCCCGCGGCCTTCATTATCGCCCACGCAACATCAAATGTGTTCTCACCCGTGCTCACGACGAAGAGCGTCACGACTGAACTCCAGAAATCTCTAAAGTTCAACCGTTCATCGTCCATTTCGCCGCGCGCGGAAAACAACTGTGTACCGAGAACCGCGAAAATACACATGAAAATGACCCACACGATGAGGAACACCCATATCCGTTGCGCACTAAGAATGATGGCGCGGAGTATTTTTCGAAAACTCTTACTGCGTCGAAATACGCGCGCGATGCGCAGTATGCGCAAGACGCGCAGTATACGCAAGAACGACAAATTCACGCCTCCTGAGGACGATATCGCGTTGACAATCATATCGACGACACCGGCGACGACGACAAATCCGTCCAGTCTGTTGAACGGGGTGGACCAGTACTGTTTCATTCCGACTGCAAAGTTCTTCATGGCGAACTCGACGCAAAAATACGAAAAGTAAAAGTATTCCGAATTTTGACGAAAAGCTTCAAACGTCGGATCCGGATCCGCCGTCACAGCCATCATGGTCACCGTATTCGCGAGTATGACGACGTTCGCCGTCCATTCAAACCATTCCGTCGTCACGATGGACTGAGTCTTCAGCCGTAGCTTGCGTATTGGTTGTGCGCTTTCGATCTCGTCTTCATCCGGTACTTTTATGGAAGAGCTGAGAAACGATTCCAGAGACTCTATCAGTAACGATTGCTTGGAAAGCGCACTAGCGTGGCCTGATTCCCCCAGTGTAGCCTGATTCATCGAGGCGGCTTCGTCTTCGATATCGCTCAGAGTCGCGCATATGACGGACGTGAAGAGCTGCAACACAAAAAAGCCACCGATCATTACCACCATGAAATAATACGGAATGACGATCGCCCCTCCAACTGCGGTGGCCGTCGGCCACGCGATTTCGTTCCATCCATCGACTGTCATGATCTGTAAGACGACGAACGCACCTCTGCTAAAGTCATCAAAATTCACGTAACCATCCACAGGTGCCACGCGAGAGTCACAGCAGTACGTATCTCCTACGACTGCTGGCGAAGCCAAACTACCGTTTTGAAGCAGCTCATTCTGTCGCGTGTGCGCGCACAACAAGTCATCGGAAGGGTATAACGGGCTCTGCGGTTCAGCCAAAGGCGACGTCGAGTATCCATCCACGAGCGTCGTACACAACTCTTTTGCGCTCGCGTTCGTGGCTGAAAAGTCAACGTATTGTCTTGACGTGAGATTGCCGCCAAACAAGAGCATGCCCACAACGGTGCACACGATGACGAACCAAGACATGAAGACCACCACGTCTAGAAGCAAAGGAATCGATTTCCGAACAGTGTCTAGTACCATTCTACCTGATTTAAATTTGTTCAACGCTCTCAGCGGCTGCATGGTTCTAACAAGACGCAGCGTGTTCACTGAGCTTGTTCCCGTACTCGCCAAATCGATGACGCCGCCGACGACGACGACGAAATCAAAAATGTTGCTGCCCTGGTGTAGGTACGACTCTTTCCCGACGCAAAATCCATACGCGATCACCTTTGCGAGCGCTTCAAAGGCAAAGACGACGACGAACACAACTTGAACCGCCCACGACCCCGTCTCAGACAGCGGAACGCTTCCTCCTCGCACCGCGTAGGCGCGCTCTGGTAGCTCCATCGCGAGCACGACGGTGTTGAACATCACGATAACGAAGACAAAGACTTGAAAACGGGTGTCTTCAACCAAACGAACGCACGCCGTGCGCACCGGAGATTCTTTCCCAAACACCAGCAAGCTTTTGTTGGACGCCTCGATTCTCGCGTAAAGAGCTTCCGCGCGCTCTGCCAACGTCGCCCCGCCCGCTCTAGCCCTCGCCAGGCACGACTCGCCCTCGCGGACCGGATCCTGCTCCATCACCTCTCGCGACGCCTCGTCGTCGTCACCCTTCGCCGACGACGGCGATCCGCGCTCCGCTCCACGGCCGCGTGACATCGTCCCAGTCCCGAGCGTCGAACCGAAAGATTCCGTCGCGGGGGACGTCTCTCGCCGCGACGCTCGAGCGCGCCTATCGCTGCATTCACCGGCGATCGCGTTCCTCGTCCTCGTTCTCGCGCGCCTCGGTCCGATCCGGCGCCGACCACTGACGCCGGGCGGTGGTCAGGTGGTGGAGGTTGCGGAGACGCTCAACGAAAGGGAGCGGAGGGGGACGCGCGCAGAGGCGATGCGATGGACCCGTCACACGTCGATGGTGCTCGAGGCGCGCGCGCGAGTGTGCGCCTCGGTGACGCCCGATGGGAGACGCGCCGGTCCGCGCGCGCGTCGACCGCGGCGGGACTCGCGCGCGCGCGCGGTGAACAGGGACGACCGACGGGCGCGCGAACTGGCGAGACGGGAGCAGGAAGCGGAAGAACTCTCGAGGAGGCGAGACGCGGCGCGCGTGGTGTCTCGCGTGGTGAAGACGGATGAACGAGAAGAGGTGCTCGGAGGAGTTACGGGGAGAACACCGCTGATGACGCCCGAGATCGTCGCCGGTGACGAAGAGAAGGAGAGATACGTCGCGGCGAATGAGATGGCTCTGATGTTCGCGTCGGGAGCGATCCTCGGCCCTTTATTGGATCATCAGCACTCACGGTTCGACGTTTTACACTACGCCGAGCCTCTGAAACTTCGATTCGACGTCATCTTCGCGCCAGTCATCCATTCCCCGTTCGGCGACATCATCAAATTTATCATTCCTGAGCCGGCGCGAGAAGCGTTCCGAATCATCTTCGTAAACGAGACGGGCGTTTTGGAGACGGGTTGGTGGGTTCCTCCTCTCTTTGGCGTCGCAGCGATAATCATAGGTTACGGCACGACATCGCTGGATGCCGTCGGCATCCGGCGAGAGATTCGACAGTTTCGAGAGGCTGAGATACGCAGAGGCGTGAAAGGAGCGGACCCAAACGTCAGGCGAACGAAAGATTTAATCGACGAGTGCAAGGCAAAACCTGCCATGGGTTTCAAACCCGGATGGCTCGCAGTGAATGTGTGCATTTCGACGTTCGCTTTCCAGTATCTCGCGTCTGGAATACTCGCGAGTCCACAAAGTCCGTTTCTAAACGACGGGTTCGTCCCGTATCACGGCATCGACGTCATTCTGTGCGTGTGGGGTGTGCTGACGTGGTACCTCTTCGACGGTACCTCACAGGGTTTATTTATGGCCAGTTTAACCGCAGTCGCCGGTCCCGCGGCTGAGATCACGCTCATCAACGTCTTACACCTGTACGAATACTCTCATCCCGATGTCTTCGGCATCCCGACGTGGATTCCGTGGGTGTATTTCTGCGGTGCCCCAGCAGTCGGCAACCTCTCGCGGCAAGTGCGGAACGTGCTGAGAGAGGTGAGCTCTCTACCTGGACCGACGACGCGCGTCATAACATATGAGGAGAGCAACTGGACGCAGAGACGAGGCGGACTCTCTGCGGCGGCGTATGCCGAGCTGGATCGCGAAAAGCGCGTCGTCAACACCAATGTCAAGGAGTTGCCGAGGGGAAGATTCACGATTCTCGCCGATGGACCTATCGATATCTCAATTTTAGCCAAAAAGAGAGAAGAGGAGATTGCGTTGATGCAAGAACTAAAAAATGTTCGCGGAGGAACCCAAAAGAGACGGCGAGCGGTTCGCCGTTTTGTCGCGCGACAAAAGGACTTGAAGAGTGGTCGCGTGAGTGTTCGAGATAAAATTGTTCGATTGCTCGTGAGAAAGAAGACATCTCCAGCGAACGAACCTTCGGGCACATTGGAAGGCGACACGAAGAAGTTGGAACGGATCCAAGGTGAGATTGAGCGTATCGAGGCGACAATCGACGAAGTCGAGCGCATGAAGGCGTTGCGACAGCGTTTGACGGTCATCAAGGCTTCCCTGGATGACGCGCGCCCTCCTTTATTGCCCAAGCTTCGGCGAATGAAATCTCGAATCGATGACGCGCTACCACCACCGTTCAAACCTGCGTACGAGATCGTGGAAGAAGTGCTCGTCGAGTCGTTCGGCCCAGTCGTTCGCGACAGAGCTCCGACAAAACTCAAACGCGCGATGGTGGGCGCGTTTGAGAATGAAGACGCCAGGCGCGCCGCCTTGAAAGATATGAACAGGGAGCTCATGGATGTACAAAAAGAACTGGAAGAGACGCTGAAGAGAAGTGAGAAAAAGCGAAACGTGAAGCCCGTCAAGGATGTAGAAGTCGCAAAGGAGAGCGGCGACGCTAAATTGTAATCGTATTTGTGGGAATTAGGACACCGTTACACTAGTTTCTGGACGAGTTTTCTACCAACGCTTGCAAACGAGCGCTTCTTCGCTTGCTCGATGAGTAGAGCCACACCCCGATCATCGTGATCGTGTAGCCAGTGACACTCCTGAAAGTGATGGGATTTCGAAAGAGCATGATGCTGACCACTGTGCACACGACGCCCTTCGCGTTACCCAACACTTGCAACGAGAGCGCTCCGACGTGCGCCGTCACCAAGAAATTCGTGAGGTTCACGAGATAAGCGATAAAACAATTGCTCAGAAGAATGACTATGAAGTTGGGATTCAACTCGGTAGCTTCGTAAAAAGCCGAAATAGCCTCCGGTTCCATGATGAACGTGCATACGCCCAACGTGACGACGGCGACCGGAGCCATGTAATACAGAAGACTCATGCTATCCAATTTGTTCTCGTTTGAATTAGACGCTTTCTCTGCTTCCTTTTCTCCAGCGGGCGTCAGCAACCATCCTTGCAACACGCTCTTGAGGGCGCGACAGCACACGCCCACCAAACACGCCACGAAGCCGATAAAGTTGAACGACGGCTCTCCCCAGGTCGCGATCGTTATCCCCGCAACCACGGGTACGAGCGTCATATAGGTGGCCATGCTTTCCTTCTTTTTCAATAACGCGTACGCAAATATCGCCGTGAAGAAGGGCGTCGTCGCGCCCAACGCTTGATTAAAACTCACCGGAATGTACCGCAGCGACACGTTTCCTCCGAGGACACTGAGGGCGAACGTCACCGCGAGGATGGCCACCTTGGCGAACTGCTTTCGCGATCGGATGTACTGCTTCGGCACCAGATCGATCTCTCGAGCGGTGGCCGAGAGCACCGAACACATACACATGTGACACAGCGTCATGAAGACGGGAAATCTAAAACCATAGACGCTCAAGATGTACTTGTTGAGCAAGAGCACGCCGATGTTCGCCGCGTACCAGCACGCGATGACGACGGCGCTTCTCGCCGAGTGCGCGGAAGCCGCCATGACGAGACGTCTCCGAACGACCTCGACCCACCGCGCGACGCACACCGACGCCACGAACGACGCGCTCTCACGTCGTCGTCGTCGCGCGGAAACGCGTCCGGAGGATCGTCCAGAGGGCCGGCGAGCGTCATCCACGCGTCCGACCGACCGGCGGTGAATTTTTTTTGTGATGCCGTGCGAGCGTCGCGTCTCTCGCATTGTGCAAAGATTGTCGCCATCGTCCGCCCATCGGTCGTCGTCGTCGTCCACCTCGTCGTCGTCCACCTCGTCGACGTCGTCGTCGTCGTCGTCGTCCACCTCGTCGTCGTGGGATGTCGGCACTCGCCGGCGCGCGGCAGTCGCGAGACGGAGGATGCAGGCGTCGATTTCGACGACCGTCGTCGCTCCGACGCGACGCGCGGTGTCGCGCGCGCGGCGTTCGTTCGTATCGGCGAGCGCGAGCGCGCAGTGCGACGTGGACGCCTCTGGTGGTGGTCGAGCGCACCGTTCCGAGGAGGACGCGGTGGCGAAGAGGCGCGCGACGCTCGCGGCGGTGACGAGCGATGAAGAGATATCTCTTCTCCTGGACGCCATGCCGACGCGCGTTCGAGAGGCGCTTCGAGAGGACGCGCGTCGACTCGAGCTCACGGAAGTTGTGCTCGATTTGGGACGCTTTCCCACCGCCAGGTTCCCGGACGGCGACGCAACCATCGGTGAGGATCGGGTGACGTATGAAGATTTGCAGAGGATGATGGAAAAGGTTGGTGACGTCGGGAGGGACAACAGAGCGGGAATCAACGGGACACTTCACAGAATTTCAGCCATTCGCAACAGGTACGGCACCGTCATTGGTTGCACGTGTCGAGTCGGTCGAGCGATTTCAGGATCTGCCGAGCTCATCAAGGATGTTCTCGACGCCGAAATTTCTACGGCGACGTTCAACAACTCAATCTTGCTTTTGGGTCGTCCAGGAGTCGGTAAGACGACGGCTATTCGTGAAATTTCACGCATTTTGAGCGATGATCATCGCCGACGCGTCGTCATCGTGGACACCTCGAACGAAATCGGGGGCGACGGCGACGTTCCACACGCCGGTATCGGTGGTGCTCGACGAATGCAGGTGCCGAACGCGACGGAACAGCATTTGGTGCTCATCGAGGCTGTAGAAAATCATACACCGCAAACCATTGTCGTAGACGAAATCGGCACGCAAGAAGAGGCGGATGCCGCTCGCACGATTAGCGAGCGAGGCGTGCAGATGATAGGCACAGCTCACGGACATACGCTCGAGAATGTTTTAAAGAATCCAGCGTTGTGCGATTTAATCGGTGGTGTCGTCAGCGTGACGCTCGGTGACGACGAAGCTCGAAGGCGCGGCGTGCAAAAAAGCGTCCTGGAGCGCGCGGCTCCGCCGACGTTTACGATCGCCGTGGAGATGCTAGATATAGGAACATGGCGGGTCCACACGGACGTTGCCGCGTCGGTTGATGCTCTACTCGCGGGCCAGTCCCCTATGACGGAGCTTCGCGTGCTCAACGAAGACGGCACAGTGACGAAGGAGCCAGAGTATGCCAGTCGCAGAACGGCGTCAATGTTCGGCGACGTGCCCGCGTACGATCCGACGGTGGCGCGGCCGGTCACGGCGCAAAAGGTCCAAAATCGATCGAGCTCCGAGTTGGCGGCGATGGAGCTCGCGAACAGACCGACGCAGAACGCTACCGCTACTTTATCAGATCAGTCGCGCTTTGACAGAGGGAGCGCGTCCGCCGAGTCTTACACCGCGGAGACGAGCGAGGAAGAGTGCGCACCGAACGCGTTGAGGGTGTTCCCATTCAAAGTATCTAGGGATGCGCTTCAACGCGTCATGGCTAGCATGGATTTGAATCAGCGAGTGTGTCTCGTGGACCTTCTCGAGGATGCCAGCGTGGTCATCGCGCCGAAATCTCAAGTGAAGACGTCAACCTGGCTTCGGCACGCCGCGCGCGCCAGAGGTATGCCTATTTACGCGGTGCGCGCAGATAACTCGGCTCAGCTCGTGCGCGCGCTTCAGGCGATGCTGGGCATAACGGGCGCCGGTGATGGTTTCAACAGCACTGGGTCGCAGCGCGAACACGAGCGTCTTTCTCTCGAATCGAGCGCGGACGAAACCGATGCCCTTGAGGAGGTTCGCATGGCCGTAGAACAACTGGTGATTCCTCATCGAGAGCCCGTCGAGCTTTTACCTCGATCTGGGCGTATCATCGAAATGCAACAAGCGCTCGTCGAGTCGTACTCTCTCAGCCACACCGCCATCGGCGAAGGATCGGAGCGACGTTTGCGCATCGAGTACGAGTACAAACGGTAAAAGTCTGGGAACGCAAAGGTACGTGTGCCGCGCGAGCCACGCGATTACGAGAGTCGAAGACGTCGATGATGACCCACTGTTATTGATCAGTATCGCTAGATGACAGGTCGTGCGCTGGTAATTAGGCTGTGCGATCGTTGAAATCAAACGAGAACGTTCCTTTGAACGCATGAGACGTCAGAAAAGGAGACGTCTCTCGCGCGAATCTCTACGCGACGCAGGGACTGACGACGAGTGACGGCACGGCCCATGTTTTTTACAGGTGAGCAGACCGTTTGATGACTAGATTTCGCGCGTCTACGAGTTTGCTCGAGGATTACATTCACTATTATTTCTTCAACCACACCGTCTTCGCTCGGACGATTTCGGTTTCCTCCCCTCGCTCTAGCTTGTGTAACAGAACATACTTATCGGCACCCTCGTCGAGCTCGCAGCACGTGGCGGTGATGCTATCTCCAAAGTTACACTCGGACCGGTACTCCAGTATGACCTCGCTCAACACGTGACCCTGCCACGTTTCAGGAGGCACGCTCTCGAGGAGCCACTGCACGTAGACGACGTTGTTGACGTGTCCGTTCATGTCCATGTCGCTACGTCTGACGTTGTGCGTGATGGGCATCTCGCACGCCTCTCCAGCTTCGACCAAATCCGGTAATTTATCAGCTGTGTATCCCTCTTCCATGACTTGTTGCTCCAGAGCTTGATATTTAAAATCTTCGAGAACAGAGTTGGGAATGCGCGCCATACGGCGGCTGCCGAGGTTGAAAACGACCCACTGCGACGTCGCCTCGCCCAATCGTTCGCCCGTTTCCGAGTCTTCGATGGAATAATCGCGTCTGGCCGCGATTTTTCCCTGAGGTTCGAACCAGGTGCTCACCCCGACTTTTTCGCCCCATTTTGGATACTTGCGCACGCGAAGGTGAAGTCGCGTGCACACCCAAGCCAAGTTGCCCTTGGCCATCTCTGCCGGCATCGATTGACCGACACCCCAAATGCCTTGCGCGTGATTACATGCGCACTCTTGTATCAAGTCAGCGACGGTCACCATGGTGATTTCCTTGTTCGGACCAACCTCCGCGAACCGCACCGGGAAAATCTCCCTAAACTTTCGCCCGTCGTTTTCAAAGGTGCGAGAAAACCATTCCGTGCCCTCCAACCCGCGGAAGGTCGTTTCGCCGGTACGATCGGACGCCTCCGCCGATGACGTGGACGCGGACGCCGCGCGCGTTCTCCCCGCACGATGACTCTGTCGCTCTCTTCCGAGTCGCCCGGCGCGCGCGCCCGCGGCGAGGCGCGCGGAGGGCGTCGCGGAGAATGTCGTCACCATCGCACGGTTTGGCGCGCGCGCACACGGATCACGTCGCGTCGGCGCGTCGCTCGCGCGTGTCTCGCGGTGACGACGACTGCACTCGATCCCCCGAGTTATCCAGTTTTCCGATGAGTTTTCGGGGAGGGCGGGTACGTGTTGGGTCGTGAACGGTCGGTGGGGCGTCGCTCTGGGCGCGTTTCAATCGTCGTCGTCGGATCACACGGGCGCGCTAAAACATACGAGTGTGTGGGTGCTAAAAATATGAGTGTGTGGGTGCGAGCGCGCTCGTGAGCCACTCGATCGCGGGTTTCACCCCGAGACCGCGATGGGCATCGACGGGGAAAACGCTCCACGACCGCGAGGACGGCGAGGCATCGACGCGCGCGAAGACGTCTTCGCACGACGCGCGCACCATCTCCAAACCCTCTGGACCGCTCAGATCGATCTTGGAGCTGAGAATGAGAACGGGCATGCGTTTAGAAAATTTCTTGTTTCGTAAAGCGCGCTCGAGCTCGACCATGGCTTCCTCGAGCGCGTCCTCGTCCGCGCCGTCCACTACGTATGCGCACGCGTCGGCTTCGGCGAAATAATTTTCCCAAATACCTCTCAGACCGAACGCGCCGCCGAGATCCCAGAAGGTCATCTCCATGGGCAAATGTGTGCCGCTCACCCGGGCCATGTTCATGCCAACGGTGGGGATTATTTGGTCCGGACGTAAACCTCGCGCCGTTGAACTGTACGCATCCTTGATTCGCTCCACCGCGCTCGTCTTCCCGGAGCCGTGAATGCCGAGAACGACGACTCGTTTGGGCGCGGGATACCCGAGCATTTCGTACACGCTCTGCATCGGCACGAAACGAGCGCGTGCGAGCGCACCCTCGTCTCGCACACCACCGATCGAGGACTCGCAACTGTCAAGACAGTCTTCCTTCGAAGCCGCGCGTCGTCGTCGTCTGCGGTGTCGGCGGCGTCGGTGCGCTATCGACGCGTCGTTAGATCATCGCATCCTCGTCCTCGTCACCACCCTCGTCCTCGTCCTCGTCCTCGTCCTCCTCGTCGTCGTCGTCATCTAACGACCGCGGGCGCGAGGGGGCGAGACGTCGCGCGAGGGCGAGGCGAACGTCTCTCCCGGTCCTCCGTCGGTCGGTCGATCGGTCGACGTCGTCGTCGTCGTCGCGCACCGCTCGCATACCGAATACTCTGCGCGTTCGCGAGCCTACGTACGATCACCGTGCGCCGGACGTAAAAACAAAAGAAGAGGCGCGCCTCGGGGCAGGTACTCCCATCGCGACGGTTTGGGACTCGACGTGTACCCCCTCCATCACCATCCTTATCCCAAGTCGACTCTCGAGCGTCGTCCACGCCCCACGATCGCGGGACCTCGATGGGGCGAGGGTGCGCGCGACGCGCGTCGTTAGAAATAGTCGTTCGTCATGTCGTTCTCCCTTTCGACGACCAACAAATTCGGCTGCGCTCGCGTCGCGTCCGCGCGCCCGGCGGCGGCCAAGCGCACCGTCTCTCGCGTCGTGCGATCGGCCGCTGCGTCCGCGGACGTCCCGGACATGGGCAAGCGTAACGTGATGAACTTGTTGTTGGTCGGCGCGATCGGCTTGCCGGCGACGTCTTTGGTCGGTGGCTACGCGTACTTTTTCGTTCCGCCGAGGTACGCGCGCGACGACGCACGACGACGCGCGCGACGAGACGCCGGACGCGACAACCTCTCGATCGATGATCGAACGTTCGTCACTCAACTCATCCCACTGGCTAGGGTCAGAGTGATGAGTGCTGACCGTCGATTGATCGACGCGTAGAACGAACGACTGACTGTGATCTCGTATCTTTCTGTGCGCACAGCGCCGGCGGTGGTGGTGCCGGTCAACCGGCGAAGGATGCCAACGGCAACGACGTCAAGAAGGCGGCGTGGTTGAAGTCTCACTTGCCGGGCGATTACTCCCTCACGCAAGGCTTGAAGGGCGACGCCACGTACTTGATGGTGTCTCAAGACGGTAACATCCGCGATTTCGGTCTCAACGCCGTGTGCACGCACTTGGGTTGCGTCGTTCCGTGGAACAAGGCTGAGAACAAGTTCAAGTGCCCGTGCCACGGTTCTCAATACAACGCCGACGGCAAGGTTATCCGCGGTCCGGCGCCGCTCTCCTTGGCGCTCGCGCACGTCGTCATCGACGACAGCGACACCGTGGTGTTCTCTAAGTGGACTGAACAGGATTTCAGAACTGGGTAAGTACTTATCGATCGCGAAGTGTAGTGCGCGACACGAACGCGAAAACGTCACCCGATGGACAATGTGAGAGTCATACTGACCGGCGCGCTCCCGTCTTCACTCATCCTTCAGTCTCGAGCCGTGGTGGTCTTAAGAGTTGCGCTTGAATTCGCTCAAGTGTGTATCAAATCTCCAACCACGAGAAGAAAACAGATGAAAAAGTATTTGCGGATATTTGGCACATACTGCTTATCAAACGTACCACACGCAATTTAGCTATCGAGACGATAATGTAATTGAAAAGTATCGCTCGGTTTACGTACGTCTCTCGAAGCGTCGGCGCCGCCGCGTTGGCGTCCTATTTTCATAGCGTGAGCTCTATTCTAAAGCTACTGATTGGCGCGATCACGCCGGGCTAAGACTCGACGCACGTTCGAGATTTTGGGGTGAGCGTATTCCATCTCGCGCGTTTCGTAATCTTCGAGCGCGCCGTCGTCGCCGAAAGAAAAGCGACCCACGAGGATTTTGTGGCGAGAGGAGTCTAAAGCGGCGGCGAGACACGACGGATACCATTTCGCGTCGTCGTCAGGCATGTCGTCGTAAGGGATATCGTTGAGATCGAACCAGGTTAGGATCACGTCGCCCTGCGCGTCGGTTTCGACGAGTAACATCTCGACGTCTTGGGTTTTCCGAAAGACAGCCACGAATTCGTGTTCCACGGCGGGTCCTTCGGTCCATCCGTCAAAGACGAATCGTCCTCTCTCCGCCAAATCATCTTCACGCAACAGATCGCACGCGATCGGGTTGAGATTTGCGTTCGAAAGTGCCTTTGTTCGAGCCACGTCGACGGGCAGAAAGTCTTCCTCCGGCTCGACCGGGGCGATGAAACCCGTGTACCGTCCCTCGAATTCTCCTCGCGTGTGTTTGCCAAGCAGAATGCGTCTGGTCGATGCGTCGACGACGAGAAGTTGAGCGAATCTCTTCGGTGGTTTCGTCAATTCCGTCTTCGGGTAGGTTGCGTTCTGAATCATCTCGGCGAGATTATCCGACGCGCGCGTCACGCTCTCGCCGACGTGATCGCCTTGCGTGCGAGGCGCGTACGCGCGATTCTTGGGATTCTTTCGCGTTATGAATTGCGATAACGGAGCCACGACGGCATCATCATTCAGACCGTTGAATCGTACGAGTGATAAACGATCTTGACCGTTCTGTGACGGTCGCACCCGATGAGGCGTCGCCCTGACGACGCCGTTTGTAAAAATTTCAAAGGCGTCGCTCAGAATGACGGTGAAAATCGGTTCGGAAGGATACGCCGGGGCCAAACACCACGTACCGTCTCGACGCTTGAGCTCGAGCCCTTCCACGGTTTGGTGTAAAATCGTGAAGAACTCAAAATCCGTGTGTTCGGAGATGCCGACCGTCTCCACCGCGCCTCGCTTTGACCGTTTCCGTCCTTTGAGTCCCGCCTCGGCGTCCGTCGGCGACGCGGACGGGTATCGCATCGCGCGCATGGAACAGTGAGCCGTGTCGCCGAAGTGTCTCAGAAATTCGTCATCGTCCAAACCGAGCGCACGCGCGAATTCACGAAAGAGGATTCTCGCCGCGGCGTCGCAGGCTGCGTAATGCGCCTTGAACGCCGTCCGCATTCTCGGCACCTCCACCGGCCAATCCACCGGTCCCAAGCCTCGCGCCGCGTCGTCTCCCCTTTCGTCTCGAATCGCCTCGATCGCGTCCGGATCGAGTTCTCGCACGACGTCGAACGACTCGACGAGCGCCGCCGTGTTTCGGCGATACGAATACTCCTCGAGCGTCGGGACGTATCCGCCGCTCTCGTTCGCGTACTGCGTGTGCACGTACAGACACTTGGTGCGGTCCGGGAGCGAAAAGAACGCGCGCGCCGCGTCGTACGTCGCGTGCACATCGAACGTTTGCACCGCGTCGTCGCGCGTCGCGTCGGGCGTGGACGTCGACGTGGACGTCGACGCGCGGGCGTCGAGCTCAAACCAACCGACGCCGCGCGCGTTCGTCAGCGCGTCGGCGAGTTTTTCCCTCTCCGCGCGCGCGACGTCGGCGTCTCCGTCGACGAGACGCGCGAGGGATATTCTCGGCGCGACGTCGCCCATCTCGCGCGCCCGTCGAGCGACACGCGCGCTCGTCGTCGTCGTCGTCGTCGAGTGCCGTCTCGTCTCGGCATTCGACGCCTCGGCGCGGCGGGGCGGGGCGCCTCGAGCGCGGGCGACGACGCATCTCGGACGCGAGACGCTCGCGCGAGGACGCACATGGAATCGCGCGACGTCGACGTCGCGCACGCCGTCTTGCCCCAGCGCGCGCCGAAGAAACGTCGGCGGCGGGCGGCGGCGGCGGCGGCGGCGGCGGAGCGCGATGAGGTCGTCGTCGCGCTCGGGAAGAGGCGTGGGCCGGAATCGGACGGTGACGGCGACGGCGACGCGACGAAAGGATTCATCATCGGCCCGGCGGTCGTGCGATACGCGCCCGAGCGCGTCGAGGGGAACGACGCGGCGTCCCGGTCGCCTCGGTCGATCGCGGAGGAGGACGAGGACGAAGTGCGCGCGCGAAGAGGGGTGAAGTACGCGTACAAGGATCACACGGCGGACATTCAGATTCATTCGTGGGGGGAGAACTTGGGTGAAGCGTTCGCGTGGTCGGCGCTCGGTATGTTTGATTACATGACACCTCTGGAGGATTGCGCGAACGGGCCGACGTCGAGATACAAGGAAATTCGCGCGAGCGGACACGATTTAGACACGCTTCTCTTCGCTTTCCTCGACGAGTTGCTCTTCACGTTTCACACGGAGATGTTGATATGTACGTCGGTGCAAGTGTGCGAGTTCGACAGAGAGAACTGGTCGATTCGAGCCATCGTGGGCGGGACGACGTTCGTAGACGGGGAGACGCGCCAAGGAACGGAGATCAAAGCGATCACGTACAGCGCAATGAAAATCATAGAGCGCGCCGAAATAGCAGACGGTGAGCGTCGAGCGGAAGTTTTTGTGATCGTCGACATCTAAGATAGTACTGTACAGTACTCATTATATGTTTCTACACGCGCGCGCTCGGCTCGTTCCTCGTTTCTGCCCCTCAACCGAGCCACTCCTCGATGGTCGCTTTCGGCTCCGTGTATCGCAAATCACGCACCGTGAGCGCGAGCGACTCGTTCACGAGGCCACGCAATTGTCTTCGCAACGCCATAGTGAGCGCTGGCTGCCTGATCGACGCGTTGAGTTCGACAAACTGCCCGAGCGAGCGCTGCTTGAGGTTGCAACTCCCGAGCATGCAGACGTCCGGAGCGTCGGCTTCGGCGCTCTCGGCGTACAAAACTTTGGCGTGCAGCATGTCGTCCAACAGATACACTCGTAAATTACTCGAATCCCCTCCTCGTCGCGCTCTGTTCGTCTCGACCAACCGCTTGATCGCCTTTCGATTGGCGTCCTGGTAGACGTTTGGCGTGCGCGGCGCGACGAGAGTCATCGTCGTGTCTTCTCGACGAAGCGCGACGTCGAGCATATCCACTCCCACGGTGTCGATGTACGCCATGGCGATAGTGTAGTCGCGATAACGAGCGTCTCGGAGTAAATCCATCATCGCCGGTCGCACGTCAAAGCGACCGGGAAAATCAAAATATCGCGGAAACGTCCACGCGAGCGGGCAGAAACCGTTCGGCAGGTTGGTCGCGAACGCGATCTCCGCGTCGTCCCTCTGAGACGCGTTTCCTCCACCGTGACCCGCGAGCGCGTCTCTCATCGCGTCCACGACGGCGCGACCTTCGGCTCGTATCGCAAAATCGCGCCATCTCGAAAATCTATCACCCACGTTGACTCCGCCGAAAATCACAGACGGTAGTCCCGCGCCGTGACTCCTCTCGATAATCATAAACTTGGCGTGCGTCGCCTGTTTCACCGGCGTGAACGAGAACCCGTCGAGCGTGCGCTGTAATTCCTCCAACTCATCCGTCAACGTCGTACTCCCCTCGCACCAACGCGTGAATTTACTCACCGCCGACCCGTCCACCGCGCACCGAATGCGCACGCCTCGCCTCGCCGCGCGCGTCATCGCCTCCATCACCGCCTCTGAACTCTTTCCTCGCTCGAACACGTACACGCTAAACTCCACCTCATCCCCAGCGCTCGTCGTCCCGAGTTCTCGACACAACGCCTCCACGACATCGTCGTACGTCGATAACAATCGAAGCGGTCGGCACTTCACCGTCGTCGTCCCGGTCGCCGACGCGCGTCGCGCCCGCGCCCGCGTCATCGGTCCGTCCACCGCGTCAGACGTCCCACTCGCGCGCCCCTCGACCACCACCCATCGTCGTCCGCGTCGCTCGCGCGTTCTCCGCCCTCGCGCGTTCACGCACCAACGCGCACACGTCGTCGTCGTCGTCGTCGTCGTCGTCGTCGTCCCCCCGCGCGTCGCCATCCCGTCCGCGTCACGTCGATTGAATCAATCGATTGGGCGGTTGGCGCGCGATGACGATGACGATGACGACGACGACGACGACGACTCGAATCGACGACGACGACGATGAAGGAATGAACGCACGAACGAGGGATGGTATTCCTTTCGCGTCGTCGTCTCGCGTCGTCGTCTCGCGTCGCGTCGTCGTCGTCGTCGCCCGCGTCCTCGTCGACGCGGGGCGGCGTCTCGAAAGAAAAGATCTCGACAAAGATTCGCGGGCGTTCGCGCGGGCGAGACGAACCGACGCGAGTCGATAACGGACGAGACGGCGGACGCGCGAGAACGCGCGAGGCGGTGGACGACCGAGGAGGCGGACGAGGGGACGCGTCGATCGATCGGATCGATGAATGGTTCGATTCGTTGATGTAACGCGCGTCTGCGCGCGGGCGCGAGGCGTCGGCGAAGGCGAAGGGGGCGACGAGGCCGCGGCGAGGCGTCGTCGACGGGCGCCGACGACGGGCGTCGAGGGTTCATTCGTAGAGCTCGCGTTCGAGTTGGGCGAGAATCTCGTCTTGGGCGATTTGGGGGTGAGAGTGTGGTGGGAGCGGCGGCGGTGGGGCGCCGTACGCGCCGGGGTCGCGGGAAGGCGGGTACCCGGCGGGAGCGGCGGCGTAGGCGCCGGGAGGGGGGTGGCCGTAATAGACGGGTTCGTTCGGCGGGAGGTGGTGGTCGTCTCGGTGTTGTCGGTGTTCGTCGTCTCGGTGTCGTCGGTGTTCGTCGTCTCGGTGTCGGTGGTGTTCGTCTCGGTGTCGACGACGGTCGTCTCGGCGGCGATGGTTCTCGCGCCCGTCCTCGCGCCCGTCGTCTCGACGTCGTCCGTCGTCTCGACGTCGTCCGTCGTCTCGGCGCCGATGGCGGTCGTCTCGATCGTCGTGATGCCCTCTACCGTCGCTTCTGTGATGGCCGTGGGGTCGACGTCCACGTTTGTCGCCTCTCGCCTCTTGGTGACGATCTTCTCGACGCCGATGACGCCGATTCTCGCGCTCCTCCTCGCCACGACGCCGTCTCTCCGGTTCGACCTCGCCGAGGTGGCCCGAACCCATGATGGTGAAGGATCTTCTCTGACTTAAATCTGCCTCGCGTGCGTCACCCCTGCGCCGGCGTCTGTTCGAGCTTGCATCATCGTTTCTACGGCCACCGAAACTAAACGCTTTCTGAGCCTTTGGACTCAGCATCGCCTGTGCTCGCTCGAGCTTGCCGTTCTCCTTGAGCTCGTTGCGCAACTGCCAACACGGTTTCGAATGGGGTTCGAGCGCCGTCCACAACTCAAAAGCAGGCGCGACGATGTGCGTCGAGTTACTGACGAGCATCTTAAACTCATCCAGAGTGATGAGGCCATTTTTGTCGACATCAGCCTCTTTAAGAATCTGTCTAAACCCCTTGACGCGCACCTTGACGCCCATGCGTCCCGACTTGACGACTCTGTCTCCAAACTCGTCGTCCGGCGTCGCGCCTTTCTTCGTATCCGTGAATCCCTTTTGCGTGCCCTTATAGCTCAGCGCGTTGCGCAAAATGTTTTCAAACTCTTCCATCGACATCGATCCGGAATCATCCTGATCGAACAGGCGCCACGCAAAGTACACGTGCGCCTGCGAGCTCGAGTCGTGGAATTGCGCCAGACAGAGCACGAATTCGAGCGCGCCTATGCCCCCATCTCCCGAGACGTCGAACAGGGACATCATCCTCGGCAAGAACGCGTTCGACGTGCGCAATCCAAACATTGTCGCAAACTCTTTCAATTCAATCGTCCCGCTTCCATCCTTATCGGCGCGCCAAAACACGCGCAACGCCTTCGTCACCGTGCTCCTCTGACATCCCATGCGCTCGAGTTGCTCCGTGAGCTTGGCCAGTTCGCCTCCCTCGGGAGGTTTGTCCAGCGCGCTGAAACACGCCCCCATCTCCCTCCTCACCGCCCCGCGCGCGACGAACCGACGCGAGACGACGTGAGACGCGAGACGAGGTGAGACGACGACACGCGAGCGAACGGTTGAATGCACGACCGCGCGGGCGAATGCGAACGCGAATGAGGAATCAATCAATCAATCAATCGATGTCCTCGTCCTCGTCCCCCCGACCGCGTCCCACCGACCGACGCACCGACGACGACGACACCGACGACGGGTCTCCGCGCACCCACGCCGTCGTCCTCCGCCTTTCCTCGCCGCACCCACGCCGTCGTCCTCCACCGCTCGTCGACGTCGCGCAATGCCGCCCCTCCCCGGAGACGAGACGCGCCGTCGAGGCGTCGCGCGCAACGGTCGATCGATCGATCGATCGGTCCGCGTCGATCGATCGATCGGCCCGCGTCGATCGATCGATCGGTCCGCGTCGATCGGGGGTGACGACTCGGGAAAAAACACTCGGCACGGTCCCTGGATCGCACTACATCGGTCCGAGGGTATTAAGTACACTACATCGGTCCATAAAGTGTACTAAATCGGCCCATGTGTACTACATCGGTCCGCGTCGATCGACGACGACGCGGTCGAGGTCGAGGGGGGTGGGATTAGGGTTGAAGGACCTCGACGCGTCAGGACTCACCAAAGAGTCAGTCACCATGAGCGCCGTCCACTCGATCGCGACCGGCGGTCGTCGTCGCGCCATTCGTTCGTTCGTTCGTTCGTTCGTTCGTTCGTTCGTTCGTTCGTTCGTTCGTTCGTTCGTTCGTTCGTTCGTCGACTCCGAGGAAAAGACCCGATCGCGAGTTCGTCGACGGATGGACGAACGCGTAGAGGGATGGGCGGAGAGACGGACGCGAAGCCGTCCTCCGCGGGCGGGGCGTCGGCGTTGGCGTACGGGTTGAATCTGCCCACGGTGACGACCGAGGGGCGGGGGCGGGGACGAGGAGGCGGGACGAAAGGGACGCGGCCGCCGACGCCGGCGGCGTTCGCGAACGATTCGGATGATGATGATGATGATGATGACGGTGATGATCCGGTCAAGGCGCGCGCGCGGGCGAACGCGGAGGTGCGACGACAGCAAGAGGCGATGGCGGCGAAGAGGGCGAGAGACGCGGCGAACGCGGCGGCGACGACGTCCGCGGCGTTGAAGGAGGACGCGAACGCGTTTGAATACGACGCCGTGTTCGATGACATAGAGCGTTCGAGGGGTCACAAGGCGAAAGAGTTGGCGAACGAGCGCGTGGAGAGAAAATCGAGATACATCGAGGACCTCATGGCCAAGGCGAATGCCAGAAGGAAGGAAAACGACGCCTCGTACGAGAGACGCTTGTTGAAGGAACGATTGAAGGAGGATCATCTGTACGCGGATAAGGATAAATTTGTCACCGCGGCGTACCGAGCCAAGTTGAAAGAGGACGCAAAGTGGCTCGCGGAGGAAAAGGCGCGAGACGCGATGGAGGAGGAGGAGGACGTGACGAGACGCGGCGCGTCCGCGATGACGGCGTTTTATTCCAACGTCTTACACGGTAAAACATCCTCGATCGGTGGTAAAACACCAGAGAATGATACGTCCAAACACAAACTCACGAGCGCAGCCGATCGCGATCGAGAGCTGATCGCACGAGCACAGGCTGAGGCGGCGGCGACGATTCCCGCGATACCGGAGGACGTTACGCTCGTCGAGCGCGTCGAGAAACCCGCTCCTCCCGAGCCAACTTCCGCAGCCGTGGAGACGAAAGTTGATCCGAACGCCCGTAGAAATACCGATAGCGACGTGAGTGACGCTCGGGCGAGATATCTAGCACGGAAACGCAAGGCGACGTAAAAGTCGAAAGTTGCGTCGACGTCGCGCGGCCCTTACGAGTGTAGTTTCACAATAGGATCAAGTCTATCGACAATCTTTTGAAGCCAAATGGTCTTTTGTTCTTTTTCGAGTGGAAACAAGTGATGACCGTTCATGGTGATGAACTCGAAAGCGCCCGAAGTGTGCGTCTCCCAACCACGAACCATCTCTTCTGTGATCATCCTATCCGCGCAACCGAGGAAGACGGTGAGCGGCCAGTTGAAATTTTCGCTATCAATGTGTGCATAATCGTACTTGTCGAATAAATGAAAGTCTGCGCGCATTAGGGGCTCGTACATGTCCCACACGGGCCCGAATATGATTTCGTTGACGTCCCATCGTCTGCACTCCACTTTAAACTCATCCTCGTCGAGCAGGCAATTGACTCGCCAAGGTCGACTGGCGTGCGGAATGTCAGGAAACGGAAACGAAGAAAAGAACACGTGCTCTGGCATGCGAAGACCGCGACCACGTAATAATTGAAGCATCTCAAACGCCACCCACGTGCCAACCGAGTGACCGACGACGACGTACGGCACCTCGTCCAATCTGGACGCGAGCACGTGCAACAACGGCTCCACAATTTGCCAGATTTCGAACGCGTACGTCTCCTTCATTCGATTCCCGCGCCCTGGGTATTGTACCGAGAGCACTTCTGCGTCATGCTTTTTCGCCCATTCGAGTAACGGCGATTTCCCCAGCCTCTGGCCCGTATACATGTCCTCGGCATTACCGGCGTTCGGAAAACATAAAATTCGAAACCTCGCTCGTCGCCCGCCGTCGCACTTCGTTCCGCTTCTCTCCAATCCAGGCAGCCACGTCTTCACCAGCGTCTCGTCGTCCTCCTCCTTCGGCGTGTCTCTCCCGTTGCTCGCATACCAGGCGCGCGCGTCGTCTTCGCTCCACAACCACACCGCCCGTTTCGGCGGTTTCGGCGCGTTCGGAAACTGCTCCTCCAACACCTCCATCAAATTCACCAATCTCACCGTGCGTGCGTCCATGTTCGCTCGCCCCGCGCGCGTCTGTGGGTCGCGTTCTCGAGGACGACGGCGAAGAAACGCCAGAAACGCTCGTCGGGGGTTCACGACCCATCGTCGAAGGGGTCACTTTGGAGCTCTGAAAAAAGAAAACGCGACGATGGATGACTCGCGCCGTCGTCGTGCGGTGGTTCGCACGTGCCCGTACGCCTCCTCGCTCGTCACACGCCGTCCGCGTTCGTGCGAGAGTTCCGACCGAGGCGGACCCGGCGTGTGAACGACAGACGCTCGACCGTATTCATTCGACGCGGTCGACGCTCGCGGACGAAGCGAGGACGAACGAACGGGTCGGTTCAAAAGGGACGGGTGTTGACGGAACACGATGTCTTCCGGCGAGAATGGAGTTCTCGGCGTCTTGTGCGCGCCAAAGGCGCTCAAAATAATCGGATGCGTCGTCGGCGTCGTGGGATCCTTGATCGTGTACGGTATCTTGCAAGAGCGCATCATGACCCGACCGTACAGCGACGACGGCGGGGAAGAATTCTTCAAGTACAGTGTATTCCTGGTGCTGAACAATAGATTGTTAGCGGTGTGTGCGGCTTTGTGTATATTAGTTGCGATCAAGGGTAACGTGAAACCAGTAGCTCCGATTTACTCGTACGCCGCGGTCAGCGCGTCGAACGTGGTGGCGACGACGTGCCAGTACGAAGCTTTGAAATATGTTTCGTTTCCCGTGCAAACGCTCGGGAAGTGCGCGAAAATGATTCCGGTGATGATTTGGGGATTTTTCATCAATCAGAGACGATACGACGCGGCTGATATCGGCGTCGCGGCTCTTATCACTGTCGGTTGTACCATCTTCGGTCTATACGGCGATGTGACGAATAAACACGCATCTTCCGGCGCCGAGACGTCGTGGTACGGCGGAGCTCTGATGTTGGGCTATCTTGGATTCGATGGTTTCACATCCACCTTCCAGGACAAGCTTTTCAAGGGGTACCACATGGAAACGTACAATCAAATGGTTTGGGTGAATCTGTGCAGCGCGACGATTTCGTTATTCTGGCTTTTGAGCGACAATTCCATTTCTCAGGCGTTTGAGTTTGTCGGCCGACATCCCTCCGTCATGGGCGACGTCATCATTCTCTCCACAGCAGCGATGCTGGGACAACTCTGTATCTTGTACACCATTCGCGAGTTTGGTGCCCTACTTTTCGCCACCATCATGACCACGCGTCAGTTCATTAGCATCTTGTTGAGTTGCATCATTTTCATGCACCCTCTCACCGTGCCTCAGTGGGGAGGCACGTGCATGGTGTTTGGAGCGCTGTATTACAATGCCTTTCTCAAGGCATCCCGTAAGCAGAACAAGGAAGATGCCACGAGTAAGTCGGAAACTTACAATAGCGAAAAAGAATCACTCATCAAAGACACGAGTAAGTGAGTAATGACAGGGAGTCCGTTGATTTGATTTGATTTGTAACTTCATCTTAGATACATGTTTACAACACTCGTGTTCTCGCTAGCATCTACCATCATAAACTCGTACAAAACATGATGAAATCGATGGTGTGTTAATCAAAACGATTCATCAACAAGAGGGACTTTTTCGTCGTTGGAAGACAAAAAACCCAGTCAATTTTCAAAACAAGCAACATTTGTTCTTGTCGACTCACTTCGCAGAGCGGCGTATGCATGCCGGCTACAACGCATATGAAGTAAGGTGATCGAACTGTCGTGCAATAAGGACAAATTTCGCGAAAAGAGCACGATCTTCTCGCATCATATCATCAAGGGATTGTGTACCACTGATGAGATCCGTCAACTGAGCGGCACCGAGTACCACACGCAACACAGGACCTTCCGGAATGTCCACCGGTTGACCCGTAAGGCAGCGCTTTGACGCAATTTGCTTTTCTTCATCGGTACTTTCTTCGACTAGATGCTCTGAGATATCAGAATGCATCAAGCCATATATCTTTTTGAGCTCGGGCGTACTGTAGTATTCGCCAGCCGGATTGCGAAGACGAACAGAGATGATCGTATTCACTCCTCCATACTGCCATTCCTCGTCGTAATCGACAGGTTGAACGAATTCAAGTTCAGGGGTATGCCGTTGCGCCTCCTCCCGCATCGCGAAGACCCACGATCGGAGCTTTTCCGCGGCAACTCCGGGTCCACCGTACGCGACGGTGGCTTCGTTGAGCGCTTCCATCTCGTACAATCCGGCGGCCCAACGAAGGAGCAGGCCCGTGTTACAGAAACCCGTAGGCATTGCGTCGTGGAGACGCGGCAACAAGTCACCGATGTCGTAAGACGTGAGATACGACGCACAAGCCTCAGCAATAGCAACGACGGCACTCGCTGATTCAGCCTCGAGTTCTCGGTTCATCTTTATCAGACTGACGTGCGGCACGAATACGCCGCTTCCGAAAGAGGGACCTCCGTAAAACTTTGAGCTCGTCATGAGTACGGGCCCCATTACATCGAGCCACCGCGGAATGAGCGAAGGACCACTTCGCATTTGACACGCGTCGAGAACACAGATGATGCGATCGCCGAATTCCGCCTTCAATCGTTCAGCGACGGATGGCGAAGGAACGCAGAGGCCCGTCTTACTTCCGGCAACGACGTGCATGACGACAACTCTGTACGGGTTCTCTGCAAGAGCCTCGCGACAAGTGTTTTCCACCATCTGGTTATAGTCATCGAGAAGGGCCCCCTTTTCAGAACAACGTGCGACGAGCTCGATCGCCCGCATGTCAGAGAGTTTGTGAATCGCGGGTAAGCGCTCGCCGTTGACCACGCCATATCCGCCGAGCGGCACGGTGCTGGAAAAGAAGACACCTTCGCAGGCTTGTCTGGTCCCGCTGCCGACCTCTCCGGCACAAGAGACAACGTTGATGACGTCGCCCTTGATATCGCTCAAGCCGGCTTCACGCTTGAGGGCGCGCGATGCAAGAACGGCTTCGAGTAGCGGCACCATCTCGGCGTCGGTGCCGGATGGGTGGATCACCATACGACCGTTGCCGCCGCAGAAGAGTGCCTCGACGCGCTCGCGAACTTCTTCGCATAAAACCGTGTCAGCTTTTTCTTCGAGATCCCAAAGTCTGAGAAGCATGTCTCGAGAAGCCTGAAGCGCGCCAACCGTAGGAGACGACGACGTGCACGTGCCTCGATGGAGCAATTCGTCTGGACGGGCACGCATACCCGTGAAGTACTTGTTCAAACGCGCATGACCAGTGAAGACGGATCGATCATCACTACCTTTTTCCATGAGACAAATGAGACTCTCGTCGATGATTTGCTCTTCGAGAGCGTGGACGAGACCGGTGAGCCGCCTCTGGCGAATTTGAGAAGGAGACATGCCTTGATTCTTCTTCGTCGGAACCTCAAATTCCGGTAGAGGGAAGCGAATCTCAGCCACGAAACCACTGCCGTTCGCTTCGGGAACGAGATTGATCAACCCCTCGTCCGCGTTCGCGACAACAGTGGTCACCCGCGATACGTCGTCCAGGCTGTCCATGCGCGGGGAACCCATCAAAAACTTGACGGAATGTTCGCCCGACGGAAGGACGTTATACGAGTACACGCGAAAGTGTGGAGAGTCAAGAAGCATCTCTTTGAAAAGTTGCCCTTGCTTCGAACCGAGCTCAGAGACGGAACCCGGAGAGTGATCAGAGTACTCCTCCCACTGATTCGGAGAGATTTCAACCAAGTCTCTGAGTCTGGTGACGCGCTTGCGAATCGTATTCGATGCGTTCGACGCGTTCACTCTGGCTCGCGAAGAGTCTCCTGCTTGCGCACGGATTGTGCGAAGCGCGGCTCTCTTCGTCGAACCGTGTCGTTGTCGAAGCGCTCGCGCGCTCGACACCGACGTAACCAACGATGCCTTTGTGGAAAACATGGCTCGCTTGGAGCTTATTTTGACGCGATATCACTTCAACGTCTTTGAATTAATATTCTTGACGCGCACCCCAACCGTGGTCACGCGCACAACGCCTCTTAAACGGGACAGGCGGCCGCCTCTGTCCCGAAGTAGTAAACAAGAAGTCGCTCAGCGCTCGAAGCGTGAGCGAACGCACTCGCGAACGAGCGAGCGGCGTTCTTTGAAAACGAACGGCTCGGTGTCGAGGGACGCGCAAACGTCCACGACCTACGAAACCTACGAACCACAACACAGCGTCAGTCTTCCGCGAGTGCTCGAGTGCATCAACTCTCCGCTCCAGCGTCGCGGCGAGCGCCTCGGCGCGAGCGCTCCCGATCCGTCCTCACGCCCGAGATTATTCACCGCGCGCCTCACCACGCGCGTCCGCCCGCCACCCTCGCCGCTATTCTCCTCTCGCGCGTCGTCCTCGCGCGACCGAGCCGTGCCGACCCCAAAAACGCTGTACAGTCGCCGGGGCCACCATCTCCCCGCCCGTCCCCCCTCGTCTCGCGACGCGTTTCGACTCGGACGCGACGCACGCACCGCGTTAAAGAGCGACGATCTCGGGCGCGCGCGCGAACGATGTCCGGCGGCGTGTGCGGGCGAGACGACGACCGCGCGACGGCCCGCGAGGCAATCGTGGGACGAAGGGGCACTTCATGAGTCAGCATTGGAGAAACAGTGTGGAGGACCTTTGCAAAAACCCGTTCGATTTTGACCCTTCGTGATTCGAGGACTGGAGGACACACAACGAGGGGGGGGTCGGGGAGGCTGAACGTTTGCTGGTATATTCCCACTGAGGCGAGAGAGGGAGAGGAGTCGGCGAGCTGAGGTGGGGAGACGTCGTGTTACACGCGCGCGGTCGTCGCTCGAGATATCGTTTTAGCCGTATACCGCCTCGTGGATGCTTCGAGGGGCGGAGGAACCTCGCGGTTTGCCTCGACCTCTGCCGCCGCCTCTGCCGCCTCGACCTCCGCCGCGCTTGTTCGGACCCGGGGGTGACCCCATTTCTGTGAAATCTCGCCTTGGCAAAACGAGCTTGTTGGGATAGTCGAGTTCGATGCGATCGCGAAGCTCTCGAGGGGCTTGATTCGGATCGGCGATGTAAGCAGCCGGAATCTGCGCGAGTTCGGGCACCCACGTTTTGATGTATTCACCCGTCGGATCGTAGTCCTTGGTCTGTTTGGCGATGTTGAATCGATTGATGCGACCGCCCGTCATGCCGGCCGCGGCGCACCAGTTACCCCAGTTTGACGCGGTGTCGTAATCTAACAAGTGGTGCTCGAACCAATCGGCACCGTGCCGCCAATCGATGCCCGCGTCTAGGGCGAGCCAAGACGCGACGTTTTGTCTTCCTCGGTTCGACATGAAACCGGTGGCGGCGAGTTCGCGCATGTTCGCGTCGATGAGCGGATACCCCGTCATGCCCGTCTTCCACGCGTTGATGATTTTCTCGTCATCTTTCCAGGAGGCGCGCCTGTGCGTCGTTCCGTGGAGATGGAAAATTTTATTCCCGTGTTTGAGCGCAAAAAATTTGAAAAAGTCGCGCCAAATGAGTTCAAAAATGACCCAATACGTGCTCTTATTCTCCACACGCTCGCTCTCGTACCGACGAATTTCGTTCACGACGTAGCGAGGAGAAACGCAGCCTAACGCGAGCCACGGAGCGAGCTTCGTGCTATAGTCACCTCCGAGCATCCCGTTGCGCGTTTCAAAGTACGTCGCCAAGAGGTCCGAGTCCCATAAGTAGTACTTGACTCTCGCTAAGGCGTGAGATTCACCCCCCTCAAAATCGAGCACCGAACTACCGTGCGAACCGTTCTCGATCCATTCCTCGCACGCTTTGGCGGTTTCAGCCGACGCAAACGGCAAGTCGCTCGGCGTCGGTACCCAGTCCAATCCGGCGACGTCCGCGGGCACGCTTCCGAGCGCATTCCTTCCCGGCGCCGGCATAGATTCGCGAACAGAGCTCTTCGATTCAACTTTATTCCTAAAAGGCGTGAAAACATCGGGTAAATCTTTCAATCCACCCTCGACATCGAACGGGATGTCGTCGATGTGGTACAGCGTCGAGCCCCACAGCCGTTCCATCGTCGCCGCCGCTCCGCCGCTCCGAGCTCGATCTTTTATCATACTCTCGACCGCCCTATCCATGTCGGTCTCTTCGCTCGTCACTTCTTCTTGCGTCAACACCACCGTCCGCTCGTTCGCTCCCGTGAGCGTGAGCTCACGAATCACGTCCACGGTGTCGCCGCTTCTCACCAACAAGTCGCTACCGCGTTCCCGCAGCGATTTCTTCAAGTCTTCCACGCATTCGAGCACAAATTTCCCACGTCCCGCGCCAAAACGTTCAGTTCCACGCTTCGTCTTTTGGAAAAAAGTCTCATCGAACACGTACAAGGGCACGACCTCCGCCGTCTCGCCGGACCGCTTCAAGAGTTCCGCCGCACGAGTCACCACCGCGTTGTCCAACAGTCTCAAATCGTTTCTGAACCAAACGATGATGCGCGTCCGGCTCGGAGACGCCGCGGGCGACGACACATCGCTCGTCATCGAGCGTGCGACCTCTCTCACGCCGCGCGCACCGCGTCCGCGTCGACGGCCGAGCTCGAGGGACGATGTCGAAAAAGTGCACGATGACGTCGCCGCGAGGACGTCGCGCGTTCTTGGAGTGAAAGCCGTGCGAGCGACGCCGCAGAGCGCGCGGCGAAACGAAGAGTGAATGGCGGCGACCGTCGTGACGCGCTACGCAAGCCTCGGTCGTGCGTCCTAACGCGCGCGCGTCGGGATGTGGGCGCGGACGACTTTTCCGTGCTCATTCTATGACAAAACTAAAGTCGAGCAAGACTATTTTTTATGTCGTTTCTTTTTGAAAAAATTCTTCCGGCGTTCCTTATCTCTCTTTGAACTCTCCGTCGCCTCCTGGCGCTCGCGCTTGCTACCGAAACCGGTGACGAATTGTCGCCTTGCGAGCGCGTTTTCGCTCGGCGGCGGGCGCTTCTTCGTCTCCTTGACTTCAATGTGAGTCGGTTTGAGAGTATCAAACGCGCCCGCCTCGCCCGGAACCGCACCATCCAACATGGCACGTTTCATGCGCTCAGTCTCTTCTATGTTTCGCATCTTGAGCTCGGGTGCGACGTCGACTTCTTCTATGGCGGTGAGCCAAGACTCGGCGCCTCGGTTGTCGTCGCCGCCCGCACCGCCCGCGGCGTCGGCAGTCCCACTTCCTCCGGCCTCCGCATCCGTGAGCTCACCTCGTCGACGACGAAGCTCTTCCTCGACGTACGCTCGCGCTCTCGCCTCTTCAGCCGTTCGAAGACCGTATCCGTCGCCCTCGCCGCCGCTGCCGCCGTCTCCATCCTTGACGAGCTCTTGTCCCGCGAGCACGACCCCCGCGCTCGCGAACGCACTGTTCGTTCCAATCATCCGCGTCTCCTTCGACAGCTGCCCGAGAGCGCTCCCCGCCGCGCCCGGAGGCGGCGGCACGTCCACCGCGCCGTCCGCGTCCGCCGCTTTCGCGTGTTCTGCGCGCTTTCCCGAAATCAGCGTCTCGACGTGTAAACCTTTCGCCCTCGATCTCGCCGCCTGCGCCGCGCGCGCGCGTTCCAGCGCCTCGACCGCGGATCCATCGTCTTCGCCTCCGTCTCGTTCCTCGTCGTCCGAGTCTCGTCGCTTCTTGCGAATGTTACGCGGTGGCATGGCGCGGAACACCGCGCGCGGCGCGCCACAGTCTGATGCGCCGGGCGCTGGCGACGAGGGTGGTGACGTCGCTCTCGAGACCGTGCGGGCGGAGGGAAAAGAGAACCACGGCGCGGGCGAGCGCGTCCGCCATGTCCACGCTGGCGATACCGCCGATGACGTCGCTTCGCGCGGCGCTGTTCGATTTGGACGGGACGCTGTGCGATTCCGACCCACTGCACTTTCTCGTGTTTGACGAGCTCCTGCGCTCGACCGGGGTGCTCCCGAACGGGCTAACGCACGAATTCTTCAAGAAAAACATCGCGGGCGGGGCGAACTGCGATATATTCGCTCGTCTGTATCCGGAAAAGTCGGTGGAGGAGCACGAAGCCATGGCTGAGGCGAAGGAGGCGGCGTTTCGAGACAAGTTGAAACGAGAGCGTTTAGATCGAGCGAAGGGATTGAGCGAGCTTCTTCGCGCGTTTGACCAGGCTGGAGTGAAGACGATCGTTGTGACGAACGCTCCTAGGGCGAACGCGGAGGCGATGTTATCTCGCTTGGAGTTGAGGGAATACTTTGGAGAGAGACTCGTCATCGGCACGGAGTGCGAGCGTTCGAAACCGAATCCAGACCCGTACCTCGAGGGTTTGCGAAGAGTCGGCGTGAGTGATCCTACCATGTGTGTGGCGTTTGAAGACAGTCCCGCGGGCGCGCGGTCAGCGGTTGCGGCGGGAATCCCTACCGTCGGCATCATGTCTTCTCAGGCGGAGGAAACGCTGCGCTCCGTCGGCTGCTCCCTCTGCGTCGAAGATTTCTCCTCCGAGGCGCTGTTCGATGCGTTCGGAATGCTGTCGGAGAATTAGTTATCTAGGCCCTAGTGCAAATTGCATATTCTATCATATCATTGTTACCTAAGGTTCTATTAGAGCTTTGCCTTAGCCCAAAACGTTGGGCGATATTTTTGCAGCATGGCAACCTGCAGCGCATCCATCTCCATGGGTACTAAAGCCGTGCGAATGGCTTTTTCAACACCTCTGTGATCTGCCGCACTCGCTGAAATACCGTTATCATCCTCCATTGTGCCCCCACATCGCACTGTTATCATCATCGAGCCGTCATCGCTCCGCGAAGCGTGAACGCATGCGCAACCCCGCTTCATTGAAATAAACGTGTCGATGGCGTCCCTTTTCATCGGCCCGCATACCTCGATATTCCACTCTGGATGCTTCTTCGTGATGACTTCTTTCATTGCCGGTAGCCAAGATTTATCATCCTCATAAGCGCGTACGAGGAGAACGGTGCGCCGCACGATGTTGACGTTGATGAAAGCCGTGGAAAATTCACCACGAGCACCAATCACCATGGGCATCCATGAGGCATGATTCCACGGCGAGCACAATGAGTCACTCGGTAATGGTGCCCCGTGCAAGACGGGCGGAGCGACGTGGACGAGCAAAGAATTTTCATCTAAGATTGTTGACGTCACGGCGCACGACCAGCCCCTGATTTCTGCCCGAGTGCGCGAGCACGTGTGGGTGTCAATCTTGTTTCCGCTGATGAGCACAGAAGCGCGAGTTCCTTCTTTGGTGAGAATACCGATGGCGCGCTTCAGAAGCGGAGCTGGTCCAAGGTTTGCGTGAATAGGTAAAGCGTGGGGAATATCAGAACAAAATGAATTCTCGTCGAGAGACGATAAAGCTCGTCGCAGTGCGAGCATCAACTTTTCCCTATACGTCTTCATCGCGTGCACGTACACCACACCGCGGGGTTGTCTGAGTAGTCCAACGGAGTCTCGATGCGCACGTTCAAGAGCTTCGCCATTCGAATCGGTTTGTGCTTTGTCCACCATCTGTCCGTCGTCCAATAAATATTTGGGAGGAACCAAATGAACATAATTGGGCCTCGACAGAAGCAGTCGCGAAATGCGATCTTCCGGCGCACAGACGTGCGTAAACAATGGTGACCAATCATTTGAGTCGATCAAACGACTCAATTCCTCGTTCCCGACGGGCGGACTTGCGAACGTTACGCAGTGGACAAGCCCACTGCGAGCCGCCTCTGGTCGCCTGAGTAAAAACAAAACGGTCGCCAAGGCGACCGTGGCTCCACCGAGAGAGTGTCCACACATGACTAATCGTTTACCCTGAGCGCGCGCTTTATCATACATCGCGTCCACGGCTACAAACTCCGCGCGCGCGAGGAATCCTTTGTGCGCTCTCGCGCCGCTATCCTTGTCGAGTGCAGTCATCCAATAGTTCGCATCAGAGATCAAATCCCGCGTGGTTTGCGTGCCACCCAAAGCGTAATAGTAACAATCTACCGTCTCAAGCACTAGAGCTCTGTTCGTCGCCGTTCGCACGGATAGTTCCACGCCGACAAAGTGTCGCTTCCCGCGCGCGCCGAAGGTGCTCAAAGGAATGTGTTCCAAGGTGGCTGCGAGCGCACCGAAGAGGCGCGCGGAGGCGCGAAGTGCCGGGAGTACGACGCCTTGCTCGAGCTCAGCCAATCTCTGCGCCACATAACACGGATCCGCGTCGTACGCGCATTCGCAGGCGATGCTCGCCACAACGGTTTCTAGAGCCTCTTCGTTCGACCGAGCCCCTAGCGCGCGTGCGGCGGCTTTGTTGAGGAACGCTCGTCGACGCATCGGTGCGTCCACACGGTCGTTTTCTCACGTTTCGCTAATCGCGCGCCCTCGACATTGAATGCGCCTTTAGTAGAGTCGCGCGATGAGGAAGAGGCGCCGGTGCGCGCGCGACTAGTCCAGCGTTTACGTATTTTACAAAGGAATTTCAATCTCAAGCGCGCGCGACATCCGTAGCCTACTCAATACTATCCGTCTACTCCCACACGCCAACACGCCAATTACCGACGCGAAGCGCAAAGCCAAAGTCCGAGCGCCTCGAGAGACGCGCCTCGTCGTCCCTCACGCCCAGGAACGGTAGACGCGGTACGCGGTCTCGAATGACGGCAAGCACACCGACGAACGTCCTTACCACGGCGCTGAAAAAATCGCTCAGCACCTCGCCGGTGATTTGCAGTCTACTGTGCGCGTAATCGCCCGCCTGTCGCAACTCTTCCGTCCGTTTCTGGACCTTGTACTGCAGCACGACGGCTGACGTGAATAAAATTCCCGACAAGAAGGACGCGACGAAGACATCCATGGAAGAGAGATACGCCTCCTTTGACCACCCACTTTGACCCTTATCGCGCACGGGTTTTCCAAACTCTGACGCGGTGATCCAGTCTCGAGTCGGCGGTTCCGGGCCGAATATCGACGAAAACAGTTTCGACTTCTTTTGAGCCAGGTAAACTTCTCTCGCAGACTCCCCGAAAACACCCGTCGGCTCCATGCCTCGCATACGTTGCCACTTCTTCAGCGCCTCCGTGGTCGCGGAGTCGAAAAGTCCGCTCGGCAACCCCGTCGGTCCAAACTGAAGGAGCTTCTCCCCGTTGAGCATCGCCTGAAGCGCCGACACCTCCGGGCAACAATCGCCCTGGGCGAGAACGCGCGAACCGAGATGATGCACCTCTATTCCGGCGGCGCGAAGCGGCGCGATCTCGCTCTCGAAAGATCGCCGCAACGTCGCCGTCACTCGCACCGATCTACGATGATTCGCCTCGGACGTCGTCGCGCTCCGAGTCGTCGCGCGTCGCATCGCCGCGTCGCGCGTCGCGTCGCGCGCGCGGATCGACGCGCACGTCGCGCATCGAACGTCCGCGCGCGCACGCATGCCGAGTCTCCACCCACCGGCGACCGCGCTGTGACGTCCCCGCGCGAGGAGCCGCGAGACGTTTGCACCAAAACTCCGCAATCCTCACCTCGCCCGATGGCGACGCCCTCGCGCGCGCCGGTGACTCCGGTGCAGGCGCCACCGCCTCTCGCGCTTCGAGTGGCGCTTCGCGAGCGATACGCGGGCACGTTCGTCGACGCGCTGAAAGATTCGAACGCGAAACACGCGCGCGAACGACCGGTCGATTGGCTGGAGCGAGAGATCGAAGCGTGTTACGACGCGCGATTGGAGGAGGACGTCCGCACGCTCCGGAGTTTATTGAACGAGACGACGCCCACGTCGTCCGGCGCGGTCGAGGGTGACCCGTCGGCGTCGGTGGTGGACGGAGAGGATGCGGAGGAGGAGAGTCAGTCGTTCAGCGACTTTGCGCGCGAGCACTGGGGACGAGTGTTTGGGGTGAAAGCGCTGATCGAGAAACATCTTTGGGAAGTCGTGAGCAACGCTGAGGCAGCGAGAAGGAGTAAAAAGAGCGAGTGCGCCGAGCTGTTTTGCGCGTTTCTGCGTAGGTCGTACGATGAGGAGGCGTTGTTGTTTTTCTTGTACTGCCGAAGGTGGTTGAAGTACGAGTGCTCGTTGATGGCAAATATGGGCGAGACGGTGACGAAGAGGGTCATCATTGGTAACGCGCAAGGCGAGAAGTACGCGTTTCATCACATGGATGCAGGAATACACGTAAGCGACGTGTCGCTGAATGCGAAACAGGCGATGAAGGTGGTGAGAGCTATTTTCAACGGTGTTGGAGGCGACGGCGAAAAGAACGCAACATTTTTGCACGCGACCGTGCGAGCGATGATAGAGGACGTTTTCAACACCGACACGACGAAGAGTTGGGCGACGTCGAAGGATAGCGATGAAAAGGGACGGGTGACTGGTGATTCGCACGGTTCGACGCGGATGGACGGTTACAGGCTGTTGAAAATGTTACTGTCTGTATTTGTGGACACAACACCTCCACTGGACGCCATCGAGAGCGTGAAACAACCGCCCAAACAAAAAAATCGCACGAACCGCGACTTGCGCGGCGATTTGGAAGACCTGAAGGTGGAGGACGTGAAGGAGAATGTGCCAAAGCCCAAAAATATACCGCCGCCGAGGCCTCAGCCAAAGACCGATTTGAATACCAACGGCAAGAACGGCGCCGCAGCCGAAGTGGCGCGTTACGAGCTCGCAGTGCGCGCCGCTCTAGCGGAAGCTGTCGGTAAATATGCGACCGCACTCTTCCCCAAGCAGGTCTCTGCGAAAGTCATCGATCAAGCTGAAACTGAGCTGAACACGTTGGCGCAGGATCTACTGACGAAGATTATCAACAACGCGAGCGATCCCAATTCGTCCGCTGAAGTACTTAGCGAAGCGCCGGCTGCGTGTAAATCGTACGCTCGCGCGAGAGATTCTATAGTCACCGGCGCAGGTACCCCCGGGGCAGAGTCTCCGACCGTCGTCGGTTCGTCGACGCGAGACGTAGCGCGCGCCATCCTGGGGACGCCACACATCAAGGCGGCGATCGAACCGATGCTCAAGAGTGCAGTCAGCTCTCTTAAACCGGACAAGACGCAAGAGGCGTGAATTTGCCGCCACTAGTCGACGCATTGTCATCGCCATAATTTTTTGCCGCGCACCGCCGCGCTTTATCCACTCCGCGCGTATCGTCGCCATACCGCGACTCGCGGCGGGCGCAGAATCTCTCGCGCGACGCACGCACCATCGGAACGCACTCATTTACAACGATGGACGACGCGCGCAGACGCGTGGCGGGAATCGCCAACCACATCACCGCCGCCCCGGGCGGCCCGATGAGCGATGACGACGGCTTTTCTCGAGAAACCTACGCGCGCGCCGATCCCTCGCGCGTCAGTTCGTACGAGCGCGTGCACGGAAACGTGAGTCGCGAACCGGTGATATGGATTCCGTGCACGCCGGGCGCGGACGAACGCACGGGGGCGACGTACGAGCTCAAAGACGTAATTTATGAGAAATCACCAGAGGGCATCGCTCGCGTGACGATAAATAGGCCCGAGCGCAGAAACGCCTTCACGCCGAGGACGGTGAAAGAGATGCGATGGTGCATGGACGACGCGAGAGATGACATGTCGGTCGGTGTGATCGTTCTGAGGGGTGCGGGAGATTTGGCGTTTTGTAGTGGTGGTGACCAGAGCGCGCGCGGAAAGGGCGGATACGTGGAGGCCAAGGCGGGCGGTTCGGAGGAGACGCCCAGATTGAATGTTTTGGATTTGCAGATGCAGATTCGTAGAATGCCGAAACCGGTGATCGCGAGCGTCGCGGGCTACGCCGTCGGAGGTGGGCACATTCTTCACATGGTGTGTGATCTCACCATCGCGGCGGATAACGCGGTGTTCGGGCAGACGGGACCGAAGGTCGGGTCCTTCGACGCCGGATACGGCTCGACTCACATGGCTCGACTCATCGGTCAGAAAAAGGCGAGAGAGATGTGGTTCTTAGCGCGCCTTTATAACGCGAGCGACGCATTGAAGATGGGACTAGTGAACACCGTGGTGCCGCTGGCGGAACTCGAGGTTGAGACAGCGGTGTGGTGCAGAGAAATTCTGCGCAATTCTCCGACGGCGATTCGTTTGTGTAAGAACGCGTTGAACGCCGCGGAGGACGGTCAAGCGGGCATACAAGATCTAGGCGGTAGCGCGACCCTTCTTTTCTATCAGTCAGAGGAGGGTAACGAGGGCAGGCAGGCATTCCTGGAGGGCCGCCGACCGGATTTCTCAAAATTTAAGCGGTTTCCGTGATAGTCTATGTCTACATACAAATCTATTGTTTATCTTCTTCCTTTTGCGCCTTGAGCTGAATATCTTTACGTTGCTTCTTACGTTCCATTCGTTCGGCATCGCTGATATCTCTCTTGCGCATCTGCGCGTACAGCGTCGTTCCCGCGCTCTCCTCGGCGGAGAGCGTCACGCACAAGCCGTCGACGACGGTACCTTCGCGCATGAATACAGCCGTTCGAGAGCCGTCCTCGTTTTCACGCACACCGGCGCCCCACAAGAGCATATCCCGATCGAACCTGATGGAGTGCGGCGCCTCGTCCCACGGCGGGCCGAAGCCAACCATGAAGAGCTTGGGGACGCCTCGAAACGCCGTCAGGTGCACCACCGCGAGCTCCTTTTTCCCTTCAATCGCCACCGACACGTGCGTGCCCTCACGCCGCGTGGCGATGTCGCAGATTTCTCCGTAGTGAAGATAGATGGCCGTTCGCGGATCCGTCTCTCTTCCCGTCGTGGCGTCCCACATGCGCACCGTGGAATCTCCGCCGCCGGTGACGAAGACGTCCTTGGTCGACTCCCACGTCTTCGTAACGCGCGCCGGTTGCGAGATGGCTCGAACGCAAGATACGTACGCGGTGTGACCGTAGCAAAACGATTGGATCTCAGGCGCAGATCCATGGAAACGCGTGCGATCCTCGGGCTTGGGAAGCACGCTCACTCGCGTCTTGTGTTCTCGATCCGCGGTGAACAGGTACCCGCTGTCGCCTCCGTCGCCGCACTCGCAATCCGCGACGATGGCGGAGCAGTGTCCGAGCATGAGCACCGGGTCCGCGGTCGAACCGATTTCACACGCGTACACCTCTCCAAACTTATCGGCGAAGATGAAATGCTTCGAATCCGGCGTGAAACACGCGGCGGAAATCTTCTTTGCGCACGCGACGGTGCGCGCGCAGCGCCACCCGTCCACGCTCCACAGTTTGATCAGCTTATCGTCACCCGCGGTGACGAACCACTTCCCATCGGCGCTCGTTCGAAACACTCGAATATGATCCACGTGCGGCGTATCGTCATCCGTCAACGATATCTCTTCGCACGTCCCCATCGGTCGAGTTCGCAGACGTTTCATGCGCCGCACCATGTCCTCGCTCGAACTGCTCGCGTACCCTCCGTACGCGTCCTCCGAGTCTGAATCCATCGCCCCGTCGTCCTCACCCTCGTCCTCACCCTCGTCTTCATCGCTCGCCTCTTCCTCCACCGTCCACCGCACGACGCGCACGCGCGAACCGTACGCCAACCCGGCCGTCGTCTCTCGGCGTCCCTCGCGCGCGCGCTCGCTCGAGCTCGACGCGTCCTCGTCCTCGTCCTCCGCACCCTCATCCTCTCTCGCGGTTTCGAACACGCACACCAACGCCCGCGGCGCGATGCGTTCGTTCCCATCCGGCGCTCTCGCGCGCTTCGCCTTCCCACCGCGCGCGGCGACCGCGGCTTCACCACCGTCGCTCGCCGCCGACGCCTCGCGCGTAAAGTGCGCGATCGCGCTCGCCGCGCTCGCCGGTAATCGCGCGCGAAGCGTCCCTCGCATCAGTCCATCGACGGCGCGCGACGCGCGAGTTTTCGCATCGCCCGCCGCATCGTCCTCAACCGCCGCCTCCACCATCGCGCGCCGTCGCGTCCTCTGCCGCATCGACCGCGTCGTCGCGCGTCGGCGGTCGTCCATCGACGATGGAACGAATCGGGCGACGCGCTCGACCGATGACGTGTCACTCACCGTTCACGACTCAAGAAACAGTCATCGACGGGGCGATCGCGCGCGAAGTCATCGACTCGCGGTTCAGGGAGAATTTGAAATCGACTCGGGGACGCTCGGACGCTCGGACGCGGGACACGGTGACGCGGTGTCGACGACGTGCACGCGCGCGGTGAACGAGCGTCGCGCGTTCGCGTTCGCGTTCGAAGACGGTCGCGCGCGGGTGGCGACGGTGGTCGCGACGGTGGTGCGAGCGCGCGATGCCGAGGTTGACGGAGCGACAGCAGTTGGCCATGGCGATGGCGGAGAGCGCATCCATGGCGCCGGTGGGGGCGATGGTGGCGGCGACGCCGGGAGGTGT
>Ga0181565_10000273_pt1 | contig 37084 bp, 37 predicted proteins | sample 101ome_16_FD_129661 | JGI IMG/M metagenome (GOLD analysis project Ga0181565, IMG submission 129661) | Coastal salt marsh microbial communities from the Groves Creek Marsh, Skidaway Island, Georgia - 101401AT metaG (megahit assembly) | ecosystem: Environmental > Aquatic > Marine > Intertidal... | reverse complement strand
TACAAACAAGAAATTATTCCTTATTTGGATCAGTTGTCTGAAGAAGCTAAAGAAATTGGAGCTGTCAATACGATAAAAAAAACCAATGAGGGGCTTATCGGTTATAATACCGATGCCTATGGGTTTCAGAAGGCTTTAGAACCCTATTTAAAACCTCATCACTGTTCGGCTTTGATTCTCGGAACAGGAGGCGCATCGAAAGCGGTAGCCTATGTTTTAAAGAAACTTGGCATCGATTATCTATTCGTTTCTAGAAATCCAAAAGAAGGGCAGCTTACATATGACCGTCTTAAGGCAGATAAACTAGTGCATCATCCACTGATCATCAATTGTTCTCCTGTGGGAACCTATCCCAATATCGATCAAAAACCTCAATTACCTTATGAGGGAATCACCTCAGAGTTCTTGTTATTCGATTTAATTTACAACCCTGAACAAACAGCATTTCTCAAAGAAGGAGCCCAAAGAGGAGCCCAAACTTCCAATGGATATCAGATGTTGATAGGTCAGGCTGAGAAGGCTTGGGAACTCTGGAACTCTTAAAGTTCTCATAAACTTATAGGGCTTATTTAAAATTCTAATCAACAAGTCTTTGCTATTTACGCGCTTGTTAGTATCTTACTTCGAAATTGATCCCTAAACATTAAAAAAATGTTATCAGAAGACGGTAAACTTCCAAGTGAAGTAGAACAAGCTCAAGAAGCTAATCAACAAGAAGAATCGAATACTACAGAGATTTCTGAGAGTACATCTTCAGAAGCAATTCAAGAAGAAAGTCCAAAAGAAGACGATCACATCGAAGCGATCGAAGAATCGAATGCTGAAGATGCCGAAGACCATCACAATGAGGAGCGACATCGAATACCCTTATTGGATTATCACTCTATGTCTTTAGAAAACCTTGTCGGTGAATTTCAAAGATTAGTAAAAAATGAGAAGATTCAGGCAATCAGAAAACACGTCGATGAAATCAAGAACGAATTCGATCAAAAATTTCAAGAGCTTTTAGATCAAAAGAAAGAAGAGTTCATCCAAAATGGTGGAAATGAAATTGATTTTAGATATTCTTCAGTTGCTAAACGCCAATTTAACGAACTCTATAAAGAATATCGCGAAAAAAGAGATCAATACTATAAAAACCTAGAAACGCAACTCAAAGCAAATCTAGCACACCGATTAGAACTAATTGAAAGTTTAAAAGGCTTGGTGAATGTCGAAGAGGATATCAATACTACCTATCACAATTTTAAAGATATTCAAGCTCAATGGAAGACCGCAGGTCCTGTACCTAGAGGTGAATACAACAATGTTTGGAGAACCTATCACCACCATATTGAGATCTTTTACGATTTCTTAAATCTCAATAGAGAATTGAGAGATCTAGATTTTAAACACAATCTCGAAGAAAAACTTAAACTAATCGAAAAGGCTGAAGCTTTAGCTACAGAAGAAAATATCGGCAAAGCATTTCACGAGCTTCAAACGCTACACAAGATTTGGAAAGAAGAATTAGGACCAGTTGACAAAGAAAAAAGAGAAGAAATTTGGGAGCGTTTTAGCAATGCCACTAAATTAATTCACGATAAGAGACAAGAACATTTTGCTAACATCGAAAAGTCCTATGAAGGCAATTTAGAAGCAAAAAATAAAATTTCTGACAAAATTCTTGCAATAGCTAATGCTATTTCAGATTCACACAAAGGTGTTCAAAAACAAATCAAAGAAATCGAACAGCTCAGAGATCAGTTTTTTAAAGCTGGAAAAGTTCCTTCTAAAAAAAACGAAGCCACTTGGAAGCGATTTAAAGAGGCTACCAGAGCTTTTAATAGAGCTAAAAACAAGTTTTACAAAGAGATCAAAAAGGATCAACAAGACAATCTCACTAAAAAGAGAGCTCTATTAGAAATAGCAATATCTTTAAAAGACAGTCAAGACTGGAGTGCGTCTACAAAAGAGATGAAACGCATTCAATCAGAGTGGAAGAAAATAGGACATGTACCTAGAAAACATTCCGATAAAATCTGGAAGGAATTCAAGGCCGCTTGTAATCATTACTTCGATCAATTACACGCTTCTAAAAACAGTCATCAAAAAGTTGAGTTAGAAAATCTAAAAAAGAAAGAAGAGCTCATTCTCAAGATTGAAAAATTTAAGACTTCTAAAGATCAAGAAAAAGATTTAGAAACTCTTAAATCAATTAGTGAGTCTTGGAATAGCGTTGGATACGTACCAAGAAACAAAAAGAATATCGAAGACAAATTCAACAAAGCCTTTGAAGCTCGTCTAAAAGAATTGGGTATCGATCCAAAAGAAGCTGAAATAATCAAGTATGAAAACACTCTTGATGCAATCAAAAAGTCTGAAAATCAAGAGTATGAAGTTAAGAGAGAGAAATCATTTATCAAGAGAAAGATCGATGAGGAAAAGGCTGAAATAAGACAATTAGAAAACAACCTTGAATTCTTTTCGAATGCTTCAGACGACTCTCCTTTAGTTAAAGATGTTCACAATAAAATTGAGGCTAGAAAAGAGAAAGTTGATTTACTAAAAGAAAAATTGAAGAGTTTAAATATCTTATCCCACCAATTCGATAAAGAAAATGAAGTAGATCAAGATGAATCTACTGAAGAATAAGTAAAAAACAATTATTCAAATACAAAAAAAGACCTAAGATTACTTAGGTCTTTTTTAATTATAACAATTTGTCTGTTTTATTTAGCTACGTTTACTGCTCTAGTTTCTCTAATTACAGTAACCTTTACTTGTCCTGGATAGGTCATATCCGTTTGAATCTTTTGAGAGATTTCAAATGATAATTCAGCAGCTTTATCGTCGTTTACTTTTTCACTTTCAACGATAACTCTGAGCTCTCTACCAGCTTGAATTGCATAGGCTTTCTGAACTCCTTTAAATCCAAAGGCAATATCCTCTAAATCTTTTAATCGTTGAATATATGAATCCAAAACCTGTCTTCTCGCTCCTGGACGTGCACCTGAGATCGCATCACAAACTTGTACGATTGGAGCGATCAAGGATTTCATTTCTACCTCGTCGTGGTGAGCTCCAATAGCATTGCAAACATCTGGCTTTTCTCCGTACTTCTCTGCCCATTGCATTCCTAAGATTGCGTGAGGAGTTTCTACTTCAGCTTCTGTATTAGGAACTTTACCAATATCGTGTAGAAGACCTGCTCTTTTAGCCAATTTAGCATTGAGCCCCATTTCTGCCGCCATCACTCCACAAAGTTTTGCAACTTCTCTAGAGTGCTGAAGTAAATTTTGCCCATATGAAGAACGATAACGCATTCTACCTACAGCTCTAATAAGTTCAGGGTGTAATCCGTGTATTCCTAAATCGATCACAGTACGCTTACCTATATCGATAATTTCTTCTTCGATTTGTTTCTCTGTCTTTTGAACAACCTCCTCAATACGTGCTGGGTGAATTCTTCCATCGGTTACTAATTTGTGTAATGACAAACGTGCCACTTCTCTTCTAACAGAGTCAAAACAAGAGAGAATAATCGCATCAGGAGTATCATCAACAATGATTTCAACACCAGTTGCAGCTTCAATAGCTCTAATGTTTCTACCTTCTCTACCGATAATTCTACCCTTTACATCATCCGATTCTAAGTTAAATACAGACACACAGTTCTCCACTGCTTCTTCTGTACCGATTCTTTGTATGGTATTGATAATAACTTTTTTAGCCTCCTGTTGAGCAGTGAGTTTAGCCTCTTCCATACTTGATTGTAAGAAGGCCATCGCATCGCTTTTTGCAACATCTTTTAGCGATTCAACTAATTGTTGTTTTGCTTCATCAGCAGACAATCCAGAAATTACCTCTAATTGTTGAACCTGATTTTGGTGCATTTTCTCCACCTCAGCAGTTCTCTTTTCTAAGTATTCATTTTTGTGGGTAATCTCTTTGAGTTGTTCTTCTAGACGCTCGTTGAGTTTTTTACTTTTAGAAAGTTCTGAACTCACTTGAGACTCCTTATCTCTAGTTCGTTTTTCAGCTTCACTGATTTTCTTATCCTTTGCAACGATGTGCTTTTCGTGTTCTGCTTTGAGCTCTAAGAATTTTTCTTTTGCTTGAAAAATCTTGTCTTTCTTTATGTTTTCACCCTCTTTATGAGCGATTTTAATGATGCTTGAAGCTTCTTTTTTAGCTTCAGCAATGGTCTTAGAGGCCTTTCCTTTTTCAAGAACCTTGGCGATTGCAAATCCAATCGCTAGGCCAACAATCCCTATAATTATTAGTGTACTATTATCCATTTGATTTACTATTTATATAAAAAAAAACCCACATCAATAGAAATGAACAAACTCCTTTAAACAGGTTTAAGGTTAACAGAATGGTCGGATTTCCAGTCAAGCAGGCATATCCTAACAATCTCGACTCACCTTTTTTAATTCATGTAACGTTGAGTTTGTCAAATAAGTATTAATGTGGGCAATAATTTTATTTTTAAAGAACGTATCTAATCCAAAACCTCATCCAAGATTGTGTGAAGTGCGTTTAAGCGTTCACGAGTTTGGTCCGACATCTGATCTTCATCGATCTGCTGTTGTTCCAATTTAGAGGCAAAATGTAAGGCACACATCGCCAAAACATCTTGTTTATCTCTTACTGCATAATTCTTCTCAAAGTTTTTCGCAAGCTGTTCAATCTCTTTTGCAGCCTTTCTCAAACCCTCTTCTTGCTTAGGATGTATCGTCAATGGATACACTCTATCGGCAATGGAAAGTTTTATCTTTAACTTATCTGCCATTTTATGCAGAGAGCGAACCAATACAATGGTCCAACTCTTTTATTAATGTGTTAATCTTCAATTTAGCTTCGGTAGTGTTGTTATCACTGCCCAACATAGAATTAGCGAGTTTTAAAGCATTGTATTGGTCTTCCCAACTTTTGAGCTCTTGCTCAAGATGCTTTTTGTGATCCTTTAGATTTTCTAGTTCAACACTCAACATCTGGTTCTTCTTTTCTTCAGTGTTAAGTCTTTCAATCAGCTTTTTTAACTTGATTTCTAGAGACGTTACAAGGGAAACAAAATCACTCATCTACAACTATGCGTTTTAACAAAAGTAGAGATTTCTACTGAATTATCATTGCGATTTAACACATATATCTCTAGAGATTTAAAATTGTAGTATTTAAAATACAATAGGTATTTGTTTAATCAATAATTTTTAAATTTGAAACTATGAGAAAAACCCTTTATCTAATTCTTGTTGCTTTACCTCTGATGCTACCATTAAAAGCTCAGTTAATCAACAATCCTCCACATCCACCTCTTAAGATACCCTTGATCTTAGCAGGAAATTTTGGAGAATTGAGGACCGGTCATTTCCACGCTGGATTGGATATTAAAACCTATCACAGAGAGGGATTGTCAGTCCTATCGGTCAATCAGGGTTATGTTTCTAGAATTAAAATTTCGACTAGTGGCTATGGTAAGGCTCTGTATATCACACATCCCAATGGACTTACATCAGTATATGCCCATCTTCAAAAATTTTCACCAGAGATAGAGAGCTATATTAAAGAACTTCAATATCAAAAGCAAAGCTTTACAATTGAAACCTTTTTAAAACCTGATCAATTTCCAGTTGAAAAAGGTCAATTGATTGCTTTCTCTGGAAACACTGGAGGTTCTACTGCACCTCATTTACATTTTGAGCTCAGAGAATCCACAAATTCCAATCCTCAAAATCCCTTACTGTTCGATATCGATATCAAAGACACGAATCCACCAGTACTGCAAAAACTCTTTGCCTATCCCATCAGTAGTGACGCTGTGATTAATAAAAGTGAACTCAAAGTTCAGATTCCTTTTAGCAGACAAAAAGACGGAAGTTATATCGCCAATAAGGTTTCTGCTAAAGGTCAAATCGGCTTTGGTATCAAGGCTTATGACCGACAAGATTTGGCTGCAAATCACAATGGACTCTACAAAGTCGATCAACTATTTAAAGACCAACTACTTATGAGAATGCGTTTTAATCACTTCTCATTTGAAGACTCTAAACACATCAATACCCTGATGGATTACAAGCATTTAGTGCGCTTTAGAGAACGCATCATGTTTTTGTTTAAAAAGGATTACAGCAACCTAGTGCTCTATGAACAGTCCATTGATAACGGCACCATAAAAGTTGATCAAACCACCAAGGACACTCTCGAAATTCACCTTTTTGACGCAGCATCAAACAAAACTATCATCAAGGTCCCCATCGAATATCAAGAAATGGAAGCGGAAATCAAAAAGGAAAAATTAGAAGGTGCTATCACCATAAATCCTCAAAATGAGAAGCGTCTAACTTTTTCAAATGTCAATGTTCATTTCAAAAAAAATACCTTTTACGAACCAGAAGATGTTCTGATTTCTTCAGAGGCGAACCAGTTAGAACTCAGTCCTGACAACCTTTATATTAAAACACCCATAAAAGTTGAATTTTCTTTAGATTCAATAGATGCGTCTTTAAGACCTTTTGCTTTCTTAGGAATTAAAACGCGAGATCAGAGTTTTACCTTTGTAAATAGTGAGCAAAAGGATGGCAAACTAATCGCTGGGGTTAACAATATGGGGGTTTATCAAATTAAATTTGACAGTATTCCTCCTTCTATTAAGCCCAAAAACTTTAAAGATGGAGAGCTCCTCAACTACTACAGCAAACTAATTCTCAAAACTGAAGATGTTGAAAGTGGTATAAAATCCTATGAAGGATATATGAACGATCAATGGATCTTATTAGAATACGAGCCCAAGGATCAAACCTTAACTTATAATTTTGACGATAAAATTGCAAGGGACAACAATTCTTACCATCTTCGCGTGGTAGTTACTGATCAATTAAATAACAGCAAGGAGTTTCATGCCTATTTCAAGAAAAAGAAATAACAAACTTTATATATTGAGCACACTGCTATTGATATTAATAGCTTCTACTAAAGTGTTTGCTCAAAAGAACATTTATGAAAATGTCAATTTCGAACAATTGAGTCAAAATCATAAATTATTGGCTATACTCCCCTTTTCTTCTCAAGTCAACTTGAGTACGAATGTAGACACCAAAACCAAAACAAGCCTTGAAATCAATGAAGGAGAAGCTGTTCAGGATGCTTTGGAATCGTATTTTTTAAAGATTAAAAAACGCAAAAAGTTCTCTGTAGATTTTCAGAATATTGAACAAACCAACACACTGTTAAGCAAGAATCATATCAATCATTCAAATATTGATTTATACACTACCAAAGAACTCTGTGACATACTAGGGGTAGATGTCATCATAACTGGAAATATCGCTTTAAATGTATTACTATCCAAGGGAGTTAGAGATGAAGATTTCTCATTGATGGATTACTTCCTTGGTAAGAGTTTTGGTAGAATAGCTATCAAACTCAGTGATGGAATCAGCGGTAAATTACTTTGGAAATACGAAAAAGACATCGATCGAAAAACAGGCAAGAATACCAAAGACCTCATCGATGCAATGATGCGATCAGCTGGAAGAAAGTTTCCTTACGAAAAAGAGGAATAAACTCTTAGCCTAGCAACTCCTTTAAAACCTCAACAACATAATCTACTTCTTCTCTAGTATTGTATTTAGAGAATGAGAATCGAAGCGCTGGAAACTCCAAAGCTTTTTCATCGAGTATCTGAGATAGGACATGAGATCCTTTTTGACTTCCTGATTGGCATGCACTACCCTTTGAACAAGCAATTCCCTTTAAATCTAGATTAAAGAGCAATAAACTAGCTTTTTCATTGACAATTGGAATTGAAACATTGACCATTGTATAGGTGCTCTTTTCAAAATCTGCTGAAGTTCCATTAAAAACAACTGAAGGAATTTCTCTAGATAATGTTTCGATAAAATAGCGTTTGATTCCCTCGATATAAGATCGTTCTTGATGGTAGTTCTCTTGTGTTAATTGAAGTGCTTTTGCCAAACCCACTATATTGTGAATGGATTCCGTACCTGCTCTCATTCCCTTTTCTTGCGAGCCTCCACTGATTAAAGCCTTAATAGGGTGTCCTTTTCGAATATAGGCGAAACCCACTCCTTTGGGACCGTGAAATTTATGTGCAGATACCGCCAGAAAATCAACTTTTTGTTTTTGTAAGTCCCATTGAAAATGACCTATCGATTGTACGGTGTCCGAATGAAACAAAGCTCCGTATTGAGTTGAAAGAGATGTGACCCTGTCTATGTCTAATAAGTTGCCTATTTCGTTGTTAACGTGCATTAAACTAATTAAAACTTTCCCCTCCAAGCTCTTTAACAAGTCTTCAAGTTGGTTTAAATCAGGCTCTCCTTTTGAGTTTAAATTCAAATTGTGAACCCTTACCAATCCCTGATGTTCCAATTCATCAAGAGTGTGAACCACAGCGTGATGTTCAATTCCGGTTGAAATAATATGCTCAACCCCCATATCTTTGACAGCTGATTTCAATACTAAATTATCCGCCTCGGTTCCCCCAGAGGTAAAGATAATTTCAGAGGAATGCGCATTGAGTACTTTGGCAATATCTTTTCTAGCTTGTTCAACAATGGACTTCGAGCTTCTTCCAAACCCATGAGTTGAAGAAGGGTTCCCAAAATCTTCCATTAAAGACTTAGCCATCGCTTCTACGACTTCTTCTCGAACTGCTGTTGTTGCAGCATTGTCAAAATAAACTTTTTTGAACACTTTTAAAGGTATTAATAGGGAACAAATTTAGTTAAATTGGACTTCTAAAGCCCCTCCAAATCCGTATTTTTGATAGGAAGCATCCGTATAGGTAACTGAAGGATATTGACTGAGCAAAAATTCTAACTCTTTTTTTAATACTCCAGTACCCTGTCCGTGGATAAAAATGACTTTATCAATTTGTTTCGATTGTGCAAATTTAATCTGATGTTTAGCGGTATTGATCTGTAATTCAAGAATGTCATAAGTATCCATTCCCCTTAAGTGACTTGTTAACTTTTCTATGTGAAGATCTACCTCCAAAATCGTTTTAGATTTAAGTTTCTCAATAGAGCTCTTCATTTTTTGATGAGAATCATTTTTAGTTTTCTTCGCATTAAATACTTGCTGATTCGTCACTGATATTTCATTAGCTGTTTTAACGATTTCTTTAGAAGAATATGAAAAACTAAATCCTTCTAGAGTTTCTATCACGACTTGGTCTCCTGAAACATCAAGAATTATTCCTTCGATATTTTCATCGATAACCGCTACATGATCTCCTATTTGAAACATATCTGATTGTTTAATTTATAGTTCTTAAAATTAATAACTATTTTTACTTTAGAGTATTTATAATGAAGGAAACTATATTAAACCAATACATGCTACCATGTCTTAACAAGTCCTATTTTGGAGTTGAATGTATGGGATGTGGTCTTCAACGATCTTTAGCTCTGATTTTAGAAGGAAGGTTTGTCGAAGCTTTTTATATGTATCCTGCTATCTATAGTCTCATTGCCCTTTTTGGAAATATCGCTCTTCAAATGTTTATCAGTTATAAATACGCAAATACCATTACCAACATTCTTTTAATCATCACTGGAATTGCGGTGATGAGCAACTATATCTTAAAATTTATACCATGAACAAAATACCAAACTCAACCACAGCTTTAGTGCTTGGAATTTTAGCCTATGTAGGTTGCTGTTGTTTTACGGGGTTCTCTGGGATTCTACTTTCAGGGATTTCGCTTTATTTAGTAAAAAAAGGCGAAGAGACTTATGCTGAAAACCCAGAAGCTTACGACAACTACAAACAGCTTAAAACTGCTAAGGTGGTAGCCATTGTAGCTTTAATACTAAGTGCTATCATGGCTGCTTTTTACATTATATTAAAGGCTCAAGGAATAGACGAACAGTCCATTCAAATGATGTTAGAAGAATTACAAGAACAACAATAATCTAGGCTTTAACAACTAACCTCAACTATGCTACATTACATTACCTATAAAAATCCAAATTCCACAGAGTGGGTAACTTTTGTACATGGAGCAGGAGGAAGTTCTTCGATTTGGCATCATCAATTAAGAGATTTATCTAAGGAATTTAATTTACTATTAATCGACTTAAGAGGCCATGGAAAGTCAAAGTTTAAATTCAGTGATTCGCTCAACAAAGAGTATACATTTGAGGCAATATCAAACGACATACTCGATGTTTTAGATCAAATAAAAATTAAATCTTCTCATTTTATTGGTGTTTCTCTAGGAACTATTTTAATAAGACAAATCAGCGAAACAAATCCACATCGCATCAAATCAATGATCTTAAGTGGTGCCATAGTAAAATTAAACTTGAAATCGAGGCTATTGATGAAATTTGGAAACATCTGCAAATCGATTGTTCCCTACATCTGGTTATACCGACTATTTGCCTATATCATCATGCCTAAGAACAATCACAAAAAATCTCGATTACTATTTGTTCGCGAAGCTAAAAAATTGGCTCAAAAAGAATTTATAAGATGGTTTAAGTTAACCTCAGAACTCAAACCACTTCTTAAATTATTTAGACAAATTGAAGTAAACATCCCAACACTGTATCTGATGGGAGCACAAGATTATATGTTTTTACCCAGCATTAAAGAAATTGCAGAAAAACACAAATACTCCAAGCTGGAAATCGTCCCCAATTGTGGTCATGTTGTGAATGTAGAACAACCCAAAATCTTTAATTCCATATCGATTCAATTCCTCAAAAATCAACTAAAATAGGACATCATCAATGAAAGAACCAGCACTTAATGTCTATAAAAAACCACTAGAGACCTGTTCACTAGACCCCCTGACAGGATCATTTAGAGATGGATGTTGTAATACAGGAATATTTGATGCAGGTACACATACGGTTTGTGCAATTGTAACAGAGGAATTCTTGGAATTCTCAAAATCTAGAGGAAATGATTTGACCAGAGATTATCCGCAATACAATTTCAAAGGACTGAAAGCTGGTGACCGATGGTGTCTGTGCGTCTCTCGATGGATGGAAGCTCACAAAGCAGGAGTTGCTCCAAAGATTAACTTAAAAGCGACACACCTCAAAACTTTAGATTATGTAGCTCTAGAAACTCTTGAAACTTATCACACCAACAACTAATTCATAAATCATAAAGTTTTCTAAAAAAAAACTGATTTTTTTAAATTTAGAATCATAATTAAATACTTTCGTTATGTGTTGCTGTGACAACAGCAAAAGTTTAACTTAATATAGAAAGGAGGTGCTTTATGTCTTATGAAAATTCTGAGAGGAGTGTAAGTATTAAAGTGTCTTTTTCAAGTAACTTGTAATACGCACTCCTTTTTATGTACAAAGCAGACCGATGGGTCTGCTTTTTTTAATCTTCGATCCATGGAACAGTACCTAAAAAAATACATTGCAACGCTCATACGTTTTCGCACTTGGATTATTGGAGTGATCGCAGTTTGGATGTTGATGAGCACCTATTTGATCATTAACAATTTAACGATAGACAATTCTCTTTCAATCTGGTTTTTAGAAGACGATCCTCAGTATCAAGAATATACCAATTATCAAAAAGAGTACGGTTCCGATGAGATCATCGTTGGAATGGTCCCCCTACAAGAGGAACTGAATCAAGCTACCATCAATCAACTTAAAAAGACACATCAGCAACTTGAAGCATCCGATTTTGTAGCTGAAAGCTTTAGTCTCGCAAAGGCCACATATCCTGTAATTTCATCATCAAAGCTAATCCTCGCTCCTTTATATGATTCCAAGCGATCCTCTAAAAGCAGAAATCAATTATTTAAAGATTTTTCAGTACTGACCAATCAACTTATCTCTGAGGATCAAAAAAATTTATTCATCTATATTCAATTAAAACCAACTCCTGAAATTGAATCCAAACGTGCAGAATTAGTAAACCAAATCACTGCAATTTTCGAATCGAATTTTGATCAGTATTATTTAAGTGGCCCCCCTATTTTAAACAATGCCTACAATACAGAAATCTTTAATGAAAGTATTTGGTTCGGTGTCATGACCATACTCCTGATTAGTTTGCTGTTATTTTTACTACTTCCCCATATCAAATACCTGCCCATTGCGCTGGCATCGATCGCCGTACCTATTGTAATTCTCTTTGGCATCACCTCTTATATGGGATATCAACTGAACATGATTTCTATGTTAATACCAACGATACTCTTAGTTTACGGTGTATCTGATAGTATACACATCACCAATATTTTTCACAAAGAATCTCAAAAGGCACCTCAATTACCATTAATTGATCGCATTGTAATGATGCTTCGAAAGAGCATTGTGCCCTGTAGTATCACCACCCTAACTACAATGATCAGTTATATTGCGCTTTATCTCTCGCCTTTACCTGCCTTGAATGACATGGGATTTTTAAGCAGTTTAGGACTCTTTTTGAGTTTTGTTTTTGTATATCTTATCAATGTGATTGGATTTAGTTACCTCCAAACTTTACCCCAGAAAAAACATTCTGGAAAGCGGTTTTTTGATCGCTACACAGAGCCACTTCTAGAGGGTATTAATAGTCTTACAAAAATTCATAGAAAATCTATTATCGGCGTCTTCACCATCATTTTATTGATAAGTATTCTTTCTATTGCAGGTATATCAATTGACACGAGATCACTAGACTTATTAGCCGATGGATCAACAAAACGGGATTTAGAACTTATTGAGCGTCAACTTGGAGGAAGCTCGAGAATTCAATTAACGATCCATGCTGATTCAGCAACTCAATTGTTGAATGCATCTACATTTAAAAAACTTCGGTTATTTGAAAATAGTATTGCAAAAAACAAGAATATCAATACACCTATTTCGCTGGTGAGTCTTCAAGATTTTGTCAACAAACGATATCCCCAACTTTCAAATCAATCCATCGATCAAAAACTAATTATTGACACCTTTGAAAACACAAAAGATTCCTCAACGTTTTATAATTTTATGGGCGCTCAAGGGAGTGAGTTACTGATGACTTTGAATGTCCCACAATTAAACACCAAAGAGTTAAAATTATTGATTGAATTTATTGAACGTGATTTTAATAAAATTTTCAACAATACGGGGATCCAATTGAAATTTAATGGTTTTGCCGTCTTGTATTCCAAACTCAATGAATTCATTCTTGAAACACAATTAAAATCGTTTTTATTTGCTTTTATAGCAGCATACCTTTGCTTGTTATTTTTTGTAAAGAAAATTAAAACAGCCTTTTTAATCTTGATCCCAAATATCATCCCTATCGGATTTGTATTGATGACGATGAGCTTTTTTGACATCCCTATTGATGTAACAACTGCAATGATTACTCCAATCATGCTTGGAATCATTATGGATGACAGTATTCATCTGTTGTATAACTTTAGAAGGTTTCGAATGGAGTCATGCTCGATGGAGCTTAGTATTGATCGATCGATCAACTATACAGGAAAAGCGCTTTTAGGTTCTACCATAGCGCTCACAGGGGGATTTTTAGTCATCGCTACCAGTTCTGTACCCTCTGTTCAAAATTTTGGAATTCTTTGTACAATAACTGTAATTACAGCTCTTATCAGTGATTTTTTACTGTTACCTGCACTCCTTAAGAGCTCGTCATCAAATTAAATTTAAAAAAAGTAGTTTTTTTTATTTATTATTGTGTAAATAATACAATTTAACAAACAAATGAACCGAACTTACTTAACTCCTATTGCTTTTGTAATAGTACTATTTACATCTTCAATTACATTAGCCCAAAAGAAAAAACCACTTCCAATTATTGATGTACACGTACATGCAATGAATGTACGACCGGGTGGAACAGACCTATGTCCATGGTTTTTAAGTGATATGCCTGGAGGTGATCCACACAAGGAAGCCCCTGCTTTTATTAGAGAAGGATGTGCTGATCCCCTACCGGTGGCCCAATCAACTGAAGAATACGAGCGTTTGCTTTTAGAGGAAGCAGAGCGTTTAAACGTTACCTATGTGATTAGTGGAGATGCCAATGTGATACACCGAATGAAAAATAAGGCACCAAAAAGAATTATTCCTTCGCTAGGAATTAGCAATGCTAATCAAATGACACCAGAGGCTTTTAGAGATTCTATCAGTTCTGGCTATTACAAAGTGATGGGTGAAGTTGCTCCTCAATACCAAGGAATGTCTCCAAGTGACATGAGTCTTGATGAATATTTTGCGATTGCAGAAGAACTTCAAATTCCTGTTGGAATCCATATGGGAACTGGAGGAAACGGAACAATCAATATTACGAATCCTAAATACAGAGCTTCATTGGGGCGTCCGTTCCTACTTGAAGATATGCTGGCGAGACATCCTAAATTAAAAATATGGGTGATGCATGCTGGATACCCAATGGTGGATGAAATGATCGCTCTAATGGGAGCTAATGCCTATGTATATGTAGATGTTGCTGGATTTATATGGAGCTATCCCAAAGCGGAAGTTCACGCCTATATCAAAAGATTAGTACAAGCTGGATTTGGAAAAAGAATCCTCTATGGAACCGATTTAATGATGTGGCCAGGTCTTTTAAAAACATCTATAGGACTTATTGAAAACGCAGGTTATTTATCTCACGATCAAAAGAGAGATATTTTCTTTAACAATGCCGTTCGCTTCTTTAACCTAGATCCAAAAGACTTTGAATAAGAAATAGAATTCACAAAAGTTTACCATAAAAAAAGCAGATCGAAAGATCTGCTTTTTAAATTTAAACTATTTCTATTTTCTATTCGAAATCTTCTAGTGTTTTTGTAATAATTGACACACAATCTAATAATTGTTCTTTAGTCATCACAAGCGGTGGTGCAAATCGAATAATATTTCCGTGTGTTGGTTTTGCTAAAAGACCGTTTCCCTTTAAAGCGACACAGATATTCCAAGCCGTTTCACTTTCTTCAGTATCGTTGATCACAATAGCATTGAGTAGCCCTTTACCCCTAACCTTAAGTACAATATTTGAGTTGTCGATATACTTTTGAAGTTCGGCTCTAAAGAGTTCTCCAAGATCAAAGGCGTTTTGAGCAAGCTGCTCTTCTTTTACAACTTCTAAGGCAGCAATACCAACGGAAGCAGCTACTGGATTTCCACCAAAGGTAGAACCGTGAGAACCAGGAGTGATGACTTCCATGATATCGTTATTTGCAAATACTCCCGAAATAGGATATGCTCCTCCTGAGATGGCCTTTCCTAAAATTAATATATCTGGCTTCACCTCTGGAGTTCCACTACAATGGCGATTCTCACAACTACAATGACCACAGGTGGCAAGTAATTTACCTGTTCTTGCAATACCCGTTTGAACCTCATCAGCAATAAAAAGTACTCCATGAGTTTCACAAAGCGCTTTTGCCTGAGTTAAATAATTTTCATCTGGAACATATACCCCAGCCTCTCCTTGAATAGGCTCTACAAGAAATCCAGCTACATTTTCATTTGAAGCTAAAGCCTCTGCTAAAGCAGTTGCATCATTGTAAGGTATTCGGATAAATCCTGATGTAAATGGACCGAAGTTTGTTTGAGCTACAGGATCGTTTGAAAAGGAAACAATAGTCGTAGTTCTTCCGTGAAAGTTGTTTTCACAAACAATAATTTTTGCAGCATTTTCTGGAATTCCCTTTTTCTCATAGGCCCATTTTCTACATAACTTAATGGCTGTTTCAACAGCTTCAGCTCCAGTGTTCATCGGAAGCATCTTGTCAAAACCAAAAGTCGAAGTAGCGTATTTTTCAAATTGGCCAAGCTTATCATTATAGAAAGCTCTAGATGTTAAACTAAGTGTTTTTGACTGCTCTATTAAAGCATTGACAATTTTCGGATGACAGTGACCTTGATTTACTGCCGAATATGCAGATAAAAAATCGTAGTATTTTTTTCCTTCTACATCCCACACATAAACACCTTCCCCTTTAGAAAGAACTACTGGAAGTGGATGGTAATTATGGGCTCCAAATTGATTTTCTAATTCAATTGCTGTCTTTGAACTAAGAATTTCTGATTGGTTCATATATAAAATAATTAGTATTGAACATTAACAATTCCTTCTTTTTGGAGAGAAATCATCCACCGTCCCAAAAATACAATAATAAAATTGTTTTGAAAGGACTCAAAGGCTCACAAAAAGAATTATTTTTGCCTATGCGAAAAAAGAAAGTAAAACAAATATTTGAGTCCCTTGAGGTAGTGGATACAGCTGCTAAAGGAAAAACCGTAGCAAAAGCTCCAGATGGAAAAGTGGTGTTTTTAAACAATGCTGTACCTGGAGATATAGTAGATGTTGAAACCTTTAAAAAGCGCAAAGCCTATTACGAAGGAAAGGTAACTCACTTTCACAAGTTGTCAGAAAAAAGAACGGATCCTGCATGTGAACATTTTGGAGTATGTGGGGGATGTAAGTGGCAAAATATGTCCTATGAACATCAACTCGCTTTTAAAGAAAAAGAAGTTACCAATAATCTTAAACGATTGGGTAAAATTGATGTTGATCAATACATCCCAATTCTAGGTTCTAAAGAAATATACAATTACAGAAATAAGATGGAATTTTCTTTTTCATCACATCGTTGGTTATCATACGAAGAGATTAATTCTGATGTTGAACTTAAAGATAGAAATGCCTTAGGATTTCATATTCCAGGCATGTGGGATAAGATTTTAGATATTAATAAGTGTCATCTTCAAGCGGATCCTTCTAATGAAATCAGAAATGAACTGAGAAAATTTGCTTCTGAAAATGGACTTTCATTCTATAATCTAAGAGAACATGAAGGCTTACTTAGATCACTAATGATACGAACGGCAAGTACTGGAGAACTGATGGTTCTAATTCAATTTGGAGCTCCAGATGAGGATCAAATTGAACAGGTGCTATCCTTTTTAAAGAATCAATTCCCTCAAATAACCTCACTTTTGTATGCCGTTAATCAAAAACAAAATGACAGCATCTACGATTTAACGATTCAATGCTACGCTGGTCGTGATTATATCATTGAAGAAATGGAAGGATTGCAATTTAAGATTCAAGCTAAATCCTTCTATCAAACCAATAGTAATCAAGCCTACGAGCTTTATAAAATTACTCGTGATTTTGCTGGATTAACTGGAGATGAACTCGTTTATGACTTATATACCGGAACAGGGACTATCGCTCAATTTGTAGCAAAAGACGCCAAAAAAGTCATTGGGATTGAATCTGTGGAAGATGCGATTAAAGACGCCAAATCAAATGCAGAGGTCAACAAAATAGACAATGTAGAATTCTATGTGGGGGACATGAAAAATGTCTTTAGCGATTCATTTGTCGAAACTCACGGTGCTGCTGATGTAATTATCACAGACCCTCCTAGAGTTGGAATGCACAAAGATGTGGTCGATCAACTCATAAAGGCTAATCCAAAGCGTATCGTGTATGTGAGTTGTAATTCAGCAACACAAGCTAGAGATCTCGATTTGTTAAGAGATCACTACAAAGTAATCAAATCCCAAGCAGTTGATATGTTTCCACAGACACATCATGTAGAAAATGTTGTACTTTTAGAGAAAATTTAAGCTCATCCATGCGAAAAATCGCTTCACTACTTATTCTATTTTTCGGCTTATTGTCGATGAATTCCTGTGAAAAAGACGACATCTGTATTGCTGGAGACACGCCAAAACTCAGAATCGGATTTTACGATAGCAATGATACTGCATCAGCAAAAGAACCTACTGATTTGGTTATTATTGGAAAAGATAAAACGACCACTTTAAGCAAAATGGTTCCTTCAGATAATAGTGGGTATGAATTGTTGATTCCTTTAAATCCTAGTGAAGATTCAAGTTCTTATTATTTGTTTAAAAATGCTTCCATAGTAGATGGGGTGCTCAGTGGTGAAGTTGAACTATTGACTATTAGCTATGATCTCAAAGCAGTCTATTTATCGAAAGCATGTGGATACATAGCCAATTTTGAGCAATTACAAATTGATCGAGAACTAGATCAGAACTGGATTCAAAATATCCGTATTGAAAATTCAAGTGTAACAAACGAAAACGAAGTCCATGTTAAGATCTATCACTAGTCTATTATTTCTGCTTGCTTCAACTTTTGTTATAGCACAAGAGACTACAGATAATTCTGCCCTTAAAGATTCTACTGCTCAAATGGAATCTTATGGAATCAAGATCAATTTAGATTTGAGTAAAAAATTATTAGAACTCAAAAACAAAGATTATTCAGGTTCTGAATTAGGTGCTGATTTTAGATTAAATCAATGGTGGTATCTCGCTGCTGAACTAGGCAAAGAAACCAAGACAATAGTTGAAGACACTTATAATTACACCTCATCTGGTTCTTATTTTAAAGTTGGTGGAGACTACAACAATTATGAAAATTGGTATGGAATGTATTCCATGATAACATTTGGGATGCGATTCGCACATGCCTCTTACGCTCAAACTTTAAACGATTTTAACTTCTACAATACAGATCGCTATTGGAACTCTGAAAGTTTTGATCCTTCGAGATTGAATCTTAATCCTATTGAAGGATTGTCAGCTTCATGGTTGGAACTTGTACTGGGAATTAAAACAGAACTTTTTGCAAATATTTATCTCGGTGGATCTGTTAGAATTGGTATGTTATTAGCACATGACAACAGTCTAAACTACCCTAACAATTGGATTCCGGGATTTAATAATGTTACTGAAGATTCAAAGTTTGGAGCGAGTTACAACTATACCTTAAGTTATTTGATTCCACTTTTTGAGAAGCCTCGCAAATACAAAAAAGAAAAAGAATTTTTTCCAACCGACGGTGTGGAGGAAGTCGATTTAAACAACAATAACAACAGAGGATTTAATACAAGAAATTAAATCATGCAAAAATTCAAAGCCTTTCTGTATAATTTTATTTGTTTTGCGATCCTGTTCTTTGGATTTAGATACCTCCTATCTGAATGGATTGTTTCATCTTCGCTGACAGCAACACTTATTTCCGCTGTTTTATCAATGGTATTAAGCCCAAAATTCGCAAGTGTTGAGACTGAAAAAGGCAGAAAACTCTTTGTTAAGATTCCCTTTGTAAAAGGAGTCAAAGAACTTTAGTCTCTTCTCTTTTTACTTCCCTGGTACATATCGTAACACACCAATCTGGATTCCAACTGAGAATTAAAAAGTTTGATTTTTCTCGATGTTTTTAAGCCTACGTGTTTTAAAGCATCGAGGTTAGAACTAATCATCCAAGCCTGAGTACCTGGATAAGATTGTTTAAGAGTATCACCAATTGATGCGTAAAACTCTTCCATGTCGATACTGAGTCGTTCACCATAGGGAGGGTTAAACACCATATGAAGTGGGCCTTCAGTATCTTTTTTAGATTCAAAAAAGGAAGTTTGCTCCACTGTGATGTACTCCGATAAATTTGCGTTTTCAGCGTTATCGATGGCTTTTCGAACTGCAGAAGGTGCTTTGTCGTATCCCTTGATGGTATAGTGAAAATCCTTGACCTTATTTAAGCTAGTTTCAACTATTTTTTGGTAGAGTTCAGAATCAAAATCCTTCCATTTTTCAAACGCAAATCCCTTTCTATTGATGTTTGCAGGTATATTACAAGCGATCATCGCTGCTTCGATTAAAAAAGTACCACTACCACACATTGGATCTAAAAAATGACCTCTTCCATCCCATCCACTTAAAAGTAAGATTCCAGCTGCTAATACCTCGTTAATTGGAGCGATATTAGTCGCTGTTCTGTAGCCTCTGTGATGAAGTGAACTACCAGAAGAATCTAATGATAAGGTACAGTGATTTCTCTGAATGTGAAGATTGAATTTTACATCTGGATTCTTGATATCAATACTAGGTCTTCGGCCTGTTTTCTTTCGAAACTTATCGACAATAGCATCCTTTGCTTTTTGAGAAACATACAGCGAATGAGAAAACAAATCCGTAGCCAAGGTCGTATCGATGGCAAAACTTTGATCTTCACTCAAATAGTGCTCTAAGGCCAATGAATAGACTTGTTTGTAGAGATCTTCTTCATTGCGAACTCTAAATTCATAGATGGGCTTGATAATTTTAATCGCCGTTCTCAAATTGAGATTCGCCTTGTACATAAAACCGTTATCCCCTTCAAAACTAACATTTCTAACACCGATTTCAGTCTTTGATGCACCTAAAGATCTTAGCTCTTTTTCTAAAAGTTCTTCAAACCCATAAAGGGTTTTAGCAATCATCTTAAAATTATTGTTCTGTCTCATAGCAAACTATTTGGCAAAAATACGCTAATTTTATCCCATATTCATCACAGAGTGAAAACCAATTTTATCAATGGTTCTAATTGCACCTTTTTTAGCGGTACTTCTCAGTTTTTTTATCGCAAACAGTTTGAAGCCCAAAAACAAAAACATCATTGCTTTAAGTCTTTCTTTTAGCGGTGCTTTCTTACTTTCAATCATCATTTTTGAACTGCTACCAAAAGTATACGAAAGTGCTGATTATAAGACTATTGGGTTGTTTATCGCTTTGGGTATTTTACTTCAAATTATTCTTGAATTCTTATCAAAAGGAGCTGAACACGGACATTTTCACTTAGACAAAAAATCCAACTCCATTCCAGTGTTGTTATGGATTTCTCTTTCTATACACGCCTTTGTCGAAGGGATTCCACTCGAATCGGATTCAGGACTACTCTACGCTATTTTAATTCACAAATTAGTCATCGCTTTTATTTTAAGCATGTTTTTAATTGACTCTCAAACCAGTTTTGTAAAATCAATATGCCTGATTACCGTATTTGCTTTAATGACTCCATTGGGTTCGTTTACCATGGAGTATTTGAACGCCTTTCCACAATTAGTATTGGCGTTAAATTCATTGGTAATTGGGGTGCTTTTACACATCTCTACAGTCATACTATTTGAGAGTTCTGACGGTCATAAATTCAATATTAAAAAAATCCTTGTCATCGCACTGGGAATCACAATAGCCTATCTGTTTGCATAAGCCTCAATACTTAACTGAAAATTAATTGTTTCCTTGGAGACAAGAGCTTATCTTTGCTCACTGAAATTTATTGCGCACTATGATTAAAATTACCTTACCTGATGGAACTCAAAAGGAGTTCAAAAAAGGGAGCACACCTATGGACGTTGCTATGAGCATAAGCGAAGGATTAGCACGAGCTGTTATTTCAGCACGTTTTAACAATGAGACTGTAGAAGCCGTAACCCCGCTTGAGAGTGATGGTTCATTGGTACTATACACCTGGAGAGACAAGGAAGGTAAGAAAGCATTTTGGCATTCGAGTTCACACATTATTGCACAGGCATTAGAAGAATTATACCCAGGAGTAAAACTCACTATAGGTCCTGCAATCGACAATGGATTTTATTACGATGTAGATTTACCTGAAGGAAAAGTCATTTCTGAAAAAGACTTTCCAGCAATTGAAAACAAAGCATTAGAAATCGCTAGAGGAAAACACGACTTTAAAATGCGAGAAGTATCTAAAGCTGATGCTTTAGCAAAATACAAGTCTGAAGGAAATGAGTTTAAGGTAGAACTCATCGAAAACTTAAACGATGGAGAAATCACCTTCTGTGACCACGATACCTTTACGGATCTTTGCCGTGGTGGACATATTCCAAATACAGGGATTGTAAAAGCGATCAAAATTCTCAGTGTTGCTGGTGCTTACTGGAGAGGTGATGAAAAAAAGAAACAACTCACTCGTGTTTACGGAATTTCATTCCCTAAGCAAAAAGATCTCACAGAATATTTAGAACTTTTAGAAGAAGCGAAGAAAAGAGATCACAGAAAACTTGGTAAAGAATTAGAACTCTTTACATTTTCACAAAAAGTGGGCCAAGGACTACCACTTTGGCTACCTAAAGGAGCAGCACTTCGCTCTCGTTTAGAAGACTTTTTAAAGAAAGCTCAAAAACAAGCCGGATATGAGATGGTAGTAACTCCTCATATAGGACAAAAAGAACTTTATGTGACATCAGGTCACTATGCTAAATACGGAGAAGATAGTTTTCAGCCCATCAAGACTCCTAAAGAAGATGAGGAGTTTTTATTAAAACCGATGAACTGTCCTCATCACTGTGAAATTTACAATACCAAACCTTTCAGTTATAGAGAACTTCCTAAGCGTTATGCCGAATTTGGAACAGTGTATCGCTATGAGCAATCAGGAGAACTACACGGTTTGACACGTGTAAGAGGATTTACTCAAGACGATGCGCATATCTTCTGCACACCAGATCAATTAGATCAAGAATTTAAAAACGTAATCGATTTATCGCTTTACGTACTCGGTTCACTTGGTTTTGAAAACTTTACAGCTCAAGTATCCGTTCGTGATTTAGACAATCCAGATAAATATATCGGATCTGTTGAAAATTGGGAAAAAGCAGAGAATGCAATTATCAATGCAGCTAAAGAAAAAGGATTGGATTATGTGATTGAATCAGGTGAAGCTGCCTTCTACGGTCCAAAACTCGATTTTATGGTGAGCGATGCCCTAGGAAGACAGTGGCAATTGGGTACCATTCAAGTAGATTACAACCTTCCTGAGCGATTTGATCTCACCTACAAAGGCAGTGATAATGAGCTACACAGACCTGTGATGATCCACAGAGCACCATTTGGTTCTATGGAACGTTTTATCGCTTTATTGCTAGAACATACCGGTGGAAATTTCCCGCTTTGGCTCATTCCTGAACAAGCAATTATTTTACCTGTTAGCGAAAAACACGAAAAATATGCTGAAAAAGTTTTAAATTCACTAGAAAATCACGAAATTCGCGGCCTCATAGACTCTAGAAACGAGACTATTGGGAAGAAGATTAGAGAGGCAGAAATGAGTAAGATCCCATTCATGCTCATCGTAGGTGATCAAGAGGCTGAAAATAATAGCCTTTCCATACGAAGACACGGGGGTGAAGATTTAGGATCAATATCCGTTGAAGCCTTCGCAGAAATAATAAATAAAGAAATAAATTCGACTTTAAAGTCATTTAAATAAGTTTAACTTAAATCGTTTAGCCATAGCAATAAGAAGACGAAATAATAATTTCAGACAGAGAAGAGAGATTAAGAATCCTCACAACATCAATGAAGACATTAAAGTACGCGAAGTACGTTTAGTCGGAGATAATGTTGAGGTCGGTGTTTACAGCACTAGAGATGCATTAAATCAAGCCAAAGAACAAGGATTTGATTTAGTGGAGATATCTCCAAAAGCTGACCCTCCTGTTTGTAAGATTATGGATTACAAGAAGTTTCTTTACGAGCAAAAGAAACGAGAAAAGGTATTAAAGGCTAAAGCGACTAAAGTAGTGATCAAAGAGATTCGTTTTGGACCTCAAACTGATGACCACGATTACGAGTTTAAAAAGAAACACGCTGAGAAATTTTTAAAAGACGGAGCTAAGTTAAAAGCTTATGTATTCTTTAAAGGACGTTCCATCGTGTATAAAGATCAAGGTGAAATTTTACTTTTAAAATTAGCCTCGGAATTGGAAGAAATAGGTAAGGTTGAACAAATGCCTAAGTTAGAAGGTAAACGTATGACCATGTTTATTGCTCCCAAGACCAACAAGAAAAATTAAGTGAGTTTTAATTATAAATAGGAAGAAGATGCCTAAAATGAAAACAAAATCCAGTGCTAAGAAGCGTTTTAAGCTTACAGGTTCTGGTAAAATCAAAAGAAAGCACGCTTTTAAAAGTCATATTTTGACTAAAAAGTCTAAAAAGCGTAAGCTAGCTTTGACACATTCGGGACTCGTTCACGATAATGATGTCAATTCAATCAAAGAACAATTACGTTTAAAATAATCGTAATTGAGGTAATTATTAACCCTGGAGTTAGGCTCAATAAAAGTGCGAAAGCCGCCTACTACAAAAAACAATTTAAATTATGCCAAGATCAGTAAATTCAGTAGCTTCAAGAGCTAGAAGAAAAAAAGTAATGAAGCAGGCCAAAGGATTCTTCGGAAGAAGAAAGAACGTTTGGACTGTAGCAAAAAATGCTGTTGAGAAAGCGATGCTTTACTCTTACAGAGATAGAAGAAACAAAAAACGCACATTTCGCGCTCTTTGGATCACTCGTATCAATGCAGCAGCAAGACTAAATGGAATGTCTTATTCAGAGTTTATGGGTAAAGTAAAAGCTAACAACATCGAATTAAACCGTAAGGTTTTAGCAGATTTAGCAATGAACAACCCAGAAGCTTTTAAAGCAGTTGTAGAAAAAGTAAAATAATAACTCTGATTTAACTCACTTATAAAACCCGTACAAATTGTACGGGTTTTTTTTATCTTCACATTTTAAAAATTAGCCTATGAACTTTCCTGACTTTTCATCGATAAAAATGGTGGTATCCGATATGGATGGTACTCTCCTCAACAGTGAACATCAGGTGAGTGATCAATTTTTTGAACTATTTGAAGAATTAAAAAGCAGAGGGGTTCTTTTCGTAGCTGCTAGTGGAAGACAATACGATTCCATCGTAGAAAAACTTCAACCCATATTTGATCATATCTACTTTATTGCAGAAAACGGCGGGATGATCAAAAAGAATGATCAAGAACTGTTATCTATTGCCTTTCCTAAAGAATTAGTTGCAGAGCCTATTGAATTACTGGAAAGACACACCGATATCAACACTGTCCTCTGTACTAGAAAGAGTGCCTACATCCGTTCGGATCAAAAACACTTTAAAAAATTTGTAGATGAATACTACACGTCTACTAATTATATAGACAATTTAATGGATTGTCCAGAGGAAATCATTAAGATTGCTCTCTATCACGCAGATGGTTCAGAAAAAAATATCTATCCAAAAGTAAAGCAGTTTGAAAATCGACTTCAGGTTAAAATATCAGGACCTAATTGGGTTGATTTATCCCATTTGAATTGCAATAAAGGCTATGCCCTCCAAAAACTACAAGAACACTTAGGGATTTCAAAAGAGCAGACTATGGTATTTGGTGATTACAACAACGACCTTGAAATGTTTGAACAGGCTCGGTATTCTATTGCCATGGAAAATTCACATCCAAACGTTTTAAAAGTAGCAACTCATCAAACGAGTTCCAACAATAATTTTGGAGTAGAAAAAGTACTTGAAAAACTAATTAGAGACCTCTCTTAGAAGGGTACGTCTGAATCATCATCTGGAGCGTCAAAAGCATCGTTTGTCGACGGAAAATCCTTAGTCGTAAATGGATTATCCTCGTTGGCATTCATCTTAGATTGGAACTCAAAAGGAGAATCAAAGGTATCTAAGTTATCAAACTTACCAAGACTTCCAACAAACTTCAATCGAATTTCATCTAAACCTCCATTACGGTGCTTCGCTATGATAAATTCAGCTTGACCTGCTGTTGGAGAGCGTTCCTCATCATCCCATTCGTCAATCTTATAGTATTCTGGACGATAGATGAAAGAAACGATATCTGCATCCTGCTCAATCGCTCCTGATTCCCTTAAATCGGAAAGAACTGGACGTTTTGACCCTCCTCTAGTTTCAACGGCACGAGACAACTGAGAAAGTGCAATAACAGGCACATTGAGTTCCTTAGCTAGTGCTTTAAGGTTTCTAGAGATGGTCGAAATTTCTTGTTCTCTATTTCCCCCCTTAGTATTGACTCCAGCAGACATCAATTGCAAATAATCTATGATGATTAACTTGATATTTTTTTGAGAAGCTAAACGCCTTGCTTTTGCTCTCAAATCAAAAATTGAGAGCGATGGAGTATCATCTATATACAGTGGTGCAGACTCTAATGCTTTCACCTTTACATTGAGTTGTTCCCACTCGTGTTTCTCTAATTTACCTGTTCTTAGTTTTTCAGAAGAAAGACCTGTTTCAGAAGAAATCAAACGGGTGATCAACTGCACTGATGACATCTCTAAAGAGAAGAAAGCAACACCTATATTAGAGTTTACAGCAATATTTCTTGCCATTGAAAGGGTAAGAGCTGTTTTACCCATACCTGGACGTGCAGCTACAATGATTAAATCTGAAGGCTGCCAACCAGAGGTTAATTTATCGAGTTTATCAAAACCAGATGGAATCCCACTGAGTCCTTCTTTGTTAGAAATCTCTTCAATTCTCTTTTTGGCTTGTATCACCAAATTTTGAGCAGTCTCTGCAGATTTTTTGATGTTACCTTGAGTGACATCGTATAATTTAGACTCTGCCTCATCTAATAGATCAAATACATCAGTTGCATCTTCATAAGCAGATTCGATAATTTCATTCGAAATCTTAATGAGTGAACGCTGAATATACTTTTGCAAAATGATACGTGAGTGAAACTCAATATGAGCCGAAGAAGCCACTTTTTGGGTCAAACTAACCAAATAATACTCCCCTCCTACAGATTCGAGTTTTCCATCAGTCTTTAATTGATCTGAAACGGTTAATAAGTCAATCGGATCAGAGGATTCGAAAAGCTTTACAATAGCTTCGTAGATGTATTGATGCGCTTGTTTGTAAAAGGCCTCTGGTTGAAGAATATCGATTACCTCATCGACACCTTTTTTATCAATCATCATCGCTCCTAACACAACTTCCTCTAAATCAACAGCTTGTGGTGGAATTTTTCCACGTTCCAGGTTGACTAAGGAAGCTTTTGACAAATTTCGTTCTATGGTTGGTTGTAATTTTTCCACTGATGCTAATGTATACTATTTTTATGCTCAAGCTAATTATTTAAAGAGCTGGATATCAACCACTCTTTAACAATTTAACTGTTGATAACTTCAAATTATTGTTTATAACCCTAAAAAAACCGACTTCAAAAGAGTCGGTTTTCTTAAAAGAGTTGATAATGAGAGTTTTAGTCTTTAAAGGATCCCATCTCAGTGTATTTATCCATACGAGATTGAATCAATTCTTTTGGTGATAATTTACTTAGTTCTTTATAATGGCTCATTATTTTCTTAGAAACAATTTCGAAAGTCTTTTCTCTATTTCTATGAGCACCTCCTTCTGGTTCCTTGATAATCTCGTCGATTAACTTGAGTTTCTTCATATCGGGAGCTGTCAATTTTAAAGCCTCTGCAGCTTGTTCTTTATACTCCCATGATCTCCATAAAATAGAAGAACAAGATTCAGGAGAAATTACTGAATACCAGGTATTCTCAAGCATTAATACCTTATCTCCAACACCTATTCCAAGAGCGCCACCTGAAGCTCCTTCACCAATAATCACACAGATGATAGGTACTTTTAAGCGAGTCATTTCCAAAATATTTCTAGCAATCGCCTCACCTTGACCGCGTTCTTCTGCTTCAATCCCTGGATAAGCTCCCGGAGTATCAATTAGAGTCACTACAGGAATTCCAAATTTCTCTGCTGATTTCATCAATCGAAGCGCCTTTCGATAGCCTTCAGGATTCGCCATCCCAAAGTTTCTGTATTGTCTAGTCTTAGTGTTGTATCCTTTTTGCTGTCCGATAAACATAAAACTTTGATCTCCGATCTTACCAAGACCACCTATCATAGCCTTATCGTCTTTCACATTGCGATCACCGTGTAATTCCAAAAAGGATTCTCCACAGATAGCTCTAATATAATCTAAGGTATAAGGACGATCTGGATGTCTAGATAATTGAACTCGTTGCCAGGCTGTCAAGTTTTTATAGATGTCTTTTCTAGTCTTAGAAAGCTTTTCTTCAATCTGCTTACAGGTATCTGTTACATCTACTTCACTTTCCTTTCCAATCATCACACATTTTTCTAACTGATCTTCAAGTTCTTTTAACGGTAATTCAAAATCTAAATACTCCATAATTCATTTAATTGTAGTTGATTTGATCTACAAATATATAACAATCTCCTATTCTAGTCTTTGCTTTTGAGATTTTTTAGACCAAAACTTCACCATCACATCCAATACCACCGAAATTAAAATTATGAGCGCACCTAAATAAAAAAGAGCAGGCATTTTTTCGCTTTCTTTAAATATCAAAACTGCCAAGATAATACCGTAAATAGGCTCCATATTTAGAGTTAATATCATAGAGTAAGGAGAAATGTATTTTAACAATTCTGTCGATGCCTTTATAGCGTATGCGGTGCAGAAAACTGCAATGATACTCACATAGGTGAGATCCATTTTATCAATGGAAAGAAGTTCGATGTTCAGTTCTGAATTAAACCACAGTATTACGGATAAAAACAGAAAACCAATAAACAACTGTTGTACAACGAGGGCATTTGAAGAAGCCTTCTTAATCAATTGTCCATTGATAAGCGAATATACTGATGAGAGTAATGCAGCTATAAGCGCTGAGATTACACCCATTAAATATTCAAATTGAACTTCTAAGATAATCGCTAGTCCAATAATCACTAAAAGCCCTAATAAGAGTTCGTAAAGCACCATTTTTCTCTTGTACCAAATCGGCTCCAAGATAGCAGTCATAAAAGCTCCTGTAGACATACAGGCTAGAGTGATCGATACATTTGAAATTTTTATAGCATAAAAGAAAAAGATCCAGTGAACTGCAATGGTAATTCCAGCAATGGCAGACAATAACTGAATTGATTTTGGGATTTTTAAAGTCTTTCTTCTGATAACTGTATATAAGAATAATACAAGTGAAGCGATGCCCAACCGATACCAGACCAATTGAAGAGCTCCAAAACTGATTAATTTTCCAAGTACTCCTGAAAACCCCCACAACAACACGATAAAGTGTAATTGCAAATAGTGAATTGGCTTAGCGTTTTGCATTGTTTAACAAATAAAATCCCAAAAGAGCAAAGAGAACATTAGGAATAAAGACCGCTAAAAAAGGCGATAGTCCCGACTGAGTGGCCAAGGTTCCAAATACCCGATCAAAGAAGATATACATAAAGGCTACTAGAACACCTATGGCTAAATTTAACCCCATACCTCCTCTGCGTTTGATCGCTGAAACAGACACAGCTATTAGAGTCAAAATAAAGATAGAGAGCGGTAAAAACCAACGCTTGTATCGAACTAATAAATAGGTGTTAATATTCGCAGCTCCCTTGGCTTTTTGTTCTTTTATAAATTGATTGAGCTCCATTAGATTCTTAGTCTCTGCAATATAAGATACCGGTGTTAAATCCGATATTTTAAAATTCAAGACTGTATCTAGGGTTGCTTTGTTTTCGATTAGGGTAATACTATCCAATATGGTTCGCTTTTGATAGGTCGTCATTTGGTAGGTACTATCTGATTTTTTGTATCGAATACTAAAAGCTGAAATCTTATAATCTAATTTGTCGTTCTCATCGAAGTGTTCTAAAGTAAAGTTATAACCTCTTGCTCTCACCGGGTCATAACTACTCACATATACAAATTCGTTATCGGAGATTTGATTGTAAACATTAGTCGAAATCGTTTTCAAATTCTGAGAACCGAGGTATTTGTGATAGAACTCGTGATAACCTTCACTGGCTTTGGGAACCACAAACATCACAAGAACAAACATCAATGAAGCAATTAAAGAAGCTCCTATCAAATAGGGTTTTAAAAACCTTTTAAATGAGATACCTGAGCTCAACAAGGCTACTATTTCAGTATTAGAAGCTAGTTTAGAAGTGAAAAAGATAATCGATAAACTTAAGAATATAGGCATGAGTATTGCCCCTACATAGAGCGTAAAATTCCAATAGTACTCTAAAATCTCAGCAAGTGGAACTTCCTTTTCAATCATCTTACCTACTTTTTCGGCAATGTCAATCATGATCCCAATAGGAATGAATAACAACATCATGCCTAGAAAAGTAAAGATGTATCTTTTTAATATGTATTTATCGATAAGTTTCACTACAATCGCTTATCCATTTGTTTTACCATTTGATCTTTCCAAGTTCTAAAATCACCTGCAATGATATGTTTTCTTGCCTCACGGACTAACCAAAGATAAAAACCTAAATTGTGAATTGTAGCTATTTGCTTGCCTAAATATTCATTGGCTGCAAAAAGATGTCTCAAATACGCCTTAGAATATTCAGTATCTACAAAGGTGATCCCCATAGGATCGATAGGAGAAAAATCATCTTCCCATTTTTTGTTTTTGATATTGATGGTACCGTGTGCAGTAAAGAGCATTCCGTTTCTAGCATTACGCGTTGGCATGACACAGTCAAACATATCAATTCCCAATGCGATATTTTCCAAAATATTAATTGGTGTCCCTACACCCATTAAATAACGAGGTTTATCTTCAGGTAAAATTTCACAAACCACATCAGTCATGGCATACATCTCTTCTGCTGGTTCTCCTACTGAAAGACCTCCGATGGCGTTCCCAAATGCACCAGCATTGGCGATATACTCAGCCGATTGTCGTCTTAAATCTTTATAGGTCGATCCCTGAACTATTGGAAAAAAAGCTTGATCGTAATCATATTCAAAAGGAGTCTTATCCAAATGGGCGATACAGCGATCCAACCAACGATGGGTCATATGCATCGACCTCTTTGCGTAATTGTAATCACATGGATAAGGGGTACACTCATCAAAGGCCATGATAATATCCGCTCCAATAACACGTTGGATTTCCATCACATTTTCTGGAGTAAAAACGTGATAAGAACCGTCGATGTGAGATTTAAACTTCACACCTTCCTCCTTGATTTTTCTGTTATTAGACAAGGAATATACCTGATAACCTCCACTGTCAGTGAGAATATTTCGATCCCAATTCATAAACTTGTGAAGTCCACCAGCCTTTTTGATAATCTCCGTCTTAGGACGCAAATACAAATGATAGGTATTGCCTAAAATAATATCGGGATTGATTTCTTCTTTCAACTCTCTTTGATGTACTCCTTTTACAGAAGCCACCGTTCCAACAGGCATAAAAATTGGTGTTTCAATGACACCGTGATCGGTGGTGATTCGACCTGCTCTAGCCTTCGAATTGTTGTCGGTAAGTTCTAATTTAAAATCTAGCATATTGGGCACAAATATAACTAAGAATCACCGATTGAAGAGCCGTAAGCTCACATTTATGACAAATCTCTAATTCTCAGTTGATAAAAACTAATAAGTAAGCTTGTATTCCTATAATAATGAGGTTACATTTGTGCTGAATTTTTAACCACATAAAATGCCTAATACACAAGAATTACAAGATTTAACCACACAGGTGCGAAGAGACCTGTTGAGAATGGTTCACAAAGTAAATTCTGGACACCCTGGAGGATCCCTGGGATGTGCAGAATTTTTAGTTACGCTCTACAATGAAATCATGGATTTAAAACCTGGTTTTGACATGGATGGAATTGATGAAGATGTTTTCTTTTTGTCTAACGGTCATATCTCACCAGTATTTTACAGTGTATTAGCTAGAAGAGGTTATTTCCCAGTTGAAGAGTTATCAACATTTAGATTACTCAATTCAAGACTACAGGGACATCCAACGACTCATGAAGGATTACCAGGGATCAGAATGGCTTCTGGATCTTTAGGGCAAGGATTATCTGTTGCTATCGGAGCTGCTCAAGTAAAGAAAATGAACAACGATTCAAAATTAGTTTACTGTTTAACTGGTGATGGAGAATTACAAGAAGGTCAAAACTGGGAAGCGCTTATGTATGCTTCTGCAAAAGGAGTTGACAATCTTATCGCAACTGTAGACCTCAACGGAAAACAGATTGATGGTCCTACTGATGAAGTACTAAATATGGGTAGTGTAAAAGCTAAATTTGAAGCTTTTGGATGGACTGTATTAGAACTCAAGGAAGGAAACAATATAGAAGCTCTTATCGAAACCTTAAATAAGGCTAAAGGCCTAACTGGAAAAGGAAAACCAATCTGTATCCTTATGGAAACTGAAATGGGTAATGGAGTTGATTTTATGATGGGAACACACCATTGGCATGGTATGGCACCAAACGACGATCAATTAGCTGATGCTTTAGCTCAAAACAAAGAAACCTTAGGAGACTACTAAAAAAACGACCATGAAAGAATATACCTATACAGAAAAAAAAGATACACGTTCTGGTTTTGGAGCTGGACTAGCTGAACTTGGTAGAACGAATCCAAACGTAGTAGCACTGTGTGCGGACCTTACTCCATCACTAAAGATGGGTGAGTTTATTAAAGAAAACCCTGAGCGTTTTTTCCAAGTTGGAATTGCTGAGGCGAATATGATGGGAATGGCTGCTGGTATGACCATCGGTGGAAAGATTCCATTTGCTGGAACCTTTGCTAACTTCGCAACAGGAAGAGTTTACGATCAAATCAGACAGTCGATTGCTTATTCTGGAAAGAATGTAAAGATTTGTGCATCACACGCTGGTCTAACTCTTGGAGAAGACGGTGCAACCCACCAAATTTTAGAAGACATAGGACTTATGAAAATGCTTCCAGGAATGGTAGTGATCAATCCTTGTGATTACAACCAAACTAAAGCAGCTACCATTGCAATTGCTGAGCACAATGGACCTGTTTACCTTCGTTTTGGTAGACCTTCAGTTCCAATCTTTACTCCTGCTGATCAGAAGTTTGAAATCGGAAAAGCCATCCAATTACAAGAAGGATCTGATGTAACCATCATTGCTACTGGACATTTAGTTTGGGAAGCTCTTGAAGCTGCAAAAACACTAAACGACAAAGGAATTTCAGCGGATGTGATCAATATTCACACCATCAAACCTTTAGATGAAGAAGCGATTATCAATTCTGTAAAGAAAACAGGATGTGTGGTTACAGCTGAAGAGCACAATATCTTAGGTGGTCTTGGTGAATCAGTGGCAAGAACACTTGCAACTAACTTACCTGCCCCTCAAGAATTCATTGGAACCAAGGATACTTTTGGTGAAAGTGGTACTCCTGCACAGCTTATGGAGAAGTATGAATTAAACGCTGAAGCTATTGTCAAAGCTTCTGAGAAAGTAATTTCTAGAAAATAATTCATACCTTTAAGTAACGCATTTAAACTACACTATGAAAAAAACAATACTAACAGCCGTATTTATGGCCTTCACTGCCTTTGGATTTTCTCAAGGATACAGTGGAGTCGGAATTAAGGCAGGACTTAATTACAGTCAAAATGGAGATTTAAAATCTGATGTGAACGGAGCTGTTGATGACATCTTAAGTGGTGCATCTCAAAAGACAGGATATCATATTGGTCTTTACAAAAAGATCGATTTACCAATGGTTTATCTAAGGCCTGAAATCATTTTTACATCAACTTCGAGTGAATACAACATCGAAAATACAGCTGCTATTTTCGAGCGTTCGAAAATTGATCTACCGATTATAGTTGGATACAAATTACTTGGACCATTACACGTTTTTGCTGGTCCAGCATTTCAATATGTTCTCAAAGACACCTTTAACGATGGTGTACAAGATTTTGAACTAAGTGATATCGAAAAGAACATCACTCTTGGAATGCAATTAGGAGTTGGTTTCAATCTCAACAAAATTGGAATTGATATCCGATTAGAAAGAGGATTGACTCCAAATGAAGTTAATTTAGTCAACACTAAAATAACGGATGTAAATGACAGAATTGATTCAAGACCTCGACAATTGATTTTTTCTCTGTCTTATAATTTGAATTAAATCAACAATTGATATTAATAAAAAAGCCTCTTCGATTGAAGAGGCTTTTTTTTATGTTATAACACCAAATTAATCTTTATCTAAATAATCTGGAATTCCATCTCCATCGGTATCAGGAAACGATATGGTACCATCTTCATTGATCGTTATTTCGAATCTAGTAGGGATCCCGTCATTATCATCATCTGCATCGATGTGATTGGCTGTATAAGGAGTGTAAGCTCTAACTTCTTCCGCTTCATCGGTATTGTCATTAGTAAGAATACCATCTCCGTTGAGATCTTCTAAGATTGATGGAATACCATCATTGTCATAATCTGTATCTGGAACATAATTTCCAAGTTCTAATGTAAATACTAAATTGTCGTATTGCCCTATGATTCCTTGAGATCCGCTGTAATATCCCAAAGCAGATGGAAAAACAAATAGTCCAATACCTGAATCTGAGTATTTTGAAGTACCATCAGAATTTTCAATTACATTCGTTCCACTTTTAAGTTGCGATATTCCGTCGTAATATCCCCTGATAGTAAGAGGTAGATACTGCCATAAATAATTTGAAGATTGATCAAATACTCTACCGTCTAACAATTGACCTTTGTATTTTACAAGAGTCGAGTCTGCGACAGTTGGAGATGATCCTGCTCCTTCTCTAGCAATAATATAGTAATAAGTAAAATCTACTACCTCATCAGAATCAATTCCGAAATAATCAGAACTAACAGATAGCGTCCTTGGAGTTGCTAATTCAAACAAGGATTTCTTAGAGTTGCCTTCTATAAGCGTATCTATTTTAATTTCAAAGTCAAAATCCGTTGCTGGCGACTTGAATTCCTCATAGTTGTAAGTGTGAGTTTTAAGAAAAACTTCAATCTGTTCAGCGTTGACTCCAACAACATCAGAAAGCGGCTCTGGCGGAATAGTGATCACTTCAGTTCCAGTGTCTTTCTTACAGGAATAAACAGCTATAAAAACAACTGTTAATAGTAAAAGTATTTTACTCTTATGCATTATCTATAATTTATGGGCCGCAAGATACAATTTTCCGTTATTTTTGTTTGAGAGATTAACAAAGATTTCACTCATTTATGAGAATTGATAAATTTTTATGGGCTGTTCGATATTTTAAAACCAGAAATATTGCTACAGAAGCGTGTAAAAAAGGGATGATTAGCGTTAATGGAGTTAAAGCTAAACCCTCAAGAGAGGTTTATCCAATGGACCGACTTGAGGTGAGAAAAAATCAAATCAATTACAGCTTCGAAATATTAGACATTCCTCCCAGTAGAGTTGCTGCTAAACTAGTAGACATCTACAGAAAAGACACCACTCCAAAAGAAAATCTTGAAACAGCAAAGCTCATTCAAAGCGCTCAGCGCTATTACAGAGAAAAAGGGACTGGTAGACCTACTAAAAAGGATCGACGTGATCTCGATGACTACACTGAAGAAAACCAAGGTGAAATCGATACAGATTAATTAAAAGCTTACTATCTTTACATCTATGGGAAACATCATACTCAACAATCAACAGATTGCTCATAAAATTGAGCGAATTGCTTTTCAAATTTTAGAAGCAAATGTCAATGAAAAAGAAATCATCGTCGCTGGAATTCAGGGAGGAGGGCTTCTATTAGCTCAAAAGATCATTGCTGTACTTCATAAAATTTCAGATAAGAATATTCTTCTGTGTGAAATCACCATGGATAAAAAGAACCCTATCAAATCTGAAATCAAAACTTCTTTAAAAGCAGAACAATACCAAAATAAGTCAGTAGTAATAGTAGACGATGTATTATTTTCTGGAAGAACTTTAATCTATGGTGTCCACCATTTCCTTAATGTCCCTTTAAAACAACTTAAAACCGTAGTACTTGTCAATAGAAACTTTAAAAAGTTTCCAGTTAAGGCAGACTTTAAAGGAATCTCCCTATCGACTTCAATGAAAGAAAGTGTTGAAGTAATCTTTTCAACAAAAGGAGATCAGGTTCAATTAGCCGATTAATTTTATTAGTTCATCCAGAGTTTGATTCACAGATTGACCATCAGCTGCTATGATGTGATGTGATTTGTTGTAATAATAAGTCCGTTCAAAAAGATGCTTTCCAACAAATTCAGGTAGTTCACTATTATCTAGAGATGCAATCAAAGGTCTAGACGACTGTGTTCCTTCTAAACGCTTTGCTAAAGAATTTACTGAAAGTTTTATATAAAACACAAAGGATGTCATTGAAAGTATGATATCCATATTAGTTCCATAACAGGGAGTTCCTCCTCCTGTGGACAATATAAAGTCATCCTGGCGTTCACTTAGCCCCTCTAGTGCTTTTGTTTCTGCTTTTCGAAAATAGATGGCTCCTTTTGTTTCAAATAATTCAGGAATACTCATCCCCTGCTCTTCTTCAATAAACTGATCTAGATCAATAAACGGAATTTGATAATGAGATGACAATGCATTTCCTAAAGTTGATTTACCACTTCCCATATAGCCAACTAGTACAATTTTCATAAAATTTGAGTGCATTTTTAAGATTAGATTGTAAAGGAAAAGAAAAAAAATAAATTTTAATTAAAATCGGCTTGGAAAATAAATTAATGATAGTATATTTGCACCCGCAAACACAATTAAGTGTAGCAATGACCTGGTAGCTCAGTTGGTAGAGCATCTCCCTTTTAAGGAGAGGGTCCTGGGTTCGAGCCCCAGCCCGGTCACAAAAGAGTTAAGTCCAAGACTTAACTTTTTTTGTTTAAAATCACTATTTTAGTGCTTTTAAAAGGCTCACGTGGCGGAATTGGTAGACGCGCTACCTTGAGGGGGTAGTGTTCGCAAGGACGTGCTGGTTCGACTCCAGTCGTGAGCACAAAAAAGGATAGTTCATCAGAGCTATCCTTTTTTTATGACCATGCTAAAAGCAAATTTACTTTTATAGTTAAATTGAACTATAAATCATTCAACTATTGATGGTGTTTTCTATAGGATCTCAAGGCTAGAAGTGCTGCAACAACACATATAATTGCCGCTAATAGAAATGGAGAACCTGGAAAATAACGTTCTTGAGGCGTTTCGGTGTAGAAATGAAACAAGCCTGTAAAGATTGGAGGACCTATAATAGAACTGATACTCATTAAACTTGTTAAGGAACCTTGAAGTTCACCTTGTTCATTGTCTGAAACTTGCTTTGAGATAATTCCCTGTAGCGCAGGTCCAGCAAATCCTCCTAAGGAGAAAGGAACGATAAATGCAAATAGCATCCAAACCTGTGTAGAATACGCAAAGGCTACAAAGCCGACGATATTGAACAAAAATCCTATAACTAGAGCTTTCCAATCCCCCAGTAATGGAATGACCATTCGGATGAGACCTCCTTGTACAATAGCGACCATCAATCCAACAAAGCCTAAAGAATAGCCTACCCAAGCCTCATCAAAATTAAATTTTAACATGGTGAAATAAGACCAAATCGCTGGATTTACCTGTCCAGCAACATAAAGAAAGAACAT
>Ga0181565_10000255_pt1 | contig 38043 bp, 38 predicted proteins | sample 101ome_16_FD_129661 | JGI IMG/M metagenome (GOLD analysis project Ga0181565, IMG submission 129661) | Coastal salt marsh microbial communities from the Groves Creek Marsh, Skidaway Island, Georgia - 101401AT metaG (megahit assembly) | ecosystem: Environmental > Aquatic > Marine > Intertidal... | reverse complement strand
GATCTAATAATCGCGCGAAAAAGACTCGGGTTTTCTGGTATAAAATCAAGGATTATTAAAAAATCAGATTTGAAAATATTAGATAATAGCTACTTGTATTCTAATCTATTAAAAAGAGATTATGATTTTGGTGTCTATTTTAGTGAGTCGGGTGTGTTTGTGTATACGAATGAAGTTGATAAGTTTGGACAATATAAAGGATCTCATATTTCTAATAATGAAGAGATATTAGAAAAGATAAATGTAACTAATTTTTTTGATAAAATGAATAATTTGAAAATAAAGTTAGACTTACCATTTCAAGTTGATGGTTTTATCTCGGACGATAAAATATATTTTAACGAAATGAACTATCGGCAAACGATGGGAGGTATCTTTTCCTTTATTCGTGAGAAATATTTCCCAGGACAAAAGCTAAGGTTGGAGGTCTTGAAGTATTCTGAATACTTAAAAATAGGTGAGAAAAGTGGACGAAAATTGTTCTTAACTCCCAAAAAAGCATCAATTCCCTATCGTTTTGGTTTACTACTGGAATTTTAAGATTCAAATCTATATTTCGAGTATAATAAAACCGTGTTTAATTTATATAGTTAGGTATGGAAAAAATAAAAAACATCATTGAGCAACTCAAAAAGTCTATCCCGTTTTTGAATAAAGGAAAAAATGGGGAAGTTGATATTGAGGAAGAAGCGACAGCTCCAAATCATGATTTAAATGAGCTTAATAAAAAATTAAGTAGCGGCTCTGAAGAAGAAGTGGAAGTAGATTCTGAAAATGAAAAGCCAGAACTAAGTGATGCTGATAAAGAGAGAAAGAAAAAAATAATGATTGTGGTTGTACTGGCCATGGCATTTTTTCTTTTTGGGCCAGAGGATGAAGAAGCTGAAAATAAAAATACTGCGAAGGTTGAAAAGAACAAGAAACCGAGATCTGGTAAAAATGTTTTAAAAACAAAGAAACCTGTGGATACTAAAATTAGCGATTCCGCGACTGGTACTGGTTCAGATATTAATAATAAAACAAAAAATGAATTCATTATTCCAGAAGAAGAAATGAGTAATGATGATCAAGACGCTCCAGTGATTAAATCTCCTGAGAAATTGTCAGATTTAACAAACTATGGAGATACCGTCAGTTTTGGTGAGGAAGATAATCAACTTGGATCAGGAGAACCTGAGATTATCGAAAACCCCTTTGAATCACTTCCGAAGGTGCAGGATTTAAATTTGGATCAGGATGTGGATATTTCTGAGGGAGGAAATGAATACAAAGCATTTGATCAAATCTCAGATAAGTTAAATGAAGACTTAAACAAGAAAAAAATGATTAAAGTTAATTATGAGTCTCTTGGGCGGGGATTAGCTTATAATTGTGAAATGGGTTACTGGGTTTGCTTGAATAAGCAGGAATATACTAACTGTAGAGAAAACTTAAAATGGGCCAATAAGCTTGGTAATAAAAGAGAGTGTGTTCCGCAAGATGTTTATGCTGGGATAAAAGATTGTCAGATCATGCAAGTTCACTTCATCAACACAAATACTTCTGTTAGTTTTTGTCATTAATAAACGGAGTAATCTATGGAAAGAGTTTTTGCTAAATATGAAAAAGTTAAAAAAATATTGGAAAGGCTCATAGAAGAGAAAGATTCAAAAATGAGAAAACTTTTAAGTGAAGGAGCTGTTCACATTTTTGATGCAGAAAATCAGTATGATGAAGATTCATCTCCAGTACACCGCTTGAATTTAGGTGTTTATAGCAATGCAAGTGCTGTGGAGGTTGCAAAGAGTTCTAATACATTTTACTTTGATCATAATCTACCAGAGGATGTTTTAAGTCATCAATTTAATTTTCTTACTAACTCTGATTCAGGCTTACTTGATGTGGCATTTAGTTTAGATAAAGATAAATTTGATGAGTTTAAAAAGAATATTCATGAATTAAAAAAGATTGAACAGGTTTTAAAGAAAGTTCATTTTTCGCATGTCCCGCTTCGGAAACATCATTTTAATAATTTGAAATTTTTTAGTAAGTATCTAGTAGGAGAGTCTGTCGGTGGTGATTATTTTGACATTGAAGAAGTTGATAAGAAAATTTATTTCTTTTTAGCTAGCTTTAACTCATACGTGACTTCAGTTAATTTTATTAAAAGCATTACAGATATTAAAAATAAAGGTGAACGTATTTTTAGCGAAACCTGTGATTATATAGAAGAAATTGGATCGGATATAAAAGGTATTTTTCTCATGGAGATTGACCCTCGAAAGCTAGACCTTAATTATTTTTCGTTAGGAGACTTTTACTTGAAGTCAACAACATCATCTTTTAAGGCGCGTCGTGGATCTCACATGTTGTCAGAAGGTGAGTCATTAGTTATCGGGTCTTCTGGTTTTAAAGAGCTGACGACTGAATTTCGACAGGTTGAAAATTCTTGCTTAAACAATGATAAAGAAGTCTATGATTTTTATAATGAGTATTTCTCATTTCTAAACACTAGGAAGACGGGGCGTTTTTTACCTAAAGACGCTACTTTGATCTCTCTCATTGTTAAAAATAACTTAATAAAGGAAGTAGAGTAAAAATGAAAAAAATAATTTTATTTGGAATGATGTTTTTCAGTTTGAATAGTTTTTCTTTTGAAGATGCAGGATGTTTAAAGGCTGATTTTAGCACCAGTGTGAAAAAAAGCATTGATCCTTTTGGCTACTTCCATGAAGTTTTAATGGTTAAAAAAAATAAATGTAATATAACAATCGAGCTAACGAAGGCTAAATACATTAATAGTAAGTGGCGCATTGATATCTGCAGAGAGCCAATTCATATAAAGTACGGAAAAAATCTTCAAAATGTCGTTCGTAAAATTTCGGATGAATATGATCAAATCTATAGTGAGATAAAAAATGTTATCGAGAATAATGGTTTGATCTATGGTGAGGGGATACGCGAGAATTTAAGTTCACAGCACGGAATGGTCTATTGTTCTTATTTATTAATAAATCAATATCTTAATAATAGTATTGTATTTTCTTATGAAAAGCCGCTAGAGATAGTACTTAATGGGCCAACTTTCTTAAACGATCTTCGCCAGAACAAGGGGCAGACTAATACTGCCCCGGTAGAACTTGATAAGGGTGTAAAGCAAGTTCATGCTAGTGAACAGCTATATAATTTTTAGGATTTAGTTGAGAATTTAATCGCTTGATCTAAATCAGAAATTAGATCCTGTACGTTTTCTATACCGACAGATAACCTAATTAAACTATCTTCAATTCCAATTGATTCTCTAACCTTTTTGGGTATAGAGGCATGGGTCATCGTTGCAGGTTGCTCCACTAAGCTTTCTACTCCTCCCAAGCTCTCTGCTAGTGAGAAAATATTTAATTTTTTCAGAAAACGATTTGATTCCTTCATTCCGCCTTTTAGGTAAAATGAAATCATTCCGCCAAATCCGGTAGTGTTCTTTTTCATCACTCGATGTCCCGAGTGAGACTTAAGCCCTGGATAAATAACTTTTTTAACGCCTTTGTGCGATTCAAGAAAGCTTGCAATTTTCTTTGCATTTTCCTGATGTTTCTCCATTCGAATTTCTAGTGTTTTTAATCCTCTTAAGATCACCCAGGAGTCAAAAGGACTTAGGCATGGGCCTAAAGAGTTTTGAAGAGTTCTTATTTTTTCTAAAAATTTTGAATTATTTGAAATAATGGCGCCGCCAAGTGCGTCACTATGCCCATTGATGTATTTTGTCATTGAGTGAAGAACTGTATCCGCTCCAAGTGATAGTGGTTTTTGAAAATAAGGAGTCATGAAGGTACTATCGACAAGCAAGTGTGATTTAATTTTCTTTGAAGCTGTCGCAATTGCAGAAATATCGCTCACTTTTAAAAGGGGGTTTGTTGGTGTTTCAATCCAGATGAGGTCTGGTTTAAATTCATTGATTTTTGCAATAGTTGCTTTTGTATTTGAAGTTTCAATAAACTGAACATCTAGTTTATTGTGAAAGATTGTTGTAAATTGGCGGTATGTTCCTCCGTATACATCATCTCCGCATAATACTTTTGCACCTTCTGGTAGAGAGTGTAGAACAAGGCTCATTGCGGACATGCCGGAACTCGTGACAACACAACCTTTTCCACCTTCAAGTGAGTTAAGGCACTCTTCTAATCTTGACCTGGTTGGATTATGAGTTCTTGTGTATTCAAACCCAAGGTGTTTTGCTGGTGCTTCTTGAACATATGTTGATGTTGCGTATATCGCGGGAGCGATAGAACCATTTATTTTATCAGGTGAATTGCCAACGTGGATAGATTTAGTTGCAAAGCCAATGTCTTTAGTTATTTTTTTCATATTATAAGTCTCCATTGTGGGAAATGAATTGAAGAATATCAATATTTGTGAGTAGGGATTTAATTTTTTCTTTCTCAAGTACGATTACCGTTTGTTTGCTTAATAGTGAAGAAGTTACCTTCGATAGTAGTTCCTCCTGGTCAATAACTTGAAATGTATTTGAAAGTGCAAGAGAGATTGAATCAGAGGAATGATATTCACCTTCGTAAAGAGGCTTTAGAAGATCTTTTTCCTGCACAACTCCCTTGATTTGATTTCCGGCCAGCACTGGAACTTGTGAAATACCTTTTTGATTCATTAGGGTAATTGCGTCTCCAATTGTTTTACCGTCGTCAATCGTGATGATTTCACTATCACTTTTTCCAAGAAGCCCTAAGACTTCCTTTATTTGAATATTGAAGGTAGATTCTTTATAACCGTTGTCACTCATCCAATCATCATTAAAAATTTTACTTGTGTATCGATTTCCCGAGTCAGGAAGAATAACGAGAATTTTTTTAGGCTCTTTAAGAGTTTTTGCATATTTAATTGCGCCAACTACAGCTCCCCCTGAACTACCTCCAGCGTAAATTGCTTGTTTCGTTAATAGTTTTCTTGTCATCAAGAAACTTTCTTTGTCGCCAATCATTACCCAGTCGTCAATAACATCAAAGTTATAGTTTCCTGGAATGAAGTCTTCACCTAGGCCCTCTAGAACGTAGCTGTGTGCTTCCATCATTTCACCCGTTTTTGCGTAATGAGCAACGATTGAGCCTTCACAGTCAATTCCAACTACGGTCAAGTTTGGCATTACGGATTTGAGATATTCAGCTGTACCGCTGATTGTTCCTCCTGTTCCAACACCGGCCATGAAAACGTCAAATTCTCCATTTGTCTGATTGAATATTTCTGGACCTGTTGTGTGGAAGTGGGTCTCTCTATTCCATAAATTTTCATACTGATTTACATAATATGAGTTTGGAATTGTTTCAGATAATCTTTTAGACACAGAGTAGTATGATCTTGGATCTTCGGGCTCCACGTTTGTTGGGCACACAAGTACCTTTGCTCCAAACGAGCGTAAGTTATCAATTTTTTCCTTTGATTGTTTATCTGCTAAAACAAAGATGCACTGATGTCCGTTAAGTGCAGCCCACATCGCTAAGCCAACGCCTGTGTTGCCACTAGTTCCCTCTATAATTGTTCCACCAGGTTTTAAAACACCATTTTCTTTCGCTTTATCTAAAATGTAGCATCCAATTCGATCTTTTATTGATCCGCCAGGGTTTAAGTACTCAAGCTTGACATAAATTTCAGAATCAACGCCAGTGATTGACTTGTCTAATTTTACAATTGGTGTATTTCCTATTGCTTCTAAAACATTATTTACATAACCTTTCATATTAATCCTTTTTTAGTTCTAATATTTCTAACCCTGCTGCAATCGAAGATAACCTTGCGATTACGGAGTAAACTGCTTCTTTTGTGGCAAAGTCTTGATTTTGTCTGATTTCTGATATGCAAAATTTTCTAAAAACCATTCCTCTGCTATTAAGATTTGATTGATGATCCTTTTGAGCATTCGCCCGCATAAAACCACCAACACTTTTTCCATTGATTAAATAAATTGTTACTTCTGCAGGCATCTTGTCGTAGGAGAGAACAGTATCAACTCCTTCTTGTATGAGAACATCAGTAAATTTAATTTTGTTTTTACCAATATCCATTTTATTGCGAACCTTGCGGTTCATTTGGAGAACTTCCTCACCGTCTGATACAACATGAATGCCCATTCCATATGTACCTTTACTCGCTTTTAAAAAAACTTTCTGGTCAGGTGTTAAGTTACTTTTTAAATCATCTACTGCTGATGCAAGATTTTCGAAACTTTCCTTGGTCGAGAAATCAACATTGTGAAATGCTTTAAATTTAGCACACAAAAGATCTATATCTACGTCAAAGTTTGTTGCAAATTTTTTTGCAACAGCAAAATATTTTTCAAAATGATCTATTTTTTGTCTATTGTACCAGCCTATTTGTGCTGGTGGGTAAACAGGAGTTTTTACATCTTTCCAATTTATTTCAATTGGTTTTGACTGATCATTGTTCAAAACAACATTATCTAGTTTTACATTTCCCATATAAAAGAAGTTCGATTGAAGACTTGCATGGTGAACTTCAATTTCAAACTTGGAAGCTGTTTCTAACTTTAGGGGGGTATTATCTGTGAAGAGATCTTGATCTAATGAAATAAAAAAACAGTTCTCAACACCTGACTCAATAATAGCTTTTTTTAAATAAAACAAATTTTCAAGATAAAATGAGTTTTTAGTATTGGACTCAATTAAAATTCCCCAGTTTTGGAATAATAAATCTTCTTGTTGCGTAAATTTCTTTATTTGATATGAAGTTTCATCCAAGTCCATCAGGCAAACATTATTAAAACCTGCTGGGTAAATATTATTGTCAACCGGTGCGTATTTTAATTTACTCTCTCTGATGTCAACGCTGTTATAAAAAGGGACAGGAACGCTTTTCGCTTCTTTGTCTAGATACTCATTAACGGTGTTCCAATTTTGGATAATAAACTGATCAAAGTCTTCTTTACTCTTTATCATACACTTCCCATTCTTTTATTAAGTCATAAACTTGATCTTTGGGAGATGTAGATATTGATTCTTCAAATGTTCTGAATTTTCCAAAATACTGACTTGAAAATTGGCTTACTTTTTCTTCAAGCATTTTAAAGTATTCTAGGATTGTCAGTTCTTCTTTTATTAAATTTTCATCATCAACCAAATCAAGGCGCTTTTTGATTGATTTATTTATCAATACAGACGTTTTTTCGCTAGAGAAATGTGTTGATTTTTTTTGGATTTCCAAGATTTCATCTAATTTCTGCTGCTCTGTTGATGCAACGAGGAATAATTCATATGATGAGTCGCTCTCTAGAAATTTTTGAAAGGAAAGGGCTGCAACAAATTTTTCCTTGTTGTTGTAAAGAGTAAAAATAGCGTCGACAAATTCTTCAACAAATTCTTTACCCGTTACTAACTCTAGGTACTTGAGTAATTTTTTTAGTCCTGTTGAAACAACTAACCCAATAACCTTTTTTGGGGCGAATCCAATTTTAGATGATTTAAACTTTTTTCCAAAATACTTGAATATTTCAACGAAACTTTTGTCAAAAAAACGATCTATCTTCTGGGTTGCTTTTAGAAAATCTAGGAAATGTTTACCTGGCGGGGTGTCTAGAACAATTACGTCGTACTTTTTTGAGTTTATTTGTTTTTGTACTTCGATTATTGCCATAATCTCATTCATTCCCCCGTTAGGTCTCATTAAAATTTCAAGTATTTTATTTTTCTTTTCAGAAGAAAGGTTCATCTCTTGAAAAGTGTGGGTTGGAGACATTAAGATGGCATCAAGTTCTGTTATTGAGGATGTTTCCAATTTCGTTTCAAATTGAACTTGGTGTGTTTGGCCGGCATCAGATTCTGAAAGATTTAGGATCTGTTTTAATCTTTTAGATGGATCAATAGTAATTAATAATATTTTTTTGCCTTGAGAACTTAAAAAAATAGCTCGAGAAGTTGCTAGAGTTGTTTTTCCTACACCACCTGTTCCGCAAAAAATTTCTATCTTGGTTTTATCTGTAAAAGTAGTCAAATCACGCCTTCTAATTTATTTCGCATTTCGTTTATTACCTTCGAGGGGGAATGGTCGAAAATTTTTGATATTTGAAAATTAATCAATTCGTCTTTGACAAAGTTTTTTACAATTTCATCTTCTGCTTTGATTTTCTTGTTAAGGAAATCGAGATTTGATTCTTGTTTCTCGATATAGTTGTTAAGGAGAATATCTGTGTTACTTATTCCCTTTGATATCATAAAGCTTTTTAATTCACCTGCTTCTTGGAGTGACATTTCTGTTGGTAGACTACAGATAATGCTACGAACATTTTCTGATTGATGAAGGAAGTCGTGCATACGGTGAATGTCCTGGACGAGAACTCCAGCTTTAAATATTTCTTTAAAGTTGTAAGTTGCCTCTAGCATTGATTTAGCATGTCCTGTCGCTGGAGAATCAAGAACAATAATTAAGTCAGGATCATTTTCTAATTCTTTTATGTAGTGTCCAAGTAAGATCATAGAACCTAAGCTCGGAAGTATAGAAAAAAGCGCATTAAAAAATGGTGTTTTCATCACCCAGCGAGCAATCGTTTCGGACTTTAATTTTAGACCAATATATTTTTCACAGCTTTTTTCTACAGTTGTATCGAAAAATGGAACGCTCAAGCTTTGAAGTTTTTCTACTTCAACCTCATGGTCAAAAGCCGCGTACTGTACTTTGTAACCCTGATCAAGAAGTAACTTTGATAGAGCAAGAGAAAAAGAAGTCTTTCCGGTGCCACCCTTGCCGGATATAATATAAAGTCGGTTTTTCAATTTTCTTAAAAAGAGTAAAGAGTTGTAAAAAGTATTTTGTAGTATGAACCTTCTACTTCAGGGTCATTACCTTGCTTTACATCAAATGGATTATGATAATGGGCAAGTACGCCAACACTAAACTTTTCATTTAACTCTAATTCTCCACCAATTCCTATATGCGTACCAAAGGAAAGTTTAGATTCAGATGTCTTCAAATTTGAGTCTATGAATCTTGTTACAGTGGGTAGGTAAAATCCTAAACCGCCTAGAACATAGGGGTTAAATGAGTCAAAGTTGTATAATTTTGCTTTGATACCAGCATTAAGACCTAAAAGTTCAGACTGTTTCTCAGCTAGGTCGTGAGAAGAGTAATGCGCATTAATCATCAGGTCAAAAGAATAGGAAGCCTTATATTTGTAGTAAAGGTCTACGGTTATACTGTCTTCACCATTCTCACCAAAGTCGCCTGTTAGAAATGTCTGGCCCAAGCCAATTCCAAAACTATGTGAGCCAAGAGGTGTTTCGTTTAAAGAGGAAAGTGATCTTTTGTTTGAACTTGCTTTCTCATTTCGGCTAACTATTTTATCTAAAGCGCCAGCATAGATGTTGCTTGAAAATAAAAAGAGCGCAATCAATGTTGCGCTCTTGCTTATATTTAATTTTGAATTTTTCATTATTTATCCTATTTTTGTATGTAACAAAATTTAGGACTAGTTTAATGTAGTATTCTCGAAAGTTGAAGTAGAATTAACTTCTGTTGTTGCAGAAAATGGCTTAAATGCTTCAGTTGCTACTGGAGTAGTTACTTCTTCTTGTGGAGCTTCAATTCCTTCAAGTTGTCTAATGTATCCAGTGAAAGTACCTTCGTTTCCTCTAATAACTCTTTTTAAAAGTTCAACATCTCCAGCTCTTGTTGATTTTTTCTCTTGATCAAACAATAGTTGAATTTGTGTAATGTAAGTAATGTCATTTTTTGTTTTGTTGTCAATTACTTGAATTTCATGACCTTCGCGGATAATTTGAGCGATTTCTTCAAGCGTCACATAGCAGCTCTGGTGAGTGTCATAAAGTTTTCTGTTTTGATACCTTTTGATAATTCTAGCTTCAGTCATTTTGGATCCCCCAAATTGTGTAAACAAATTTTTTTCTGAAAAAAGTCTAGCTGCGTTATACATCATCAAGCTAATTTATCAACTATGAATGTAGTAATTACAGCGGTGCGTAACATTGTTTTCGGTCGAGTAATTTCAGTCATTTAGGCCAAGTTTTTAAAACTGGACCTACAATTTATTACTAGTCGCGCTACAAAGTTGAGCATGAAGTAACAGTTTTTGGTTCAGGATGTCAAGATTGTTGATTGTTTTAGTTTTACAAAAACTGGAAAACTTTTCTTCAGTACCATTATTTAGCTCGGCTAATTTACCAACAGTACTTAAATATCCGATAGGCACACATGGTAACTATTGGAAAATGCATGAGAAAAAAGAAAGGTAATTTAAATAGAGTGATCGGCCTCAAAAATATATTTGTGATTGTCATGACAGCTTTGCTCACTTCCTGTGCTGGTAACTTTGTAAAGCGATCAGCTCTAGTGAAGGAAAAGGTTAAGGTTGTAAACTTCAAATTTAGAAAGCCCTTAAAGATTCCTAGCGATGGGAGCCTATCAGATGATGAAGTGCTTAAACTGATTAAGGAGATTGAAGAAATAAAAGATTATGCAGAAAAGAAATTTGTGCTTAGGGACTTATTTATTAAAGGAAATGATCTAAAGGAAAGTGACCTTTCCTCAAAGTCATCATTTATTTATAAAGTCTTAGTCCATTTTTATCCAAAGAATTTTCTTGTTAATCGTGACTTAGTTGTTTCCTTGATAAGAGCTTCTGCTTTTGAAGATGCTGAAAAATATTTAAAAAGAGCAATTAAAAAGGATTTTCCCCAAAAATCGTCATTTATGCTAATTTTAGCCGGTCTGTACAGCGCAACAGGACGAGATAAAGAATCAATTAGTACATATGAGAGTGTTTTAACGATTGATCAATCAAATGAAGAGGCGTGTATATTTCTGGCAAAAAACTTAAGCTCATCTGGAAATAGTAAAAAAGCAATTGAAAGGTTGAAAAAATGCAGTGTAAAGGCTGCCAAAAATCCGATATTTCCTTATTACATTGGGAAGATATACCTCATCGATAGCCAAAAAAAATTAGCCGAAAAATATTTTAAAAAAGCGCTTAAAATTAGTCCACTATATTACCAAGCAGCGCTTGGTAGAGGTTTAATAAAAGAAGAACTTGAGGATCTCAACGGTGCGGCAAAAATATACAAAGATTATCTAAAAAATGATGGAGAAAACTTGGTTATTTTAAATCGCCTTGTGCAAACACTTTTTGCCTTGGAAAAATTCGAAAACATTATCCCTTATGTTGAGGAGTTGATTAGGCAAGATGCCTCAAATATTAACCTAAAAGTCAAACTGGGAATCTTGTATACGGAGAAAAAGGAGTATTCAAAAGCAATCAATATTTTTGAGAAAATATTAAAAATTGCCCCAAAGAGTGACAAGATCCTTTATTATCTTGGCGCACTTTATCAGCAGTTAGAAAAATTTGAAAACGCAATTGTTTATTATTCAAGAATTGATAAATCATCAGATCTTTTCTTCGATAGCAATCTACAGATTAGTAAGCTTCTTCGTGGACTTGTTACATCCATGGATGAAAAAGAATATTTTCAAAAAGTCAGTTCAATACGTGAATCAATTGATCCACAAATGGAGGAGAGTCAGTCAGAGTCTCTCTCGAACTCACTAACTTTTACCGAAGCCTACTATTTTGGCCATCACAAGAAGTATGATCAGGCAATTTTAAAGATGGATGAGTTAAGTAAGATGGATCTTAGTCAAAAGTACTTTATGGCCAACCTATATGATAAAGTGAAGAGGTTTAAAGAGGCAATTGCCTTAATGCTGGGAGTGATAGAGGACAACCCTAAAAATGCACATGCATTAAACTTTGTGGGCTATCTTATTTTGGAAAATGAAAGCGACTTTGATAAGGCATACTCTCTTATCAAAAAAGCCATTGATTTAGAGCCAAACGATGCCTACATTCGCGATAGTTTGGGGTGGTACTTTTATAAAATAGGTGATTTTTCTAAAGCTTTGGTCGAGCTTAGAAAAGCCTGGAACTCTCAAAAGACAGATGTCGTTATTACGAAGCATCTTGCCCTTGTGTATCAAAAACTAAATAATGATACAGAGGCACAGAAATATTTTGTGGAGGCTTTAAAAAATTGCAAAGAGGACAACCAAAAAAGAGAAATTCTAGATGTGATGGAGAGAAGAATTGTAGATCGATTACCAGCCTCCTTAATTGGGGACTAATTTTAACGATACTATTTCTTTTTGGTTGCTCATCGTCGAACCTTACAGGTCGTTTCCACTCACCAGTGTGCTTAACTGGCAGTGGGGTTGTTAGGATATCGTCATCGGAGAGTAAAAGCCTATTTCGCTTTGACTCAATGTCGAAAAAGGGGAAGTGGTTAATAGGTGTGCAGTTCCCAATTGTTGGCGAAAAAATTTTAGAGTTTTCTCCACGCAGTTCAAAAAAAAGCATTTTATTAATAAGGCAGTTGTTTCAAGGCACCGAGCAAGTGAATTGGAGTGTTTTTCAAGACGTTTTTGCGCTTGTTGTCAAGTTTCATCATCTGGCTAGAATTGGTCAATTTCCAACCAAGGGGATCTCATTAAATGAAATATCCTTGAATTTAAAAAGCCATGAAGTTAAAAATGAAAAACGCTATGCGCTAGAGCTAGTTCATGAGGGACTTATTTTTGATACGAAAGTATCTAGTTTGGAATTTGATTATCAGAGCTGCAGCGAGTCGAAGTGATTGTTGATTAAGTGATAACAATGATTTATTTCTTTTGCTAACTAGAAATATTAATTTTATTCATATATATTTCAATATTTTGTAATGATGTGTTACAGAGAGTTCATAATTCAATAAGGATATAAAATGAATCAACTTAAATTACTCGCTAATCTAGTTTTGTCGATTGTCCTAATCACTGGTGTTGGGTGTACAAAAAAACGAGACCTTTCAATTAAGGAGCTTCAACTGTCAGTTCCACAAAAGGTCAAGGGAATGGATCCTATTTTTGCTAATGATCGTTATTCTAGTAACGAGATTGCAAGAGTTTATGAAGGGTTATTAGAGTATCATTATTTAAAACGTCCCTACACATTAGTTCCAAACTTAGCTTCAGAGATGCCTAAGGTAAGTGCAGATGGTTTGACTTACACGTTTAAAATCCTACCGGGTATTTTCTTTCATGATGATAAGGCTTTCACCAACGGTAAAGGAAGAGAGCTTGTGGCGGAAGACTTTGTTTATTCTATTAAAAGGTTGGCAGACCCGAAACTGCAATCAACTGGGTGGTGGATATTAGATGGAAAGTTAAAAGGCTTAAATGAATGGAGAGAGGAAAACTCAGGAAAAGACCTTGTTGATTATAGCCAAGAGGTAGAGGGCGTAAAAGCTATTGATAAATATACTCTTCAATTCAAACTCAAAAGAGAATTCCCTCAATTTCTTTATTCTTTAGCAATGCCATTTACATTTGTTGTTGCCAAGGAAGTTGTTGAGCATTACGGGAAAGAATTTTTAAACCACCCTGTTGGCACAGGTGCTTTTATTCTTCCTAAGTTTGACCAAAGTAACAAAATTACTTACACAAAAAATCCTAACTTTCGTGATAAGTTTTATCCATCAGAAGCTTCTGAGGAGTTTAAGGCTGCAGGGTATCTTGAAGACGCAGGTAAAAAGCTTCCGCTAGTAGATAAGGTTGTCGTTTCCGTAATTATTGAGAGTCAACCTCAGTGGCTTAATTTTCAAAAAGGAAACTTAGATTATATCGGCATTCCTAAAGACAACTTCGATAGCGCAGTGACTCCAAGTAATGGAATAAGTGATGATCTTCAAAAGAAAGGAATTGAATTGTTAATTTCACCATCGCTCGATGTCACTTATACAGCATTTAATCATGACAATAAATTATTTCAAAATGTTAATCTAAGACGTGCAATGTCTCTTGCGTATAATGTAAAAAAATCAAACGAGCTTTTTTACAACAATACGGCAATGCCAGCACAATCAATCGTTCCTCCTGGTATCGCTGGACACATGTCTAGTTACAAAAACCCGTATGTCGGACCAAATATTGAAGAGGCTAAAAAACTACTTGCTTTAGCAGGGTATCCTGAAGGTAAAGGTTTACCCGAAATTACTTATGATTGTCCGAACTCAACCGTATCAAGACAAACAGGTGAGTTTTTCAGAAAGCGGATGGCAGAGATTGGTATTAAAGTAAGAGTTATTCAAAACCCATGGCCGGAACTACAAAAGAAAATCACGAACCGAACTGTTATGATGTACGGTATTGCCTGGGGAGCAGATTACCCGGATGCTGAAAATTTTCTTCAGCTTCTTTACGGACCAAATAAAGCTCCTGGCGCTAATGGATCTGGTTACGATAATGATGAGTTTAATAAACTCTTTGAAAGATCTTCTCGTATGCAAGATTCTCCTGAGCGAACAGCGCTGTATGAAAAATTAAATAGAATTGCAGCGGAGAGTGTTCCGATTATTTATGGAGTCCATAGACAAACATACCTATTGAAACATAGCTGGGTAAAAAACTTTGTTAACACTGACTTTGAATCGGGAATCGAGAAATATATGAATATCGATTTAGAGAAAAAGAAATCAGCTATTAAAGCTCTCTAGATAGACGGGGGAAAATTTGAATATTTGGGCTTACATTATTAGAAGAACTTTATATGTCGTGCCGATTCTTCTAGGAACATGTTTTATCATTTTTGCACTTTTCAATATGGTTGCAGGTGATCCAACACAGTTGCTTTTAGGTAAACACGCGACAGCTAAGCAAATGCTTGAATTAAAAAGAGAGCTCGGCTTAGATCGACCCTTTTTCATTCAGTATTTAGATATTGTTAAATCTGCTTTTACCTTCGATTTTGGAAGGTCATGGAGCACCAAGCAAGAAATTATTGAGATGATTAAAATTGGGGCAATGCCGAGTTTAACTGTATCAATCCCTGCATTCATCTTGTCGACGATTGTTTCGATAGCGGTTTCTCTATTAGTTTCTTTTTTTAGAGGTAGTAAACTTGACCGTTTCATGGTGTTCACTTGTGTAGCAATGATGTCTATTAGTTCTCTTGCTTATATTTTGTTTGCTCAAAAGTTCTTAGCTTACGAGCTTGGTTTATTTGAAATTTCTGGTTATGAGTCAGGCTTTCCATATTTTCTCCCCTACGTTTTACTTCCTGTTTTGATTTGGGTTGTTTTAAACTTGGGGCCTGATGTTCGTTTTTATCGAACAATTATTCTTGATGAAATATATCAAGACTACGTTAGAACTGCTCGAGCCAAAGGGCTAAGTGAAAAAATGATCCTTTTTAAGCACGTTTTAAAAAATGCGATGATTCCTATTATCACTTATGTGGTTATCCAAATTCCATTTCTTATTCTTGGCGCCTTGTTAATAGAAAGTTTTTTTGGAATACCTGGGTTAGGAGGTATTACACTTAATGCTATCAACTCTTCTGACTTTCCTGTTATTAGAGCAATGACAGTTTTGAGTGCGGTCGCCTATATCATTTTTAGCGTCATCACTGATGTATTATATACGTTAGTTGATCCTAGAGTCAGGTTGAAGTGAGGTAGATGATGGAGCAAGTTGAAAAAATGCCAGAAACAGAAATAGCAGAGCAAAAGTCTAAGTCACTTTGGGTTCATGCCTTTTATCAATTAATAAGTGATCCTTTTGCAAAGGTTTCTTTCATTATCGTAGCTCTTTATGCTTTGGTCGCGATTTTATCAGGATTTGATATTATCGCGGGAAATTGGGACGTTCAATTTGGAGAAGGGTATTCTGCCCCTAGCTGGCAACATATCTTTGGGACTGACTTATTTGGACGAAGTGTATTTCTAAAAACGGTAAAAGGAACAGAAGTCGCAATGTCTGTCGGTCTTGTAACTGCAATTATCTCAATGATCATTGGTGTGACGCTAGGAGCGACAGCTGGTTACTTTGGCGGAAAAGTTGATGAGTTTATCGTATGGTTTTATACGACTGTAACTAGTATTCCATACATTATGCTATTAGTTGCGATCACTTTTATATTAGGTAAAGGCTTAATTGCCGTTTATCTGGCCTTGGGATTAAGTAGTTGGGTTAACCTATGTCGATTAATTAGAGGTGAGGTAATTAGACATAAGGACCGTGAATATGTTCATGCGGCGTCTGCCATAGGTGCAAATGAATTTACTAAGTTATTTAAACATATCGTTCCTAATGTTCTTCATATCGTAATTATTAATTTTTCTCTTCAATTTCAAGTGGCCATCAAGTCGGAGGTCATTCTTTCTTACCTCGGGCTTGGTGTCCAAGGACGCCCGAGTTGGGGAACAATGATAAATGATGCAAAACAAGAGTTAGCTCAAGGCGTTTGGTGGCAACTAGCAGCGGCAACGCTTGCGATGTTTGTTGTCGTATTATCTCTGAATATTTTAGGGGATGCCCTTAGAGATGCCCTGGATCCAAAATTAAAAGGTAAAAAATAATTAAAGGCTTATATAAAATGAATGACGAACAAAAAATTCTTGAAGTTAAAGACCTTGTAGTTGAATTTAATACTGACAGAGGAAAAATTACTGCCGTAAATGGTGTAAATTTTGAAGTATACAGGGGAAAGTCCCTTGGTATCGTTGGTGAGTCTGGTTCAGGGAAGTCTGTTTCAGCACTTGCGATTATGGGCTTAATTCCAAATCCTCCAGGAAGAGTGAAAAGTGGTATTATTAAATATCATGGAGAAAATCTTTTGGATAAGTCAGTTGACGAAATGCGAAAAATTCGTGGAAATAAAATTGCGATGATTTTTCAAGAGCCAATGACTAGTCTTAATCCTGTTTTTACGGTTGGTAATCAAATAGAGGAAGTTTTAAAACTCCATCAACCAGAACTTTCAAAGCAAGAACGTCTTGTCAAAGGGGTAGAAATGCTGAGTCTAGTAGGCATTCCTTCTCCTGAAAAAAGATATAAAGAATATCCTCACCAGCTTTCTGGAGGAATGAGACAAAGGGTGATGATTGCCATGGCCCTTGCTTGTAAACCAGATATTTTAATTGCCGATGAGCCGACAACCGCTCTTGATGTTACGATACAAGCTCAGATCTTAGAGTTGATGAATAAATTACAAAAAGATTTAGGAATGGGAATTATTATGATTACCCATGACTTAGGAGTTGTTGCGGAAACTTGTGATGATGTTGCTGTAATGTATTGTGGAAAAATTGTTGAGAGAAGTGACGTTAAGTCTATTTTCAACAACCCTAAGCACCCCTACACAAAAGGTTTAATTGAATCAATTCCAAGTTTTGACTCCACTTCTGGAGTTGCCAGAGATCGCCTACCAACTATTGAAGGAATGGTTCCAAGTTTATTTGATTTACCTTCAGGTTGTAGCTTTCAAGATCGATGCGAGTACAGCAGTGATGAGTGCCGTGGGAAAAATGGTAGTCCAACACTCACAAAAATTTCAGATGGCCACAAGGTGAGCTGTTTTAATCCTCTTCAATAATTAAAAGGTAAAATTACGATGTCTGAGAATTTAATCGAAGTAAAAAATTTATGTAAAAGATTCCCAATAAAGGGCGGCCTTCTGGGTCGAGAGGTTGGAGCTGTAAATGCAGTTAATAATATTTCTTTCTCCATTAAAAAGGGTGAAACGCTAGGGCTCGTAGGGGAGTCAGGCTGCGGTAAAACGACTCTTGGGCGTAGTCTTTTAAGGCTAATAGAACCAACTTCAGGAGAAGTCCTTTTCAATGGTAGTGACATTCTGAAATATAACAATAATGAAATGAGAGCAATGCGAAGGAAAATGCAGATTATTTTTCAAGATCCTTATGCTTCATTGAATCCAAGAATGACAGTCGGATCCATCCTCGAAGAACCCCTCATTATTCATAACCTTTTCCAAACAAAGGAAGAGAGACAAAAAAGATTATATAAACTTTTAGAATATGTTCAACTTCCAAAAGATGCTCTTAATAAATACCCACATGAATTTTCAGGTGGCCAAAGACAAAGAGTATGTATTGCGCGTGCATTGGCTGTTGAACCAGAGTTTATTGTCTGTGATGAACCTGTATCAGCATTAGATGTTTCTGTTCAGGCTCAAGTTGTAAACTTATTAATGGATCTTCAAAAAGAACTTGGGTTAACCTACCTTTTTATTGCTCATGACTTGAAAGTCGTAGAGTATATTTCAAATAGAGTTGCCGTTATGTATCTGGGGAATATGATTGAGGTGGCTGAGTCTCATGAGCTTTACGGTGGAGCGAGGCACCCGTATACAAAAGCACTTTTTAGTGCAATTCCAAACCCGAACCCAAATGTTTCTAAAGAACGAATCATTTTAGAGGGTGATATTCCAAGTCCTATGAATCCTCCTGCTGGCTGTCACTTTCATCCACGATGTTGGATGGCAAAAGAGGAGTGTAAGATGAGCTACCCTCCAGTAGAGTCGCTTTCAAGTACTCACGAATACAGGTGCTATAATCCAATTAACTAAATATTTTTAGTTAACTTATCTGCTCTGTTTTGGCTGGATGTTGCTGGGAAGCAATTTAATTATTCTGTTTTTTCGTATTTTCAGCATGTTGAGAGGGTAGATTTCTTCCCTATTTGATAATGTAAAGTATTGAAAATCCGATAAGTTTGGTGATGGAGCAGTCCCCAGAAACCACTTTTATCTCTGTGTGTGAATTCGAAGATCTTCGAATGTGTTTTCATTTAAATACTTTTATTCCTATAGATATTTTTTTTAAAAGAGGTCTATCAACTGTATTTAAAAAAGTTTATCCGAGAGAGTCATTTCTTAGCAGCAAGAATAAAAATAGAATTATAGAAAATCCTGATAATTTTTTTATAATCAAGGATGCGACACAAAAAAAAACAAACTGGGAATTATTAAATTTTAATTCCCTTTGGGCTGCCAAAGGATATAAAAATAAGAAAAATGAAATTAAAAATAATATTAAAAATGTATTTCTCTCTCCAGAGCCTCTGGGAGACTTACTAAGATCTTTTCATTACTTTTTTCCAATCCAAGGTCAAAATTTCGAGCATTATTGTGATGACGAGTTATTTCTAAATGAGACTTCTCTGTTACTAGAGATTTTTAGTTTGATTTCCACAGGAGTCACTCAAAAAGATTTTCTTCAAACTTATGTTGAAAAAAGGCGTTATAATTTATTTGGGAATAATTCCTTTGAGCGGCATCTCATCCAAAATGAGATTTGCTTACATGAGGATTATATCTCCACGATAAAAGATCTTGTTCATAGGTCCTTAGGGGGAGTACCGCTTTTTGCACAAATATTAGACTTTGTTGGCGAAGATGTTCAGGATGAGGCCGCAATATGATTAACCATAATATTGATGCCTTAGTTTTGTTTGCTGACTCTAAACACGCTGATGAGTATAAAAAAATCAATGCTCCGATAGGAATTAACGAGAATGTAAAAGAAGATTTTTTACAAAAGGACTTTAAGTTTTTCATCGGTGATGTAGAGGGGTTTTCAAAGTGCTTAGATTGGATGATGGAGAACAACGTTTATCCAGAAAAAGTAATTTTACTAGATGATAAATTCAACCCAAAAAACCATATAAAAAAAGAAACGATAATTATAAAAAATGTCTTAGATTTGGAGTCAGTTTTATTCTGGGAAAAGGTTCTTGGTATGGAGCCCGAAGATATCGAACTTGAAAGCTTTACATTCGGGATAAATAATATTTTTGAGATTGGGGGAGTTGTTGATGAAATTAATCTTCTCTTGCAAAATAAAAACATAAATTTACTTGATGTCCACAATTCCATCTTTAAAATATCACAATTTTTATCTAGCCTTTATTTTAATGGTGCTATTAATAAACCGTCCTTTTTTTATTTGAAAACATTTGAGAACCGAGAGTCAGTCGACTTACTATTAGAGCTCACTGATCACGATTTAGAGCCTAGTTTCTTACTTGATTATTTATCGCCAACTTCTAAAAAATACTCAGAGAGGTTACTTTTTTCAGGATTTCAATCTTCAGTATTTTCAGAAATTGACTTTACTAAAAGTAAGTTGGTAATGAGGTTGAGGTTTCATGATAATTTTGAGCTTGGGAGTATTTCTTTTAAAATAGATAAGGTTATTGAACCATTAGAACTCCTGATTGATCCCGAAAAAATAAGTGCAGAGAAGACTGGAGTATTTTTAGATTTAAATAAGGAAGTTGAAGATACTGCTCATCCAGGGGTAGAGCATCAGCCAGTCGTTGAAAATAAAAGAAAAAAGAATGTAGAGGAGTTAATTGTAAAGGTCTTAGCTCACAAGGAAAATTACAATGATACATTTGACTTGGGAAAGATTAGAAAAATTGTTGATGATGATCCTAATATAAACTCAAGTGATTACTCAGAGGAGGAGCTTCAAAGAGTCTGTGATGTATCAAATGATGTTGAGTCTACAGTTGTTTTGGCGAGGGCAAAAGAGGATGTATTCACTCAAGTCGTTAAAGATAAAGGAATCGAAGAAGAAATTGTTAATTCAATTAATTCAATGACAGAAGAAGACCTCCCTTTTTTAGTCTCTGGTAAAGGTGAAATTGATTTAGAGGAAGATGGATCAGTCACTGTTAAAGAGCCTGATGAAATCATTGTAGACGATAAATTTGTCATATTAGGAAATGATAAAATTGAGAAAGGAGATTTAGTTCAAAAGATAAATTCTCTAACCCAAAAAATTAAAGAAGAGATTATAACGGTTAAAGGGAAATTAAAGAATAAAGAGGATGTAGATAATTTTATTATTCAAGTTGCTGAAAAGGAGGCACCTGAATTAAAAAAATATGGCCACCAGATTTCTCGAAATATAATGTCTGGTTTTCTTTCAAAGAAAGTAGATAAAGTTGTAAACTCATCTAAAAGCTGGGAGAAAATGAATGAGTTAATTAACTCATATAAGAAAAAAGTTGAGCAAAGAGATAAGCAGATTGCGTCACTTAGCTCTACAATTGATACCTTGAAGTTTAAAAGTAGTGAAATGCATCCCGCTTTTAAAGAAATTGTTGAAAATACAGAAAATAAGGATAAAAACAAAGAATCAGATGATTCAAAATTTGAGCGAATAATTAAGAGAAAAGATCAGTATATCAAAAAGCTTGAGGGGAAACTAATTGATAAGCAAGCTGGCGAGGTAAAGGTTATCAAGGCTGATTCAGAGGGGCTTGTTAAAAATGAAGTTGTTTTTAAGAATAAAGCTGCGGAAAAGTTTTTATTCAAAGAAAATGATGATGATGGAAAAAATAGTGGCAAGAAAAATAATGTAAAATTATTTGATTCAGAAAAAAAGGATAAGGATAAAAACCCAGACGAGCTTAGAAAAGATATTGAAAAGTTTAAAAATATTGGTAAATCAATGGCCAATAAAATAAAAGATTTAAACAAAATTTTAAAAGATTATAAAAGTCGTAGCACTGATTTACTTGTAGAAAGAAATAAACTGAGAAAAGATAAGCAGATGATAAGCCTTGCAGATCGAAAATCTAAGCTTGTCATTTCTGATTTAGAATTAAAGTTGTCAAAATTTAAAAAAGATCTTAGTGAGGCTAGAAATGTTGCAAAAAAAGAGATTGCTGCAAAAGAGGCTGAAATGGAGAAAAACTATAATCGAAAAGTTACTAAGCTAGAATCAATGAATCAAAAATTATCGGAAGGAACAAAATCATTAGCTAAAAAACTAACAGATCTTCAGAGTGAACATAATAAAATGAAAAATGACAAAAGAGCTATTGAAAATAGGTTAAGACATAATGAAATAGAGCTAGAAAAGTATAAGGAAACTTTAAAAGCTCAACTTTCAAAAAAAACTAAGGCAGCATAACAATCTTTAAATTGCAGGAAGATACTTTCCCAACATAAGAGTGGCAATAATACAAACTCCACACAATAAGCTTGTTTTATCAGTAATTGCATACTTTACAGGATCTTGGTTAATTTTTCCTTTAGAACCTTTAAACCAGATTAGTGTTATCCAGTAGAAAATGATAATCGCATTAAGAAATAAAATTTTTGGATTGTTATAATATTTAGAAGCATTTTCCGAAAATAAATATAAAATCATTGATAAGATAGAAAGTTGAGCAGTTCCAACTCCAAATATTAAAATAATATTTAAATCACTAACCTCATAGCCTCGTCCCTTTGAACTTGAAAGCCCCTGACTATGAAAAAGGTCGTAAAGCTCACTGTACCTTTTCAAGAAGCCAAGAGAGAGAAAAATAAACATACTAAATGTGATCAACCAATGGGAAATGTAGATGTCTGTTGCGAAGCCTCCTGCTTGAAGTCTAATCATGTAGAAGGCACTAAGCAAAAGGACGTCAAAAATTGGAAGTTTTTTAAGAAAAGAGGAGTAAAATATATTTAGAAGAATGTAAAAGAGAATGGCGGCTGAAAATTTAAACGGTAGTAAAAGTGATACCCCAACTCCTGCTATGCTACAAAACAAGCCAAGTCCAATAGCAATAGGTAGTGTAATTTCACCGTTTGGAATAGGACGAAATTTTTTTATTTTATGAACCCTGTCGCTGGAGAGGTCACTAATATCATTTAAAATATAAATTGATGAAGCAACGAGTGAAAAGGAAATAAAAGCTAATAAAGTGCTCTGAATTGCCGCAGTATTGAAATAATTATGAGACAGTATAAGTGCTCCGAACAGAAGTAGGTTTTTTGAATATTGGTGAGGCCTTAGAGTTTTTATTAATTTAGAAATTGTATTTCTTTTTACCTCAAAAACTTTGTCGAAGTTGATACCGGAAAATGAGGTGTTGTTATAAGAGACAAGAAGGCTTTTATTCGATTTTCTCCAAATAGCAAGGTCAGCCCTAGAGTCACCAATATAATCAAAGTTTTTTTCACCAAATTTACTTTCAAGAAATTTAGCTTTGTTAACTCCTTTTAGGTTGTAGCTTTCACTTGAGCCCCAACCATCAGTAAAAAATGAATGTTTTTTAAGAAACTGGTCAATAACTTTTTCTGATGAAGCTGAAACGAGGTAGACATCTCGGCCATTTTTACTCTCGTCTTTGCAATATTTAAATACTTCTTGATTTAACGGAATTGAGTCAATGTTTATATTGGAAATTTCAAATAACTTCTTTTTTAGATAGCTTCTTCCTTTAGACAGCCAAAAAAGAGACTTTAGTATATTGATTGGGTTTTGCCTTGATGCGTCAACGAATGTTTCATGAAGCAGGTCTGTTCGTGCAAAGGTGTGGTCTAAATCAACACATAATGGAATGTTTTTACTCATTTTTTAGTCTCTTTTGTTTTAAGTAAATATTTTCCCACTCATTAGTCCCTGGGTCAATTTTTGTCCTAGAATGATAAAAAAATAATTGTTTTAGATCTTGATAAAAAACGATTAATTGGTTATAACCTCCCCCATGCCCAGGTGGTGAAATTGGTAGACACGCTAGACTTAGGATCTAGTGCCGCAAGGTGTGGAGGTTCAAGTCCTCTCCTGGGCACCATCACTTTTTAAAAAAATTCCTAAATTCAAAATAATTATCTTACAAAACAGCAGTTTGGTTTGTTTTTTAGGCTTGTTTAGTTAGAATATTTAGAACCTATTATTTTGGATATTGAATGATCAACTCAAGAAGTCTAATTTTTATTTTCTTTTTTTGTTTTACTAATCAAGCTTGGTCTATCTCCACGAAAACTAAGTATAAGTGGACGATGGTTAAAAAGGTCGACGGAATTCAGATCTTCGAAGCAGATGTCAAAGGACAAGATGTTGTTGCTTTTAGAGGTGAGACAACATTAAATTTTCCGATCGAAAGAGTTGTCTCTTCTTTAGCTGATATGGAGAGAAAAGAAGAGTGGATGCATGACCTAAAAGAGGTCAAAACTCTTCAGATAATTAATCCAAGAGTCAGGATTGAATATTATCATTCGGGCACTCCTTGGCCTCTTTCAGATAGAGACTTTATTTATCGTGCTGAATTTAAATATTTTCCAAACGTTGAAACATTCGTACTTAATCTCAAAAATTCAGAGCATGAAGCTATGCCTAAGAGAAGCGGGATAGTACGTGGTAAGATCATTGAAAGTAATTACTACATATCTAAGACCAAAAATGCTGGCGTTACCAAAATGGCCGTAGAGATATTAGTAGATCCTATGGGGAGTGTTCCAAAATGGCTTGTGAATATCTTTCAAAAGGATTGGCCAAGAAACACATTAACTAACTTAAAAAAGTTAATGAATGACCCAACTTTTGAAACAAATAAAAGAGTTGCAAAATATATTAACGAAAACATTTTAATTTTGGAGAAAGGTGAATGAAAAATTTACTAGTATTATTAACGATTTCATTATTATTAACTTCTTGTGCTACTTCAAGAATTTCTGGCTGGAATAAGATTTTTGGGGGTAAAGCATTAAGTAAAACTGAATTGTCTAAAGAAATGGGTCTTGCAAAAAAGCATTGGGCGAAAAGGGATAGCAAAGAGAGTTTATTAAAATCTCTTAAATCTTTTGAAAAAATCGCCAACTCAAATGATTCTTATGAGGCAATGACTTACCTTTCCAGGGGATATTACCTTCTTGCTGATGGTCATCTAGAAAATATGGATGAGAAAAAGAAAAATTGGGAAATTGGTATTACATGGGGTGAGAAGGCAATGGCTACTAACCCAGAGTTTAAAAAGAGAGTGATCGATAATGGAGAAAAGATCGAAGATGTTCTCCAGTATTTAGAGAGAGGGCAAATCGAGGCAATCTACTGGACAGCTGTTAACCTTGGTAAATGGGGAAAAAATAGTGGGATCGCAACTGTTTTAAAATATAAAGCTCAGATTAAAAAGATGATTAATAGGGTAGGTGAATTAGATAAAAATTTCTTTTATGGTGCATTTGATCGTTATTGGGGGGCTTATTACGCTGTCGCACCAGGGTTTGCCGGTGGTGATATGGACAAGTCAATTAAGAGTTTTAACAATGCAGTTAAAACGGAAAAATACTATCTTGGTAACTACGTTCTCATTGCTGACTATTGGGCGAAGAAAAAAGGCGATAAAGAGCTATTTATTAAAAACCTTAACAAAGTTCTTAAAATGAATCCAAACAAAGTGAGAGAAATTGCTCCTGAAAATAAAATAGAGCAAAGAAAAGCAAAGAAGCTTCTTTCTAAGATTGATGAGCTATTTTAATTGATTCTAAACTAGCTGGAGTTACAGATGAAAAATTTATTTTTAATACTATGTTTAATGGTAAGTTCTATTGCCTTTTCTAAAGATGTAATTGTTAAGTTTGGAACAGTCGCTCCAGCTGGTACGCCTTGGGCAGACACCCTAGATGAGATTAAAAAGAGGGTAGATAAAGAAAGTGGAAAGAGCATAAAAATTAAGACTTATCTTGGAGGTCAGCTTGGTGGAGAGCTCGAAATTTTAAATGGTATTAGAAGAGGACGCATCCAAGGAGGTGGAATCACCTCCGCCGCCTTAGGGTCGGTCATTACTGAGATGAACGTTTTAGAAATTCCATTTATCTTTAATAGTTATGAAGAAGCAGATTATGTTCTAGATAATTTTTTACTAGAACCCTTCAAGGAGCTTTTTGAAAAGAAAGGATTAATTTTTGTCAGTTGGGCAGAAAATGGTTGGAGAAATATCGGATTAAAAAATAAAATGGTTAAAAAACCGAGTGACTTAAAAGGGGTTAAAGTTCGTAGCCAAAATGCGATTCCTCATATGGAGTTTTGGAAGAAAGTAGAAGCTAACGCCGTTCCAATCGAAGTCCCTGAAGTTTTATCAGCTTTAAACACTGGGGTCGTGGAAGGATTTGATAATACCGCTCTTTTTACTCTCGCAGCTGAGTGGCAGACAGCTATTAAACACTTTTCAATTACAGAACACATCTATCAGCCGGCAGCAGTTGTGTATTCTTCCAAGTTTTGGAAAAAGATGAATGAAGAGCAAAGAAAAATTTTAATGGGCCCTGGAAATAAAATGGCTCCACCGTCAAGAGCTGCAGTTAGGGCGCTCGGTGGGGAATTGACAGAGATATTAAAAGGTATGGGGATTAACGTTTATAAATTATCCGAGAGCGAGAGAGGTGAATTTAAAAAAGTTATCGGTGACTTGCAAAAGGAAATTGTTGCTAAACTTGGTGGCGATTCAAAAAAGATTTATGACCTTATCCTAAAAGGAAAAGAGTCATTTAAAAATAAGTAAAATGTAGTAATTAATCAATATTAAGTGGGAAAAATGAAAGCATTTATTGATGGAATGGATAAAATCCAACGGATTCTCGCTGGGGTTTGTATTGCCTTATTAAGTATTCTGATCAGTCTAGATATTTTTGGTCGAGAGTTGTTCTCGCATGGCTTTCACTGGGCACAAAAGACGAGCGTTTACTTGATGATTTGGGCTGGCTTTTTAGGCTCCTCTTTAACAAATAATAAGGGTGCACATCTTAGACCTGAAATTGCAGATAAGCTGTGGCCAGAAAGTATGAAGGGAATGTTCCACCGTATTCGTCATTTTACCTCTGCAGTATTTTGTTTTGGAGCAACCTACTTCAGTATGTTGTATGTTATCGAGTCGAGAGAGTTTGGTGACTCTAACCCTATGCTAGGTGGCTTTCCCCTGTGGATTGTTCAATTAGTTATTCCAGTGACCTTTATTCTAATGGGAATTACTAGTCTGATATTTTCGATTAATGAAAAAATAGCTCCTAATCAAAAACGGGAGATCCATTAATGATTACTTTCGGTTTAATTAGTCTCATTGTCGTACTTGTTTTAATCGGACAGCCACTTTACGTCATTGTTGGCTCTATCAGTGCTTTTTGTTTTCATTTTATCGCCAATGAAGAAATAAAAAATATCGTTTCGGATATTTTCTATGCAGGAGATAAAGAAATACTTTTGGCGATTCCATTATTTGTTCTTGCCGGAAATTTAATGACTCAAGGTAGTATTTCCAAAAGATTGATACGTCTTGCTGCGGCTTTAACTGCACCTATTCCTTCAGGGATGGCCATTGCGAGTGTTTTAAGCTGTGCTATCTTTGCAGCTATTTCTGGATCAAGCCCAGTAACCTTAATTGCAGTCGGAACGATTCTTTATCCGGCCCTTATTGAAAAAGGTTATTCTAAAAAGCTCTCCATCGGTATGCTTTCTGCTGGAGGGACTTTAGGTATTATTATTCCGCCTAGTATACCGATGATTATTTTTGCTATTATGGCGGGAGTTTCTGTAACAAAGCTTTTCATGGCCGGAATTGGGCCAGGTATTTTATTAAGTACTCTTCTTATTAGTTATGCGGTTATTGCAGGCCCTGGTTTTTCTCAGCGAGGTGAGTGGGACACTAAAGAGGTTTTAGCTGCGCTCAAAAGTGGGATATTATCTCTTCTCATGCCAATTGTTATTCTTGGTGGAATTTATTCTGGGTTTTTTACAGCGACAGAAAGTGCAGGCATCGCTGTTGTGTATGCATTTATTGTTGAAGCTTTTATTCATCGAGAATTGAAGTTCAAAATGTTGCCAAAGATTTTCTCTGATACAAGTGAGATGCTTGGAACAATTTTTATTATTCTCGTCCTTGCTGTTAGTTTGAATAAGTTTATGACTTATGAGCAAATTCCACAAATGCTTGTTGATTCAATGAGTGGTTTTGTTAGCGGTAAGATATCTTTTCTTATTGGTGTCAATATTATGTTGTTAGTTGTTGGATGCATCATGGATATTATGAGCGCCATTCTTATCCTTGCACCGATTCTTACTCCAATGGCCCAAGTTTTTGGAATTGATCCAGTTCATTTTGGCATCTTAATGATTGTAAACTTGGAAATTGGCTACCTTACTCCTCCTGTTGGAATCAATTTGTTTGTTGCGAGTGGTATTTTTAATGAGAATTTGGGTAATGTAATTAAAGCGATTTTGCCATTAATTGGTGTTTTGCTAATAGGCTTATTATTAATTACGTTTGTTCCAGAAATAAGTCTGTTTCTATTATAAGGTCTATGCTGACTTTTTTGGGATTAGATCATCTAAAATATCTGGGTAAGGAAACAGTTCTTCGTAATTCTTTATTTCGTTAAAGCTAATGCGTCTCCATATTAGGTGTCTTTTTATATCGCTTAATTTCTCTACTCCTGAAGCGCACATGATCTCGGCAACACTTTCAAGTGTGCCGTGGTGATAGTTTGCCACCCGGACGTACTTATCTTCGACATTAAGCCCTTTAACTAGGTGAGGTTTTTGTGTTGCAATTCCTGTTGGGCATTTGTTTTGATTACAAATTAGTGCCTGAATACATCCGAGTGCCAGCATCATGGCCCTTGCAGCGTAACAGCCATCAGCACCAAGTGCTAAAACTTTAACAATATCAAAACCTGTAATTATTTTTCCTGAAGCCAAAATTTTGAGTTTTGATCGTATGTCATGCTTAATTAAAATATCATTGGCAAAAATTAGACCATCCCTAAGTGACATCCCAATGGAATTGCTAAACTCTGGTGGAGCTGCCCCCGTTCCTCCCTCTCCTCCATCAATGGTAATGAAGTCAGGGTAAATATTTTTTTCTTTCATCGCCATACAAAGCGCTTCAAACTCATGTGGATGGCCCATGCATAGTTTTATGCCGATCGGCTTCCCGCCGCTGAGCTGTCTTAGATTTTGAATGAATTCAAGCATCCCGTCATTACCGCTAAATGCTGAATGTTTACCTGGTGAATTGACTGACGTTCCAGGTTTAACTTGTCTTATTTTTGCAATTTCTTCAGTATTTTTTGCGGCCGGTAATATGCCACCGTGTCCGGGTTTTGCTCCCTGAGAAAGCTTAATTTCAATCATTTTTACTTGATCAAGCTTGCTTTTCTCTTCGAACGATTTTTCGCAGAACTCGCCATCTTCTGTTCGACAACCAAAGTATCCAGTTCCAATTTGCCAAATTAGGTCGCCATTATGTTTTTGATGATAAGTAGAAATGGCGCCCTCACCAGTATTATGAGCAAAGCCACCTATTCTCGCGCCCCAGTTGAGAGACTCAATCGCGTTACCGCTAAGTGATCCGTAGCTCATTGCAGAGATATTTAAAATACTGGCATTATAGGGTTTTTTGCAGTCTTCTCCTCCAATGAGTACTTTTAATTCACTTGGGTTTATTTTATCAAGGTCCAACGGGTTGAGGCTGTGGTTGATCCACTCATAGCCTGGCTCATAGACATTTACTTGAGTTCCAAATGGTGTTGTATCGAGTACTTTTTTGGCGCGCTGATAAACAACGCTTCGATGAACTCTATTTATTGGTGTTCCGTCCGTGTCAGATTCGATAAAGTATTGGTAGATCTTAGGTCGTAATTCTTCCATCACATAACGAAAGCGACCGAAAATAGGATAGTTTGCAATGATCGTATGTTTTTTATCAAACAGATCAAAAATACCTAGTAAGATGATCGGAGTGGTTAGTACGAGCCCTATAAACCAATAATAAGAGTGAAAAAAACTCAGGCCTAAAAGAAGCCCTGATGTGATAATCGAGGTAATAATAAATTCATTTCGCATGTTTTGTTTTCGGAGATTTTAAAAAAAGAATTTATCTTTATCAAAAAATCATATTTAGGGAGGCAAACTTATCGCACCATTGGTATATTCAAGAAATATGAATAAGTTTAAACAAATTATTTTTACGGGTGGAGGCAGCGGTGGCCATGTGGTGCCGGCGCTCACATTAATTAACGCTATCACCGAGTCAAATTCAGGTACCAATATTTTTTATGTAGGTGGTATCAAATCTGTGGAAAGAAAGCTTGTGACGAATGCTGGAATTCGCTACCACGCGATCCAAACGGGAAAGCTTAGACGGTATTTTTCATTAGAAAATTTGATTGATTTTTTTCGTTTTATTTTTGGTATTCTTCAGGCTTTCTTCTATTTGTTAAAATTTAGAAAGAAAGAAACGCTTATCTTCTCAACCGGTGGATTTGTTGGGTTACCTCTTGTTATTGCTGGAGGATTCCTTGGCTTTGAAATCTATATCCATGAGCAAACGAGTCGAGTTGGGTTGGCCAATAAAATTGCTTCAAGGTTTGCGAGTAAAATTTTTATTAGCTTTGAAGAATCTAAAAAGTTTTTTCCCGAAAGTAAAACAATGATGACAGGCTACCCACTAAAAGAGTCCTGTTTCACCCAAAGGGATATTGAATATACTTTTGAAGGAAAAGTTTTAAACTTGATTGATCGCCCTATTCTTCTTGTAACAGGTGGTGGTAATGGCGCCAAGCTGTTAAATGATTTTATCAAAAATAACCTCAATGAGGTTAAAAGCCGTTACTTCATTATTCATCAAGTGGGCGAAAAGTTCATTTCCGAATACAATGAAATGAGATCTGAATTTTATTATCCCGTGGCTTTTCTAGAGAATCTAATTGAGGTGATGAAGCATGCAAAAATTATTATTTCTAGGGCCGGTGCGGGAACAGTAATGGAGTTAATGGCCTTACAGAAAAAAAGTATTTTTATTCCGTTGAAGATTGCCCAAAAAAATGAGCAATATCACAATGCGATGGAAGCGAGTAAGATGCCTGGATCAATTGTTATCACTGAAGATGAACTGAAAAATTCGTCATTAAAAAATTTAATAGAATTGCTCGCGCAGTCTGAAGGTGAGGATTCATCTAGGCAATTAATTAATGGTGTTGATCAGATTTTAAGGGAAATTAATTATAAATGAAAAAGAAATTTAATTTGGATGAAATTAGTAAATACCTTGGTGACTTTGCTAAAGAGAGAGATTGGGAGCAGTACCACACACCTAAAAACTTAGCATGTGCACTGAGTGTTGAAGCATCAGAGCTACTTGAAATCTTTCAATGGAAAAATATTGAACAAGAAAAGGAGCTATTCTCAAAAGGTAATACTGAGAGGAAAAAAGTTGAAGACGAAATCAGTGACATTGTTACTTATGCAATTAGATTATGTGATGTCCTAGATATAGACTTAGAAATGGTAATGAAAAGAAAGTTTAAAGAAAATGAAGAGAAATACCCAGCCGATCAGGTCAAGGGATCGGCCAGGAAATATGACCAGTATTAGTAAAAAGTCGCTCTATCTAAAGCTCGCTCAAGATCAACTCTTCCACCTGACTTAATTTTTGAGGCATAAACTGGTGTTTGATAACTAGATTCCATCAAAATTTGTTTTAACTCCGTTGGTTTTAGATCTGGGTAATTTGCTAAAACCTCTGCTGCTACACCTGCAACATTAGGTGAAGCCATAGATGTGCCACTCATATTAGTGTAGCGATTTCTTGGAATAGTAGACAAAATAGATGAGCCTGGGCCAGCTACATCAACGCCCTCTAAGCCGTAATTTGTGAAATAACTAAATCGGCCGCTAGATGATGTTGAGGCGACAACTAATAAATTTTCACTATCAAATGAAGCTGGGTAAGCAGGGTATGTATCTATATTTCTCATTGAGTTTCCTGCAGCTGCAACAACTAAGACACCATACTCTTCGCCAATATGGTTAATAGCATCTCTTACCATCATCCCTCTTTCATTATTGCTTTTGCCAAAGCTGCAGTTGATAATTTTCGCTCCGTTTTTAGCTGCATAAATAAAAGCTTCTGTTACATCAACATCTGTTTCATCACTGCTGTTTGGAACTGTTCTAATGGCCATAATTTTTGCATTTGAGGCAATTCCAGTAATACCAATGTTGTTATTTTGAATCGCTGCGATGCTACCGGATACATGGGTGCCATGATTATGAGTATCCATGACATTCATTGTTGCATTACCATCAGCATCTCTAACAAGAGTATTGATTCCATAAATATCGTCGATGTAGCCGTTATTGTCATCATCAATTCCATTTCCAGCGATTTCACCCTCATTTGTCCACATTGGTAAATCCTCATGTGTAAAATCAACACCTGTATCGACCACGGCAACGATAATTTCTTTTTTTGGAGAACTTCTTCTATTGGCGAAAGTTCTTGTAATACTCATGCCGTGATCTTCCAAGTCTCTGAAGGTCCACTGATTCATTAGGTAGGGATCATTGAATGTCAGATTCTTTTCATCATTTGTTATTAGATTTGTTGGCTCACCTTGAGGTAGTTCCCTCTTATGAGATTTGTGATCGTAACTAATGGAACTGATGCTTTTGTTTTGAGAAAGCTCTTTTTTCAACGTCTCAATATCACTACTAAAAACAACCCAATAGTCTTTAAAAAGGTTTTTTGCATTATTAATTAATGGATGATTAGGTAGCGAGGCGCCAGGAGTTGTTTTAATGACCAAGCGGTCAGTGCTGTAATTGAGCTCAACAGAAAAAGATTTTGTTGATAGAAATAAAAAACAGAGAACAATAAGATGTTTCATCTTCAATCCTTGATGATGGTTAATTCTTATTATTTTAAACTAATAAATAACAGGTTGGCCCTGATAAAATCTTGCATTTGATTTAGTCTTTACTTTTGAAACCTAAGCAAACCGAATTAATACAATATCTTTTTCCTGTTTTGGTTGGGCCATCATCAAAAACATGCCCTAAATGGGCATCGCAACTCGCGCACTTAACTTCAATTCTTTTTCTCGCGAGAGAGTGATCTTCAAAGTAGTTAATTTTCCCTTGGGAGGCAACTTCATCAAAAGATGGCCATCCACAACCAGCATCAAATTTAGAATCTGATTTAAATAAAACTTCTCCACAACAAGAACAAAAGTATTCGCCGTTTTCATTGAATTGGTCAAAGAAACCAGTTCTTGGATATTCGGTATCTGATTTTCTCATTACTTGGTATTGGAGTTCAGTAAGGTTGTCTCGCCAGAATTCATCTGACTTATTTTTCCAATCTTCTTTATTTCTAGTAGTCTCTGACTGGACTAAATGTTCAATTGAGCTTTCTTTAGTTGGGTGTTTCATTGTTGAGCCTTTTTTTTCGGTAAATTTTAATTCCCATTCCAAGAACAAATGTTAGTAAAAATAAACCCAAAAGCCCATATCCCATAGAGAGTAAATCTTTGAGGACGACTAGAAATACTATAGACACTAAAAAAATTGTTGCGACTTCATTCCAAACACGAAGTTGCATAGATGAATAATTGAATTCTTCTTGATGAAATTTTTTAAGAATATGACCGCAGGATAAATGATAAAGAAAGAGTAAAAAAACAAGGATCAGTTTAACCACTAGCCATGGGTGGTCTGTGAAAGGCATGAAGTTATGAACCATGGAGAGTCCAAAGAGAATAGTTAGTACACAGCTCGGCCACGTAATGCCATACCAAAGTCTTTTCTCCATAATTTTAAACTGATCGATGAGAATTTTTTTTTCTTGCTCTGGTTTATTGACTGCTTCTCGGTGGTAAATAAAAAGCCTAACGATGTAAAAAAGCCCTGCAAACCAGGTGGTAACAAAAATAATATGTAATGCTCTAAAATAATTTGTATCCATAAAAAGGTATTACATCGAGGTGAAAGCTTTTAACAAGTTTATTCGTAATCAATTTCTAGTAGATTTAGATGGTCTTCAATTTTTGAAATAATAAGGTTTGCATCCTCAATGCATTTTTTTTGGGCCGCAACTTCAAGATCTTTTCCAAGTCTTGATAATGTTGAGAATCCATAACTTCCAGCACTGCCCATTAACTGATGGCCTATGAGCTCAATCTTAGAAAAGTCTTTTTTGTCTTTAGCTGATTGAAGTGCGCTAAGATCTTTTTGACGATTTTCTAAAAATCCAGGGATGATTTTTCTAAGTTTTTTATCTAAATTTAGATATATTTTCTCTGCCATGAATTTAGTATCGGTCATTTCATGTAATACCTTATCTTGCTGGTTGGGTATTTCAAGATTGTATATGATTCTCTATATTTAGCAGATATTTTTTTACTTCCTGACCTAACACATATCCTCCAAGATCACTGCTCGAAGTGATGCGTTGGCAGGGTATTATTAACAAAAAAGGGTTTTTATTTAGTGCTTGTCCGATAGCTCGAGCATAATGTGGTGAGTTTTCCATGGTGATTGATAAGTTTTTATAAGTCATCGTTTCACCTGGTGGAATTTGAATGATTACTTGTGAAAGTTTTTTTTGAAACGGCGTGAGAATATTAATATCGCATAAATTATAAAGCGAAGAGTTTTGTATTATTCCAGTCTGTAGGTAGTTGTCTAAATTAGATTTAACTTTCTTGATTAGTGTATTTGGATTTGGAGAACGTTTAGAGTTGGTTTCAGCTATTGATAGGATTTTATCATTGCTTGCTTGTATTTTTAAGACTTTGTTTTTTACTTGTAAATAATCATAAAAATCCATATGGTTGCCTTTTTTATCTAGAATATAAAATTACTAAAATATGCAAAGTATAATCAAAGTAAAAGTAAAAACTCGAGCAAAAAAAGAAGGAGTCATAGAAATCAAAAATGGCGAATTTGAGATTAGAGTAAATGTTCCACCTAATGAAGGTAAAGCAAATAAACGAGTCATTGAATTATTGTCTAAGTATTTAAAAGTACCAAAAACTAAACTGCTATTGTCGAAGGGCCATAAATCTACGAATAAAATTTTTATGATAGATCCCGAGTAGGGGGTTTTGATGGTGAGTAGGCTCTAAGAAATAACCGAAGCAACTTGCTCGAGGTGATTTCGAGACCGGTTATGTCGAAAGTTTTGAGGGGGAAAATAAGAGATTTTTTTGGTGGCCCGGGCGAGACTTGAACTCGCACACCCGAAGATACTTGATTTTGAATCAAGCGCGTCTACCATTCCGCCACCGGGCCAACGCTGATTAATTTATTCAAATCCCTAAGTGTTGTCAAAGAGTTTAGTTATTTAAGTTTAAAAGTTCGAGCGTGTCTTTAGTAGAAAAGCGAAAGAAATTTTCAGGCAGGTGTTTCATCAGTTCCTCATTAGAGATTAAGCATGGATACTTTAAATAATCTAATAGATAGTTTGGAACACTTAAAAAGCTACTTTTGTTCAATAAATGTGCTATTTTTTCTAACAAATATACTGAACTAGGTATTGTTTTCTTACCCACCACGGCTTTTGCCTCGTGAAGGCTGATAAATTCGCTTGGGGCGACATTGTAGGTTCCAATTGGTATTTGGTCTTTAGCATAACTCAGTGTGTGCGCCATGTCATACTCGTGAATGAATTGCATCATTGGGTTATAATCATGACCTAGTGGCATGTATTCACTTTTTAGGTAATTTGTCATTGAGTTGGCAATATTTGGTCCAATGATACTGCAAGGTCTAAAGAGAAGAACGTCTAGTTCATGTTGATATTTCCACATCCAGTTTGTTGTTAATTGATCCATTTCAACAACGTCTCTTAGGTCAGGGTGTTTTATGCTTGATCTAAGGAGGTTCGTTTCTTTCATAAATACTGGATTATCTGGGTAGGCACCATAAACATGCCATGTGGATAAAACGATAACCCTTCTAACCTTATGTTGTGTTGCAAGCTCAAGAATTCTGTTGGTTCCAATAACGTTTAAGTCAAGCCTTTTGGCAAGACTAGCTTTTGGATTTGCCCTAGCATGAGAAATTCGACCGAGATGATATACACAGTCAAAATTTAGAGAGCGAAATATATTTTCAAAATCATTTCTGCTATATCTAATTTTTTTATACTCAACTTTAGCTATTTCTGGAAGTGAGGAAATACTTCTTGAGTCGACACCAACAATACGAATGTTTTCTTCTGATTTAGAGAGTAGCCTTGCAACAATTTGAGCAAGTCCTCCGCAGATACCAATGATAAGAATATTTTTTCGTTTTTTCTTCATTTTGTTTATGTCTTTAATTTCTCTACGATTTTTTGTGCCCAAAAAGGTCGTCTGTTTTTTAATCCATTTTGAACGAGTTTTTCGACCGCAAGTTGAATTGATCTTACCTCATTAATAATATCCTCTTCATTTGCTGACTGTTGTAAATCTGGATTTACTTTTATGGGCTTTCCGATATGGAGATCTACGGGGGAAGGTAATGGCAGTAATCCAAGTGGCCCCGCAACAAGGCTTGGCGTTAGTGGCAGAGCTGGCAATCCAAGCATTTTTGCAATAATCTTGGGGTGATAGGTTAAAGGGTAGAATTCCTCAGCTCCGACAACGCCAACGGGTAAAATTTCCACATCATTTTTCAATGCGAGTCGATAAAAGCCTTTTGTAAAATCTTGAATTTCATAAAAGTTGCTAGTATTTTTAGAAATTCCTCTAACTCCTTCTGGAAAAACTAGCACTGATTCTCCACGTGATAAAAGTTCATTACAATTTGTTCTGTCTCCTAGGACGCCACCATTTTGGGTAACAAAGCTTGAGAAAAAAGGGATGGTGGTGACAAACCTTTCCATCATTGCTCGAAGAACTCTCGCTGGTTGAATATCTAAGAGGAAAGCACAGGTGATAATCATTCCGTCAAAGGGAATTTGGCCAGTATGATTCGAAATGATGATATAGGGTTTACTCTCAACATTCTCAGCACCGAACACTCGTGTTTTAAAATAATCTCGATAGAGTGGAGTAACATACTTTAAAGTTTTTTTAGATTTTTCAGGGTTTAATCCCCATGGGTCACGGTTATTTCCATAACGTTCTTTAAGTTCTTGATAGACACGCTCATTTTCATTTTCATGCCTGTTGAAAATAAAATTTGTTGATGATAGTAGGTCTTTGATCATTGGTTAGTCTTATAAATAGTTTTATTTATTCTAAAAATAAAATTTGGAAATTTAAAGTTCAGGCATGATATCCTTAGCTTGACAAAAATTGATATATTTCTTGTTTTTCACAGGAGTTTTTATGGACAAACAATGGAAAAATAAAGTTCAAGACATTCTTCATATTTGCCAAGAGGAGTTAAAGAAGACAACTGAGATTGGAAAAAAAATGCTTTCTGCTTCAACCACTAATTCTGATTTACACAGTGCCTACGAAGAATTGGGTTTAATAATGAAAAGAAAGATCGAGGAACAGGAAATTATTGTTGATGATCCAAAAGTCCATGAGATGATTCAAATGATAAAAGAAAAAGAAGAGATACTTGAAGAGATTGAAAAAGAAGTCCGTAAGATAAAGATAAAAACTGGCGTTAAAGATATTTCAAAAGAGGAGTAGTTCTAGAGCGAAATATCAATTATGTAATTTTCCAATTCATTAATACCAGCTTTTGTCTCGGCAGATGTTTTAAAGCATTTCAATTGGTTATTATTTTTTTTGAGTTCTTTAATTTGCTTTGTTAGTTTGGCTCGATCTTTTTGAGTTTTTAATTTATCAATTTTATTAAAAACAAATAAATATGTGCGGTTAAATGATTCTAGAAAATCAAGAAATCTTAAGTCACTATCTTGAGCGGAGTGACGTGAATCTCGTAGATTAATCATAAGAAGGCCTGGTGGGGCAAACTCAAAAAAAGTTTCCATGAGTTGGTTCCAGTCTTTAATTCGCTCTTTTGATATTTTTGCATATCCATATCCAGGAAGGTCAAAAAAATACCTCCTGGTTAGATCTTGGGTTTCTGAATCAGAAATGGAGAAGTTAAATATATTGATCTCGCGAGTTTTTCCTGGAGTGTTAGAAACTTTGGCAACATTATTGCCAAATAAAGAATTGATAATAGATGATTTTCCAACATTGGATCTGCCAATGAAACAAACTCCCTTGATCGATTGATTGGCGAGTAGCCATTTTTTTGCCTGTTCTGCATTACCTAGACCTAAAAGGAATTTTGTTAAATTTCGCTCGATGTTTTTCATTATTGTAAAATCCGCTGGTTAGTAGTCGATCTTGTATCACTTTCATGAAATATCGGCCAGTTAGATTGAATATTCTTTATATTCAGAATTTGGAGACTAACATGCTGAAATTAAACCACTTAATTCAAGATTTTTTAATTAGTACACGAAAACAAATAATTGAAGAGGGAGACACGATAGAATTGGTGCCAATTAGAGGACGAAAAAAAACATTTAAGTTAAATCGTTCTAATTATGAAATCAGATTAATTCCGACAATTTTTGAAATTAGTAGGGATGAAAATATCATTTGCATACCATCCTGTAATAGAGAAAAACAGACGATTTATTTGACCTTGAATGAAGAGAATCCATTTAATGCCTATTACATTAAATCTG
>Ga0181565_10000246_pt1 | contig 38543 bp, 36 predicted proteins | sample 101ome_16_FD_129661 | JGI IMG/M metagenome (GOLD analysis project Ga0181565, IMG submission 129661) | Coastal salt marsh microbial communities from the Groves Creek Marsh, Skidaway Island, Georgia - 101401AT metaG (megahit assembly) | ecosystem: Environmental > Aquatic > Marine > Intertidal... | reverse complement strand
TTGAATTGAATTGAATTGAATTGAATTGAATTGAATTGAATTGAATTGAATTGAATTGAATTGAATTGAATTGAATTGAATTGAATTGAATTGGATTGAATTGAATTGGTTGCGGGGGCTGGATTCGAACCAACGACCTTCGGGTTATGAGCCCGACGAGCTACCAGACTGCTCCACCCCGCGCTAGGATGTTTGGATACTAAGCCTTTAAAATGCTTATGGCAAGTAATCATTTTAAAAAACTGAGTAAAACTTTTTGGTAAGTTATAAATTACTAAAATTGCGTCATTTTTTGCCGAGAGGTAATTATCACCAGTACCCAGGAGCAAAAATGCTTAAATTATCAAAAAATAATATGAAGAACACCAATTTTGAAATCCAGCATAAAAACCTCGGCCCAGAGCAACTGAGGCTCACTAAATCAATAATCATAGAGCTAACAAAAATGATGGAAACTAACCAGGAAAACCAATTTTTTCATTCCAGTTCTGAATTAATGAGGTTGATCGCAACTGCTATCGAGTTTAGCTCTTTTGTAGACTATCAATCTAGTATCTCCACAATCCCCTTTGGGCCTCAAGCAATTGAGTATTCAATTGACGTGCTCACGGAATACATGGAAAACAATAAACATATCCAATATGATAATTAAAAAAAACTAACTAAGCTTTTTTATTTTCAGCGGCTTGCTCAGCAAGTCGCTTTTTTTTGGCAATCTTAATTTCATTTAAAGATTTAAAGTATTGATCTCGACGAAGAAAATGAAATTTCTCATCATCTGCTAAAGGTTGATCATCTGCTTTTTTAAGGGCACTTTCTTTAATAACCTTCTTCATAGAAACAGTTTTTTTCTTGCTGACATACTGATGAGTATTGTTTCCGATTAAGCCAATCTTTCTAAGGATTTGATCTTTAGATAACATTAGTGAATCACCCGGCTTGATTCCATCAACAGAGAGACCACCAATCGCAACACGTTTTAGCTTATCAACAGTTAATCCATGTTCCTCACAAACTTTTCTAATTTCTCTATTTCGGCCGGTTGTTAACCTAAATTCCAACCAAGTTTTTGCCGGTAATTGTCCAATTATGCGTACACTATCTGGTTTCAAAAATTGGCCATCAACCATCACGCCTTCTCGTAATTTTTTTAGAATAGTATCGTTAACAATCCCAAAAACTTTTACTTCATATACTTTTGTTATTTTTTTTGATGGATGGAGAATTGACTGAGCAAAGTCACCATCATTTGTTAAAACAATAAGTCCCTCACTTAAATAGTCCAATCGACCAACAGGATAAATTCTCTCTGAGATTTCTTTACATAAGTCTAAAATTGTTTTTCTGCCTTCAGGATCACTAACAGTAGAAACATAGCCTCTAGGTTTATTCATCACTAGATAGATATCTTGAACCATGTTTTGATCGATAAACTGGCCTTCAACACTAACAGCATCGGCAGATGGGTTAACTTTTGTCCCCAGCTCTGTAATAACTTTTCCGTTTACAGAAACCTTTCCCTCAGTGATAAGGACCTCGGCTTTTCGACGGCTAGTTATTCCACAATCTGCAATAAATTTTTGTAAACGAACGGACTTGTTTTGATCACTCATATCTGCCTCCCGGCGGTTAAATGTTATAAAGATGACACTGTGTATAACCGAGGGCAGAAAAAGTCAAAAGCTATTGTAAATTTTTAATTATTCTCTTCTTCGCTATTTAAATCTTCTAAGTTATTTAAATGATTGCTATTTTGAAGATAATCCAGAGTATTCGTCTCACTTGAACTCAGCTCATTAATATCCTCTGGCCCTTCACCAAAGATTCCTTTTTGAGCATTTTTAAACTTATCAAAAGCTGCATCGAGCGCGGATTCGAGGTCATTTAAATCTTCTGTATCCTCATTATCAAACAATGCCTGAGCATCTAGGACAATTCCTTGAACCTCATCATTGCTCTCTTCGATAATTTGCTCAACATCTTTAGAACTCAAGGCTTCATCATTTTCATCAGCGCAAAGATTAGTTAAAGACTCCTCTGTCTTCTCTTTCTGATCTTCACTGTCATGACTTTCGCAAAGAGTAACCTCGATATTTTCTAGCTCCCCCTCTGAAACCTCTTCTTCATCTAATTCAACGTCTGCATTTGAGATTGCTTCACCTGTTTCCAAGTCGATCATCTCAAACTCTTCTTCCTCAAGAGGTGCATTCGCAAAAGGTCCTAATAAATCTTTTAATACTTTTATCTCGTCGGGAATCCCAAGGGTATCGGATTCACTCGAAAGCTTCATTGATTGATGTATTAAATTTTTATCTATATGGCTTTCTAAAAGCTCAAAAGCATTTTTACGAACTCCATCATCAGCTTTATTCGAATTCAAATCACTGGTAAAAGTTGTCGTTGTCGCAATGGAGCGAATTTTACTTGCCAGTTCCTCAAGCTCATCAACATCATCAAAAATAAAGTTTTCACGACTGGCGTTTCGCACCTGAGATATTTGAGTAATATCAACTTTCTTTGATTCAATTATAGCATCCAATTCATATTCTGGTGGAAGAGCATTTAAATCAGGAAGATTAAAAACATCTAAAAACTCAGAAGTTGTACCATAAATCGAAGGGCGTCCCATATCATCACTTCTACCGAGAAGTTTAACCAAACGCTTATCCATCAATGTACGAATTAAATGCGAACTATCAACACCACGAATTTTTTCCACATCAAACTTTGAGACTGGCTGTCGATAAGCAATAATTGCTAATACTTCAAGACAACTTGGCGTTAAGGTTAAACCGGTTATTTTGAATAAATCTTGAACGAAGCGCGAGTAAATTGCCTTTGTTCTAAACTGATACCCTTCAGCAATTTCAACAAGTCTAATTCCATGGTGCTTTTTTTCATAATCTGCTTGAAGCTTTTGAATCGCTTCATGAACAATCTTTAATGGAATCTCATCATCAATAACTTTCTTCAATCTTAACAATGGAACAGGTTTATCACTCATAAAAATTATTGTTTCAATTGCTCCACACAGACCATCAAAATCAAGACCTGTTCTATCTTTCCATCCTTCCTCTTTTTCAATCTCATCAATTAGAACACTGTTAATTGCCAGCTGGTCAACTTTATTCATTAATCCGTTATCTATTTCGTTTTGCATTCAATTTCCTTATTGAATTAAATTATTATCAATTTTCAATTCTAGATTTGTCGTCGTGGCCGAAGGCCCTTCTTTTTTATGTAATAAATCGTCAAGATGATTGTTTTCTTCCGTAGTTGTGTCGTTAATTTCTATAGAAGTCATATTCTCATTGTCATCAGCAGGCGAAAGTTGTTCCGTTTTTTCGTTGGATGGTGCCTCCTCGGCCTCTTCATCAAAACCGTCTGCCTCACGAACATCAAAGTTATCTAAGGCAGAAACAACTCGTAAATATATCTCGCTTGTTTCTTCATTTTGAAAAGCTGACACTTTTCCTAATCTTGCCAACTCTAAAATGGAGATAAATGTAATAATCACATCAATTTTTTCTTTTTTTCCAATATGATCAATAATCTCGCGCAGACTTTTCTCATCTCCTAGCTGAAGAAACTTCTTCATTTCTTCAAGAGTTGCCTTAATGGAGATTTTGTCTTTTTTAACTATTGCATATTTTCTTTTATTTCGAAAAAGGACTTCCATCATTGCTTCAGTTAACAAATCTAACTCTAATGGAGTTAAAACTGAGTCAATAATCGCCTTCTTGTTTACCTTGGGCTTGGTAAAAATAGCCTCACCTCTTCGGGGCAAGTTCCAAATTTTTTGAGACATTGACTGAAAATGCTGTAATTCCTCAAGCCTGAGCACTAGTTGCGCTTGGGTAGCAATTTCAAAGTTTTTAATGTCTATATCATCAATCACCTTTTGCTCTTCAGGGTCAATAATTGAGTTTTTTGACTTTAGGTGAACAAGAGTAGCGGCTAAAAATAAATACTCCGCAGCAACATTGAAATCCATTTCCTGGAGCTTGTTTAAATATAACAGATACTGACCAGTTATTTTTTTAAGGTCGAGATTGTTTATTTCCATCTCTTCTTTTTGAATTAACAAAAGAAGTAGTGCCAAGGGGCCATCAAAGTTTTCAGTTTTTATTTGTATCGACGTATCAAGCATTAATTAATCCTTCAAATTATGCCTAAAATTTAACCCTCTCTAGGACAACATATAAATAAAAATTCCGACGAGCCCCCATCCCAGCTTCTGAGCAGGAATAAGTATGTAAGAAAATATATTTGTCGTCCAAAGAAGAATAAAAAACAAAAATGAGTAATTTTGAAGAGCCTCATATTTTCTCTGCCCTTCATAACTTAAAAATGAAGAAACCATTCTACTGCCATCTAAAGGAGGAAATGGAATCAAATTAAAAACAGCCAAAATAATGTTTATATAAACAGACCAGACCAACATATTTTGAAATTCATTAAAGAGAAAAAAATCAGCTCCTACTTTTGTTCGAAGTAGGGCCAACATAAAAGCTGATATGGACATCAATAATAAGTTCGCAAGTGGGCCCGCGAAGCTAACCCAAAAAATTGATTTTCGATAATTTTTGAAATGTCTTGCATCAACAGGCACTGGTTTTGCGTACCCAAATATACCTAGGTTCATAACGGCTAAAATCAAAGGAAGAATAATAGTGCCAAATAGGTCGTAATGAGCACTTGGGTTGAGGGTTAACCTGCCCATGCTTTTCGCCGTTGGATCTCCAAAACGATTGGCCGTCCATGCGTGAGCAAATTCATGAAATGAAATCGCCATCAGAAAACCTGGTGCCATTAAAGAAATTCGTAATATTACATCGCTAATAAAATCCATCCTTAAATTAATATCATTATAAAAACGGAGGAGCAAGAAGACGCTTCGCAATAGTTAAAAAACAAGGTATGATTTAAAGGCTCTACAAATTTTAAGAGATAGAAAATGTCAGAAAAAGTACAGGTTATCATTTTTTCAAAAGTCCGAAATTCCTTGGAAGTACTTCGACTGCAAACAAATGACCAACGTGGTGCATTCTGGCAAAATATCACGGGCGGCGTTGAGCCTGAGGACAATAGCCTTCTCAAAGCAGCACAAAGAGAAGTTAAAGAAGAAACAGGTATCGAGATCACTCCCGTAAACAAAATTAAAAGCATCAACTTTTTTTTTGATTACCACAATCAAAGCAGAGGTATCACCTACAAAGAACACGTTTTTTATACATTACTAACAAATAAGCCAACAGTCAGAATTTCAGGCGAACATCAAGGTTACTGCTGGAAAAATGTTAATGATATTATTAAAAGTGACTTTAAATTTGAAAGCAACCATATTGGCTTCTGCGAAGCTTTAAAAGAAGTCAACGCGTTATGAAGCAGATTTCTACTTTAGCCTATCTTCTTTTTTCTTTTTCATCTTTTGCACTTGAAAAGACTCCATTACCTAGCGATCCGGCAATTGAGGCAAATCACATAAGAGAAGAAAAAAAAATTTCTCATGAAACCTTATCAGAAACGACAATTAAAAATTTTGAATTAACACTAGATGACGAATTAGAGAAATTTACAAAATTTAAAGGTACTCCAAGAGAAATAAAAAAACCCAATATATCGATCATTAAATATAGAACTAAAAAAATTATCCCCAAAGGTGCATTACTTAGGAAAAATGGCATCTATTATGTTTCTCCAAGAACTTTTATCGCGATGGTCTCACATAACCCAAAAGAGTACTTCTCAGAAATTCTAAACCTATATGATAAAGAAACATATTTTATCCGAAATATTGACCTAATTTCGACAAAGCGCTTTTTTGACCTTGAGGAAAACCCAAGAAATAAGATTTCCTATCCGAAAAAAATATTTAATAAAAAATATTATGAAAAATTCCCTTTTCTTTTGAAGTTTGATCTTCAAACAGAAATTCTGAAGGAAGGATATTTAGAGGAGTTATCCACATCAACAACCTCCAACTCTAATCAATCATCCCTAGCAGCTGGCGTCGGTGCTTCCTTTCATTTAGTTACTAACTTTGATTTTATTTTAAACTTCGGATTATCAGGTTTTTTTCATGCAGGTACTTGGATTTCTGGTTTTGAAAAAACCACTTTTCAATCATTTTACTTAGGTCCAGAGGTTTTGTTAAAAGTGGGAAGCATAGAGGGGTTAAACATTTATGCCGTTTGTGAATTGACAAGAAGTCTATTTAACAACATTTCCGACTCCGAAAAAACTATTGATGTCTTTTTGAGGAACTCATCAATAAAACTTGCCCTAGAGCTTAAATCAAAAACAAAAAAATCAACATGGTATACTGGTGCTTACTACAGATTGATTGAATCATCTCTAGGTAGAGAGAATTCAGATGAATCACCTAAGCCAAAATTTAGAAAGAACTCAAATGCTTATGGAGTTTATTTTGGGAGGACTTTTGACTTCTATTGGTAAACTTACTTTTTTAATCATCTACTGTCTCATCTCTCCTCTAATAAATGCAAATGAAAGACTTCTTAAAAACAAATACTTCGGAGTTACTCAAGTCTTTAAAGCGCAAGTTTTTAGCGCGCCCAATCTACAATCCAAAGTACTTACTCATTTAAATAAGGGCGAAAAATTAACTGTTCATCCAAAGCATTTCAAAGAAGAAGAAATTATTAATAAGCAAGAAGATCAAGAAATTGATCAATTTGAAAATAAACAGGGATTCTACCAAGTCATCACTCAAAAAGGAATTATTGGATTTGTTGAAAAGAAATATGTTCACCTCATTTATAGTGACTTTAGAGATCAACAATACCATTTTATGATAAACCCCGATGAGGATTTAACTGATTACAGGCTCACTGAACCACTCCCCCCAAACTATCCTCTCGCGAAAAAAAATTCCTACCGATTAAACCTTCAGGCAAACCTAGGCCCTGGTTTTGATAATAATTATGTTTTTCCAAAACTCATCAAAAAAGAGCGATTTTCAAATAAATACGGCGCAGGTGTGACGTATTTAAAAAACGCTACTTTTGATTTTGAGGACCGCTTTTATTTTGGGGGTACACTTAAGTTTCTCACTTTTAGAAATAAATTTACCTTAACAGACAACTCAACTTACTTAGAGGATCACTTGGCAATAACAATTGGCCCATCACTATATTATGAAAGTGTTCGTTTAAAAGGAATTTCGATCAGCCATGGAATAGAACTTAGCTATATCTATCGATTAGCCGAAATAGATGGGAAGTCGGGAAGCCTCAGTGAGAAACGAAAGTTTATCGGACATATGTTTGAGCCGTCTTTGGTAAATCAAGTCATTTTTAAAAATACCAAAAAGAAGATTGGCTTTCTTGCAGGAATGAGAATTTCAGCTCAACCCAAGTATGAGCTAAAGGCCAAAAAGCCGAGCAAAGAGCGCGAGCTATGGGGAAATAGAGATGGCTTTTACGAGCTAGAAGCTAAATTATTTCAAACTTATTTTATTGGTTTTCAAGTATACTACTAGGTAAAAAAATCCAATCATTTCAAATATCAAATCTTTTTTAAAATTATTTTTTTCTCTCCCGAAAACAAATTAAGGAATTATTTCAATAGTCATTTAGACCAGGAGGGAACTTATGACAAAAAATAGCCAGTTAAATAGCGAAGTACTTTTTCAGAAATTAGGAAACAGATGGTATGTCTTTAGTGAAGTTGAAAACGACTTTATCTATTCACCACTACCAGAGGGCGTAAATCCAAAAACAACCAAACTAGAGCTTTTTGAAGTAATCGAGAACCACATTGTACGTGTTTCTCAGCACATGAAAAAAGCAGATTCTAAAAATATTGCCGCTTAATCATGGGTCAGCCGAAATATAAAAGATATCCAACTGAAGGTTCTGGTGAGCCGAACTATCCCGATGAAAGCCCGGCCGCCACCAAACATAAGATATCGAAATTACGTAAGAAAATTGAAGAAGATCTTCAAAATCCTGACAAGCTGACGAAGGCCATTGAGATTTTACTCAACTGGAATAAAAAATAGCCTTTATAAACCATAGACTCTTTACCTAGTTGTTCGTTTTTTGATGTTTAGATCCTCAGAATATGCTAATTGTGAGCAAAAATCTTTTTGAGGAAATAACATGTATCAACTTTATGATTTAGTTTCAATTCACAACGAAGAGTTCAGAGCAGAAGCCAAGAGAAGAATTAATAAAATTATAGATGATAATTCTTTTATCGAAGGTGAATATAATCAAAAATTTGAAAAAGAGTTCGCTCAAATGCAGGACGCTCAATTTTGTCGCTTAGTCGCAAATGGCACAGATGCGATCGAAATTGCGCTAAAAGCATATGATATAGAAGCAGGAGATCTCGTCGGTATACCAGGGATCACTTTTTATGCAACAGCGGAAGCTGTTTATAACGTAGGAGCAATTCCTGTATTAATTGATGTTGAAGAAGAAACAGGAGTTATGTGTCCAAAATCACTTGAGCGTGTTTCATCTGAATTTGACTTAAAAGCTGTCATTGCTGTTCACATTTATGGTCTTGCTTGTAAAATGGACCAAATTAGTCACATCTGTCGAAGCAAAGGGATCAAAATTATTGAAGATTCTGCGCAAGCTTCAGGAACAATAACGCCAATGGGGCCAGCGGGAGCAAACCCATACAGTCTCTCAACCTTCTCTTTTTATCCAACAAAAAACCTATCTGCGATGGGTGATGCTGGAGCTATACTCACAAGTGATATCGAGCTAGCTAAAAAAATTGAGGTCTTCAGAAATCACGGGCGAGGCGGATATGCAACAATTGGTAGAAACTCAAGATGTGACCACTTTCAAGCTGCTGTTTTACACTTAAAGCTTCAAGATATAGAAGAACAAAACGAGAAAAGAAAAGAAAATGCTCGTTTATACTTTAAAGAAATCAAAAATCCGCAGGTAAAGCTACTTCCTAAAGAATGTATTGAGACCTCATCATGGCACTTGTTCCCACTTAGAATGAAAAATAATGAAGAGGCGAAAAAGCTTGTTTCGCACCTTCAGGAGAAAGGAATTGCTTCCTCTGACATATATTACGCAAAATCAATGGGAATGGAGCCTGCTCTAGATGGAGTAAAAGGGGAAAGGGCCATTGCAGACTCACTTGCCGGTAAAGTTGTTTGTATTCCAATCACACCATTCTTGACTTCCCAGGATATTAAATTTATCTCAACAGCAATTAATAATTTCCAACATCAAGAACGAGAAAATGAAACGCGACTACAGCTATAATCCTGATTTTCAGTACAAGCATCAAAGTAACCCTTATCATGACAAGCTCGTGGAATTCTCTGATTTTGTTTTCCGCGACAATGACGCAGAAAACCTTAAAGGAAAGTGGTCTGCTCAGTATTACAAAAATGATAAACCACTACACGTAGAAATTGGATGTGGTTACGGCCACTTTATGCAGGAATACTGCCTAAACAATCCTGAGATCAACTTTGTTGGTATCGATTATCGATTTAAAAGAAGCTACGCCCTGGCAAAAAAACTTTCAGAACTTCCACATAAAGAAAAAAATTTCTGCCTTTTAAGAGCAAAAGGTGAACGAGTCGCTCATATTTTTGGTGAAAAAGAAGTAGATCGGCTATTTTATTTTTTCCCAGATCCATGGCCAAAAACGAGACATCACAAAAAAAGACTCTTTCAAGCTCCATTCTTAGATGAGGTAAAAAAAGTCTTAAAACCCGGTGGAGAGATCTGCATTAAGACAGACCATGATGGGTACGCAGAATGGATGCAGGAAGTCATTGAAAAACAACAAGATTTTGAATGCATTTTAAGCACTAAAAACCTACGAGAAGAGCACCCTGAGCATTTTTTAAGCAATTACACAACAAAATTTGAGAAAATCTTTATCAATCAAGGTATAAAAATCAAAGCGTTTGTCCTAAAGCTTAAGTAAATATTGATGCCGATTGATGATCTAAAACTACAAATTAAAGATACCCCGATTTCGCGAATCGTTGGACACTATATTCCCCTGACTAGAAGAGGTAGTCAGACCTTGGCTATTTGCCCATTTCATCAAGACACAAAACCCTCATTAAATATTAACGATAGCAAGGGTATGTTTATGTGCTTCGCCTGCAATACCGGTGGAGACCACATTACATTTGTCGAAAAGTATCGAAACCTCAACTTCATGGACAGCCTAGAAGAAATATCCAAGATAATTGGACTTGAATTCTCAGACTACAAAGAAACAAAAAAGAAAAATCCTGACCTAGAAATGGCACGAAAAATATTAAATAAAGCCGTTCAGATTTATCAAAAAATTTCATTAGACAATGCAACTTTCTCCCAGTTTTTAAAAGATCGAAATATCAATAAAGAGACGTCTTCTCAGTTTAAACTAGGCTTTGCTCCTTCAAACAACATTCTCTCTAACTATCTACAATCCATTAAAGACCCAGCAGAGCGTCAGCATGCTCTTAAAATTGCCATCGAATTAAAAATTATTCACCCAGATAAAAGAAAAGAGGGTGAATACTTTGATTCATTTAGAGACCGAATAATGTTTCCTATATTTGATGCCTATAATAACCCAATGGGTTTTACCAGTCGGGCAACAAAAGAGAATCAGCAACCAAAATACTTGAACTCTTCTGAAAGTATTGCCTTTATAAAAAAGCGGTTACTCTACGGTATCAACCTGGCTAAATCTATTATTAGAGACAAAGATGAAATCATCTTATGCGAAGGGAATATGGATGTGATAACCCTGCACCAAAAGGGGTTTAAAAATGCGGTGGCGATTATGGGGACAGCCTTTAACGCTTCTATCATTCCAACTATTAAGGCGCTAAGTAAAAACGTTATTCTTGCGTTGGACTCAGATAATGCGGGATATGAAGCAGCAAAGCGAACAAATCAATTTTTCCTAAAAGAAAGTATCATCAGCAAATATGTTTCTTTTTTGCCCCACAAAGACCCTGACGAATACCTGATGGAAAAAACGAGCGTTGACCTACAAAAGCTAATCGATTCATCGTTAACTTTTATCGATTATGAACTAGATAAAATCAGAGCTGAAAACAAGCCAAACTCAATTGAGCAAAAAATAGAAACGATTAAAAAAGCAACCGAGCTTCTCTCCCCGCTTGGAAAAAGCATCTACTCTAAAGAGAAGCTAGCGGAATTTGCGGCAAGCATAGGCATCAAGTCTAGTCCAGAGGAGCTCCTTGAAGAATTTTCTCAAAACGCTCAATCTTCAATGCCAGCGCCTTCAAATGGGTCAGTAACACCAAAGAAGCCTCTTGAGCCTGTCGTAACCACCGAGAATCACATTAAGCAGCACGTTTTTTTATCAAAAAGTATGGAATTGGCCATAAGAGAAATTCTTAAAAATCCCGAATTAATGGAACTAGAAAAATGGGGCGAAATGCTTGATTTATTGAGCCCTAATGAGGTAAAAATGTGGTTTACTTCGATTCAAAAACTTTATTTTGAAGTCGACGATCAGGATTTTAATTCGATGGTTTTAGATGTACTGAGCAAAGAAAACGTCACGCCTGAATTTAAGTCAATCGTCGGAGCTGCTATTTATCGCTCTGAAGGTAGAACACCTTTGGATGTTAAAGGACAAAATCAATTGTTATCTGATCTAATTAAAAGAATCAAAAAAGAGCAACTGATCGAAATTCGACAGGATCTTTTTAAAAAGCATGCGATTGCTCCAACACCAGAACAAGAAGCAATTTTAAGAGAGATTAATAATATTCAACTTCAAATAAAAAATATCAACTAAGAAGGATTTTTAATGAGCATTGATTTATTCCTCAAATCAAAAGAGTTTTCAAAGCTACTCACAAAAGGCAAGGATCAAACCCACTTATCTCCAGAAGATATCAATGATGCGATCCCAGCACAAATTGTTGAGGCTGATCAAATTGATCAGATTTTACTGGAACTCACAAAAAATAAAATTGAAATTAAAATGGAAGAGACTGAAGAGGATGAGGAAGGTATCAAATTTGATGGTACTGAAATTATCGAAGAAGCTCTTTCAAAAGAAGAAAAAGCTGAGCTTAGATCTGCTTCTACTGACCCTGTAAAACTATACCTAAAACGAATGGGTTCAGTCGCACTTTTAACGAGAGAAGGTGAAGTTGAGATCGCAAAAGAGATTGAAGAAGGTGAAAAAGAAATTATCCTCTCTTCCTTGTCATCAAGTCACGCTCTTAAAGAAATCGTTAAACTAAAAGAGAAAATTCAATCCCAAGAAAATCCTAATGAATTTGTCAAAGAACTTGTAAGAGGTCTTGATGATGAATCAACAAACGCTGAGATAAAGAAAACGGGAACTCGAATTATCGCCGTTTGTGATCAAATAAATGTTCTCCTGGAGGATATTGAAAAAGACGATGGTACTCTAAAGAAATTTAATGAAAGCCAGCGTGAACAAATGGACAAGGTTGCTGAAACTCTTGCCGACCTTACTTTTAACCGAAAAATCATTAATAGCTTTGTTGAACCGGTAAAGAAGTATTTTCTACAATTCAGAGACCTATATGAACAAGAAGATAGAATCTTTAAGTTCCTAGAAGTAACTGATCGTGAAAAATATCGTGAGCTTCATGACAAAATCATGGAGGATGATGCTTTTAAAAGAAAATATGCAAAGCACTTATTCACAACTGACGCCAAGATTGAGCAATTAATTAGAAATCAAGAAGATATTTTAAGAAAATTTAGAAGACTCTCTATTGAAGCTGGTATGGATTATGAAGACATTGAGAATGTTCATGAGATCATCCAAAAAGGCGAAGAGAAAGCAGACCGAGCCAAGGCTCAATTAGTTGAGGCTAACCTAAGACTGGTTGTTTCGATCGCCAAAAAGTACACCAATAGAGGGTTGCAATTTCTTGACCTAATTCAGGAAGGTAATATTGGCCTAATGAAGGCCGTCGATAAATTTGAATATCGTCGAGGGTATAAATTTTCTACTTATGCAACTTGGTGGATCAGACAAGCAATCACAAGAGCAATCGCTGACCAAGCCCGTACAATCCGTATTCCAGTTCACATGATTGAAACAATCAACAAAATGGTTCGAACGTCGAGACAGCTAATTCAAGAGCTAGGACGAGAGCCTACGCCTGAAGAAATAGCGGAAAGAATGGACTTGCCTGTTGATAAGGTTAAAAAAGTTCAAAAGATCTCGAAAGAGCCTATTTCCCTTGAAACTCCAATTGGCGAGGAAGAAGATTCTTCTCTTGGAGACTTTATTGAAGACAAGAAAATTATCTCTCCACAAGACGCAGTGATGAGTGTCACTCTTTCTGAACAGACGAGAAGTGTTCTTTCAACACTTACTCCAAGGGAAGAAAAAGTTCTTCGAATGCGATTTGGTATTGGTGAAAAATCAGATCATACGCTTGAAGAAGTTGGTCAAGATTTCTTTGTTACAAGAGAAAGAATCAGGCAGATTGAAGCAAAGGCGCTTCGAAAACTGAGACACCCAAGTAGAGCAAAGTTACTCAAGTCCTACACTGATAACAATTAAATTAGTATTTAAGATCTCGATGGGTTATAATACGAAGTAAACTCATCGAGATTTTTTTATATGCTTTTGAATTCAAATAACATCAATGACGTCATTCTTCAAAAGGCATATTCTTTCTTTTCAGTCACAAATATTCAAAATGGCTTAGCATTACTTAATCAAGGCTTAGTTTCAGTCAGCTTCAAAAAAGGCTCTATTGACCGCTATTTAATCATAACTGGCTTGTGTCACGATAAAGGCAATCAAGAATCCAAGGTGGTCTACAAAAAAAGGCTAGAGGAAGTTGAGGGAGAGCGTCCAATCAGTTCAAGCTGCACATGTCACGAGTGGAATGAAGAAAAGCATTGCTCCCACTCTGCAGCACTTTTCTTACTGGCTCTTTTAGAGGAGTCCAATGACGACTCCGAACAAGTTGGTTATCAGCTTAAAGGCGATAACAAAGAACACCGCCCTCCTCCACACCTTGGTGCTGGCGTTGAAAAGTTTGGGACAATAATCAAATCCCCTAGCAAGCTTATAAACTCCTCACCAAAATCTACATATACCAATTTGAACTATTGCTTGATCGGAGGCGGCAGTGTTCAGATGAACTCTCCTCTGCAGTTTAGTGGAAAACTCATTATTACTCTTTTTTTTAATAATGATGACTCTGGTTTTACCTACCAGCTAAAGCACAAAAAAGCAGATGGAACAGTAAATAACTATGTTTCAATATTTGAAAAACTATATCTTTTTGATTGGGTATCAGGGTCTTCCTATATTCTTCCTGCCCAGATAAAAATGTGCATTGAAAAATTATTAAAAAGAAATAACTTCACAACCGACTTATTTCTTTCATATTTCAATTTACAAAAATATCAAGACTTCATTGAAATTGAAGTCAATGAGAATACCCTAAAGCAGAGCACCTTAAACGAGGCAACCCCTCAAATTTCTGTAACGCCCTCAATTGATAGGAATAATTACCTTAACATTACTATCGTTTTTAAAAATCCAGATGGGGAAGAAGTATACTCACCTGAACTATTAAGACTTTTAAGCTTTGATACTGAATCGGGACTTCTCAATGGATTTAAAATCAAAAGTGACGGAATTGTCTTCCTAGAAAAAATAATTACTGGACTCGAAACGAACTCAAATATCAACACAACAGTTCTTAATACTCATCCTCTAAAAGATTTATTTAATAATTTAATTGAGCTTTTGCAACAAAGTGAAATTATCATTTTTCGAACTCCCAATAATCTTTTCTATCAGCTTAAAACCCAAACATTAAATAAAATTATCATTCACTTGTTTAATACTTGGGGAAGAACAATCTTAAAAAGCATTGAATATACCTTCAAGGGGCTTCAGTTTCAAATAAACCGAAACTTCTTCTATGATCACATAAGAGAATTTCAACTATTTTTTAACACTGATGAACTCCAGCCAATAATTTTTAAAGAATTCGATATATCCAACTGGAGTCAGAGCATCTCCTTTTCTAAAGAGAAAACAAATCGCAACTGGTTTGATTTATCTTTGGAGTTTCATGATCTTGATATAGCAATTATTCAAAATGCAAATTTGGAAAGAGGAATATCGGAAGTCGACGGAAAGATATATGTGCTAGATGATGAGCAGATAAAACTTGCCCAATTCCTAAAACGTTATATTTCAACGGCAAAACTCGTTAAAAAAGATAAGAAGAATCGAAACCAATACTTGATTCCTTTTTCGAGAGCAAGAATATTTGAATTGGTTGAACTAAAGAACCTTGGCATTATAGGAGAGCTTACTGAAGAAGAGGAAAAAATAATTCATACTCTCTCAACCCTTGAAGAGATTCCGGCAGCACCCAAAAACCTTAAAGCTGTTAGCCAATTAAGGCCTTACCAAGAGATGGGGGTAAACTGGCTGCACTTCCTCTACAATCAAAAACTAGGCGCTTGTCTAGCCGACGACATGGGTCTGGGAAAAACTCTTCAAGTTATCTCATTTCTCACCTCTATCTTTGATCGTGATAAGAAGTATCTTATTATTTGCCCCGTCTCTATCCTTTATAACTGGAAAAATGAATTTGAAAAATTTTCCAACCTTGAAGTATCAATTTATCACGGCCCAGAACGCTCTGAGATCTCTCATAAGAATATTATTTTAACGAGCTATGGAATCCTTAAACGAGAATACCAATCTGAATTTTTCCAGCAAGAATTCGATGTCATTGCAATGGATGAGGTTCAAAACTTAAAAAACATTCGATCGATTGGTTCTCTTGCGATCAGAAACCTTAATGGGAATTTTAAAATTTGCCTAACTGGTACTCCCGTTGAAAACGATATTTCAGAATTTTTTAATATTCTTGATTTAGCAGTTCCCGGATTATGGGGCGACCTACTACAGGCAAGAAAAAATAAATTTTTAAAAGATAAAAATATCGTTCGTAAAAGCTCCAAGCCATTTATTTTAAGACGAACAAAGTCTCAAGTCCTAAGCGACTTACCTGATAAAATAGAGCAAAACCAAATCCTCGATTTTGATGGTGAAGAAAAGAAATTCTACAATCAACTTCTTGCAACCATTCAAAATGAAATTAGGGTAACTCCCAAGAATAATAGATTTGGCATTATCTTAAGGGGGATTTTAAGGCTAAGACAAAGCTGTTTGTGGCAACCAGATGAAAATAACTCTACCTTTGATAACGCTGAAGCATATTCGACAAAAATTAAATTCCTATGTTCTCAAATTGAACAAATTTTAGAAGAAGGTCATCAAGCACTCATCTTCTCTCAGTTCACCAGCTATTTAGACATCATTCAAAATGTTTTCAATAAACGAGGCTGGAATTACTCTCGTATTGATGGCAAGTACTCTGTCACTCAACGAGAAAAGGAAATTAATAAATTCCAAAATGGCGACAACAAGCTATTTTTAATTAGCTTAAAGGCTGGTGGAGTAGGACTAAATTTAACTGCTGCAAGTTATGTTTTCATCATGGATCCATGGTGGAATCCTGCAGTTGAAAATCAAGCCGTTGACCGAGCACACAGAATTGGACAACAAAATAAAGTCACGGTATACCGGCCTATAATCAAAGAATCAGTTGAAGAAAAAATTCTCTTACTTCAAAATGAAAAGAAGCAGCTTTTTGAGGACCTATTGGGACAAGGCGAAGGTGAATTTTTCTCGGGGAAACTTTCAAAAGAAGACTTTGAATTTATCTTAGATACCAAAATAGATTAGGCCTAAAAATGATCACAATATCTGGTTTAATAATCACCTTTAATGAAGAAAAAAATATCGCAAGATGTATTAGATCAATGCAACCAGTCTGCGATGAAATTGTTGTTATTGATTCTGGATCTACAGATCGCACGGTTCAAATTGCAAACGAATTGGGCGCAAGAACGATCTACAACCCCTTTGAGGGACATATTGAACAAAAAAATTACGCAATTTCAAAAGCTAAATTTGACTACGTTTTAAGTCTTGATGCAGATGAAGAGCTAGATACTGAACTCATCAGAAATATTACGAAGTTAAAATCAACAATTCTTCATGATGGCATTATGTTTAATCGACTAACAAGGTATGTTGATAAGTGGATTTATCATTGTGATTGGTATCCGGATACAAAGTTAAGACTTTGGAGAAAAGGAAGAGGTCAATGGGGGGGAACAAACCCACATGATATTGTCGTTATGGCCAGCAATGCAAAAGTAAAAAAAATATCAGGAAATTTAAAACATTATTCATACAATTCAATCAGCGAGCATATCGACCAAACAAATAAATTTACGACGATTGCAGCAAAAGCGGCTTATCAAAATGGCGTCCGCTCCTCATTATTTAAAATAGCCACAAGACCAATTTTAAAATTTATTAAAGATTACTTTTTAAGACTTGGAATTTTAGACGGAAAATATGGCTTCGTTATTTGCTATATTAATAGTCTCTCAGCCTTATTAAAGTATTCAAAGCTAAAAGATCTGCAAGATGGTAAACAAATATGAAGATAGTATTTCAAACCAATAATATCCTTCCTGTAAAGACTTACGGGGGGACAGAAAGAATTATCTTTTGGCTCATGAAACATCTCAAGGAACTTGGGCACACACCTGTTCTAATAGGAAACCCATTATCGAACCTAGACGAGTTTGGCATTGAAGTAATTGCATTTGATTCAAGCAAAAGCGATGACTGGGAGAGCTTAATCCCAAAAGACACTGACATCATACACCTCAGCTATAATTACGAATTCAAAAAATCTGACTATCCATGCCTTTTCACCATTCACGGCAATGGACAAGTCGGAGAAAGGTTTCCACTCAACTCCGTTTTTGTTTCAAAAAAACATGCGTTAAATCATGGTAGTGAAGCTTATGTCCATAATGGAATAGACTTCTCCGAGTACCCAATAAAGACACCTAAGAAGGAAATTAACTGGCAAAACTTCCTATTTCTTGCCAAGGCCTCTTGGAGAATCAAAAATCTTAAGTCCTGTCTTCATGCATGTAAAGGTGCTAAAAAGAACCTAAACATTGTTGGCGGAAAATCTTGGCTCCCCTCTCGCTATGTCACCAATTACGGATTTCAAGGAGGAACGGCCAAAAATGAAATCATTCAACGATCAGATGCATTGCTTTTTCCGGTTAGATGGGAAGAGCCTTTTGGATTAGCAATCATTGAAGCAATGGGATACGGGCTCCCAGTTATTGGATCTCCTTATGGGAGTCTTCCCGAGTTGATCACGAGTGAGACCGGATTAATTTGTCAGAATGATCAAGAGCTACTCGAAATCGTCAGGCATAAGCCTAAAAACTTAAAACCTGAGCAAATCATAGAGTATGCGAGAGGAAATTTTTCAAGTATCAAAATGACACAAGAATACATCAAGTTGTATGAAAAAGTGCTAGACAAAAAAGAGATAAACTCATCTCCACCTCAATGGTCCTTTACTCAAAGAGCAACGGCTCAACTCCCATTTTAATTATTTTATCTTTTAGAGTAATGACGTCTCTTAGCTCCTAGTATAGAATTATATATCTCACGGAATGGAGCTTAAAAAATGAAAATACCTGAAATTATCGAAAAAAGAAAAAATCCATTTTTCACTTTTGAAATAATACCGCCACTAAGGGGAAAGTCTGTCTCTGAGGTTATAGACATTGTAGAAAAACTCGTTCCTTTTAACCCTGGTTGGATCGACGTAACATCTCACCCAGCAGGCGTTCATTATAATGAAAGCCCTGATGGAACTATTCAAAAAAGAATTTTTAGAAAAAGGCCTGGAACTCTTGGAATTTGTGGAATTATAAAAAATAGATTCAACATTGAAACCTGTGCCCATATTTTATGTAACGGTTTTTCTAAAGAGGAAACTGAGGATGCACTAATAGAGCTAAACTACCTAGGTATTGAAAATGTTTTAGCATTGCAAGGAGATGGACTTAACTATAACAAAAAAGTTTCTAAAGAGCGTTCTGCTAACCTATACGCATCCGATCTTATTGAGCAAATTTCAAAAATAAAGCAAGGTGAATTCCTTGATGATTTAAAAGGGTCAAGACCACTTAATTTTTGTATCGGAGCTGCTGGTTACCCAGAAAAACATTTCATGGCCCCATCAATGAAACAAGACATGAAATATTTAAAACTAAAAGTAGATTTAGGAGCTGAATTTATTGGCACCCAAATGTTTTTTGATAATCAGAAATATTTTGAATTTGTAAAAGACTGCAAGGCAGAAGGTATCAACGTTCCAATTATCCCAGGTTTAAAAATTCTTAGTTCGGTAAAACAACTACAAACAATTCCAAAAACATTTCACATCGACTTTCCTGATGAATTTATTCAAGAGGTGACTGAAAACCCTGAACATGTTGAAGAGCTGGGAATTAACTTTGCAAAAAAACAAGTTGAAGAACTAATTAATGCGGGGGTTCCAAACATTCACTTCTATATTATGAATAAGCCTGATTCAGTCATCAATGTAATAAAGTCATTTTGTTAATTATGAAAAATTTAAAAGATATCCTATCCGAGAAACTGAGTAAAAAAATTCTTTTTTTAGATGGTGCAATGGGCACAATGATCCAACAATACAAGCTAGAGGAAGAAGACTTCAGAGGAACAAGATTTAAAAATCACACAACAAACCTAAAAGGTAATAATGATTTATTAAGTATTGTTAAACCTGAAGTAATAAAAGAGATCCACACAAAATATATGGAAGCTGGATCAAATATAATTGAAACTAATACCTTTAATTCAACTTCTATCTCTCAAAAAGACTACGATCTTTCTGATCTATCAGATGAAATTAATAAACAAAGTGCGAAAATTGCAAAAGAAGCGATAGAAGAATTTAAAAGTAATAATCCCGGTAAGGACGTCTATCTTGCTGGTGCAATAGGCCCAACAAATACGACAGCGAGTATGTCACCTGACGTCAATGACCCAGGAAAAAGAAATGTCTCTTATGATGATCTAAAAGAAACTTACTACTCACAGGCGAAAGCACTTGTTGAAGGCGGAGTTGATCTTTTTTTAATAGAAACAATATTTGACACCTTGAACGCGAAAGCAGCAATACATGCAGTAAAGCAACTTAATGAGGAATTAAATCAAGATTTCCCTATTATGTTAAGTGTAACTATTACTGACAATTCTGGGCGAACCTTATCAGGACAAACATTAAAAGCATTTTGGAACTCAGTAAGGCACGCAAATCCATTATCGATAGGAATCAATTGTGCTTTTGGTGCGAAACAAATGCGCCCGTATATTAAAGAGTTATCCACAATTGCTGATTGTTTTGTCTCTTGCTATCCAAATGCTGGGCTTCCAAACCCCTTAGCTCCAACAGGGTATGATGAACTTCCCGAAGATACTGCTGTTTTAGTCGAAGAGTTTGCAACATCAGGTTTTATTAATTTAATCGGTGGTTGTTGCGGGACAACGCCAGGGCACATTAAGGCCATGGTTGATAGAATTAAAAATCTCCCTCCACGGCAAATAGCAACTATCCCTGATGATGCTTTTTATAGTGGACTTGAACCCCTATATATTAAAAATATTGAGAAGAAGCCGTTTTTGATGATTGGAGAGAGAACAAATGTCATGGGTTCTCCTAAATTTTCCAGGCTTATTAAGGAAGGTAATTTAGCCGAAGCACTTGAGATCGCTAGAAACCAAGTGGAAAATGGTGCTAATGTCATCGATATATGTTTTGACGAGGGCTTGTTAGATGCAAAAGATTTAATGCAAAAGTTCCTTCGGTTAATTGCATCTGAACCAGATATCTCTCGTGTCCCCATCATGATTGATTCATCAAAATGGGAAGTTCTTGAAGAGGGTCTAAAAAACATTCAAGGTAAAGGCATCGTCAACTCGATAAGTTTAAAAGAAGGTGAAGAAATCTTTCTTCAACAAGCAAAGACGATACGGGATTATGGAGCAGCAGTAGTTGTCATGGCTTTTGATGAAAAGGGACAAGCGGCATCGCTTGATGACAAAGTACGAATCTGTAAGAGAGCCTATAATTTACTGACAAAAAAGATAAACTTTAATCCTAGGGATATAATCTTTGATCCTAATGTTCTTACTGTTGCAACAGGAATGCAGGAACATGACAATTATGCAAAAGACTTCATCGATGCTGTTTTAGAAATAAAAAAACAGTGCCCAGGAGCCCTTACCTCTGGCGGAATTTCAAATGTTAGTTTCTCTTTTAGAGGAAATAACAAAGTAAGAGAGGCAATGCACTCATCTTTTCTCTTTCATGCCATTAAAAATGGGCTTGATATGGGAATTGTTAATGCAGGAATGATAGAGGTTTACGAGGAGATAGATGAAGAGCTTCTTGAAAAAGTTGAGGACGTTCTTCTTAACCGCAACGAAAGTGCAACTGAAACTCTCCTTGAATATGCCGCTTCAATAAAGGGTGAGGGTAAAAAAGCTCAAGGTGAAGATTTATCCTGGCGTAAAGAAGATATTGATTCGAGAATAGCCCACGCTCTGATCAAAGGAATCAATAAATTTGTAAATGAAGATACTCTTGAAGCACTAGATAAATACAAGACCCCATTAAATGTCATTGAAGGCCCTTTAATGGAGGGGATGAAAAAAGTTGGTGTTTTATTTGGCGACGGAAAAATGTTTCTTCCCCAAGTAGTGAAATCAGCGCGCGTAATGAAACAAGCAGTAGCCATTTTAGAACCAATGATGAACAAAGATACATCTAAAACATCTACTCAAGGCACTTATGTTCTAGCAACAGTAAAAGGCGACGTGCATGATATTGGTAAAAATATTGTCTCAGTTGTTCTTTCATGTAATGGATATAAGGTAATCGATCTAGGTGTTATGGTTCAATGCGCAGATATTATAAAAGCAGTTAAAGAAAACAATGCAGATATTGTTGGTTTAAGTGGTCTAATTACACCAAGCCTTGATGAGATGATTTCTAATGCGAAAGAATTTTCTCGTGCAGGAATTAATATCCCACTAATGGTTGGTGGTGCGACCACCAGTAACGCTCATACAGCACTGAAAATCGCTCCTGAATATGAAGGTCCAACGATAAGGGTTGGAGACGCAAGTTTAGTCGTTGAAGCAGCAAGTAATCTGACCAGCCCTGCAAAAAAAGAAAAGTTTGAAAAAGAATTAAAATTAAAGCAGGAAAACTTAAGAAAGCATTACGCTAATAAATCTAGTGAAACAAATCAGCTTGCATTTACTGAAGCATGTGAAAATAGATACAAACTAAAAACAGAAATAGAGCACACGCCTAGCGAAGTGGGCGTATTTACTGAAACAAATGTCGATTTAGAAAATTTAGCCAGGTATATTGACTGGAGTCCATTTTTTTGGGCTTGGGAGCTAAAAGGGACGTATCCAAAAATATTAGAAAATAAAAAATACGGTGAGCAAGCAACTAAGCTTTTTGAAGATGCAAAATTAATTCTTAATCAAATTATTGAACAAAAAATATTTCAGCCCAAATATACTTATGGTATTTTCCCCGTCAAAAAAGATGGCGAGGATGCGATCATTTATGCGGACAAACACTCTGGTCGCGAGGTTGGAAAATTTCATTTTCTTAGACAACAGGAAAGAAAAGAAAATGATACTCACTTTTATTCATTAGTTGATTTTCTTGAAGATAAAGATGATCATAAAAATTATATCGGAGCCTTTTGCGTAACAACAGGTAAAGAAGTTGAAGAATTCGCAAAATCATTTGAAGAAAAGAATGATGACTATACCGCAATAATTGTTAAGGCTATTGGAGATCGCTTCGCGGAGGCATTAGCAGAAATGCTCCATCATAAAATCAGAGTTCAATGGAACTCGCCAAATGAATCAATAGACTTAGATTCAATGATAAAAGAAAAATACAAAGGCATTAGACCCGCACCAGGATATCCTGCATGTCCAGATCATTCAGAAAAGAAAACGATATGGAACATCTTAGATGTTGAAAAAAATCTAGGGATAGAGCTTACAGAGAGCTGTGCTATTAATCCAGCCTGTTCGATTTCAGGGCTATACTTTGACCACCCAGAGTCTAAGTACTTCATGCTTGGTAAAATTGGAAAAGACCAAGTAAGTGACTACGCAAGAAGAAAAAATATTTCAATAGAAGAAACGGAAAAGTGGTTGAGACCAAATTTGTCTTATTAATTTAAACTAGCAAAAGTTTTGCTCTAATCACCAAATGCTAATTCTTTTCTAATAAAGTGAGGAATAAGGTCGTAAGGATTTAGCTCGCCATTATATATCTGAATAATTTGCTCACTTGTTGGTTGAGAAATATTTTTCAAATCAAAAAATACACGTAACGACTCTGTTTTTAATGGCGAAGATAAAACGACCTGCACGGTAGGCTTTGAATATAATGAAAATCGATGATTTCCATCCATTAAATAAAAAAAGCCATCATGGCCAAGAACTACATCGTATTTTTTCTTATCAATTCTAAACGGATTTGAGGCAAGTTGCGAAAGGTATTGATGGTCTAAAGGATTCCAGGCAGGATGCTTAACTTTTTCAACAGGAACAGTTAGAACCACTTGTAATTTTCCATTAGACAAAACCCTCTTTCCATTAAATTTCTCGCCATTGATATGAACATATAATTCGTTCCCAAAACCAAACTCTATTATATTTTCTTTTCCGTAAGACAGCCAACTCTTCTTGGCTTTACTAAGAAGTTGGTGATAATTAAATTTATCAACAATTATATTTTTTTCACTTGAACTCAACTCACCATATTCTTTAACAATTTTTTTTAATTCGACACTCAAGTTTTCAGGATTCTTTTTTATGACAGAATCAATAATTGAGAAGTAATTATCAATTATTGATTCCCTCTCAAGTCCAGTTGTATTTTTTAAATTCTCTTTATAGGAAATAATATTTCCCCTACTAACAGGATACTGAGAGAAATAATCAATAATAGAATCGGGTAACAATGATAATAAATATTTCCCTTCGTTTGATTGAGCATCTCGAAATGAGACATGATCTAGCTTTTGAAATCCCTTTTCCTTTATTATTTGAAATTGCTCAATCAATGACTCACTCATTTCGGGCGGTGAGTAATTTGAAATCCCAACAAGACTAACTAATTTATTTAAAAAAGTACTACACGAGTTACCAAATGAGGCATTTGCCGTTAGGTTAAAAAAAATAAGGAGTATTAAAAGTAAGATCTTCTTCACAGATATAATTTATCACTTAGATAGATTAGCACTGTTGAGATTGTATTTTTTTTACTCTCAAAACACCTTCACCGCACAAAAAATCAATTACTTAGATCATTAAACTGCTTTTCAATAGATCACCATAGCGACTGACTCCTATTGCAAACACACGTTGATCTACCAAGCGAACTTTTGGGTCAGCATCCTGATTTAACCTTGTCTTGTTTCTAATCCCTGTAACAAAGTCATTAAAATTTTTTAAATGAATTTGAAGTAACTTCTCCTCAAATGAGTCTAGAGATAACTTAAAAACCCTTAGATCATCAATCGCGTGATATATCTCGTCGCTCATTATTTGATCATCTTTTGCTTTAATCTGCATTGACGCCAATTTTGTTGAACTTAACTCGTACTTCTCCCCATTAAAAATAATAAGATCTAATTCTATTAACGAGCTAATTGTATTTTTAATTATCAAATCACTCACACCTAACTCAGCAGTTAATTCGGTAACCGACCTCGCACCAGAGGAAAGCGATTCGAGAAGAGCCTTTTCTATTAATAATAAATTATTCATTTCCCCACCCCTAAAATTTTTTCAAGCTTGGTCAATTGATATATTTTTGCTTCAACTTTTTTAACATTATTGTCATTGATAAAGTTGTAAGCATGTTGATTCTTAAGTCCTACCATGCGTTGAAGAACAAGCGCTTCTTGATAAGATATTTTACTTCCATTAAATATTCTAAATATACGTGTCATATTTAGCCCCGACATTTTAGATAACTCTTTAAAAGTTTTATCCTTGTATTTATCTTTAATCTTTGAAACCAAAATTCTTTCATCAATCATTTAATCCCCCTACGATCAATTAAAATATTTTTTGAGTGAAATCATTTGGAATTAAGTTTGGAAATAAAAATAAACATTAATGGATTAATAGTGTCTCATGGTAATCAAAAAGCAAAAAAATCATTTATTTTCCTGCTAAAAACTGGGAAAATGATCACCATGGAATTTAACTTAATGACAAGTAATATTCGCTTTGAGAACCCAGCGGATGAAATCAACAATTGGCCAAAACGAAAACACATATGGTCTAAAATTGTAGACAAATATGATATTGATATTCTTTGCACTCAGGAAGGCCGCAAAAATCAATTACTCGATGCTGAGTCTATTACCAAATTAAAAATTGTCGATGGCCACAGAGACTGGATACCAGAACGTATGTATCCATCAATTTTTATTAATTTAAACAAGTTCTCGGTTTTAAGCTCAGGAGATTTTTGGCTTTCAGAAACTCCTGATATTGCTGGATCAAAGTCTTTTAACAGTGCCTTTCCGAGACTTTGTACATGGGTAGAGGTCAAAAAAGACAATAACACTTTCTTCGTCTTTAATTGCCACTTGGACCATGTTCTAGATGAAACGAGATTATCTCAATCGAAGGTCATTGCTAAACAAATACCAATCATTAATAAGTGTAATGTCCCCTATATATTAGCTGGAGATTTCAATGAGTCACCAGAAAATACTGTTAGATCTCTATTTAATGAAGACTTAGCTCTAAATGACCCATTTAATGATTTGAATATCCCAGACGAAGGAACCCATCATCGTTTTGATGGAAAAAATAAAACAAGTTCTAGAATTGACTGGATATTAATAACAAGAAAATTTAATTGTAAAAAATATGAAATTGTTAAAGATCATGATTCCAACTCATATCCATCTGATCACTTTCCAGTCTTTGCAAACCTAACTCTTTAGCGCCTTAGATTCGATCAGCGCAACTATCTCCAAGCTGCAAGTATGTTTCAATTCCATTCTGGGTATTTTGTGTAATGTCACGATGAGGTTTCCACGCCCCTTTTTCACCAAATACGATTACAGTGCTTCCCCCAAAAAGAAAATAACCTTTTTCCTCACCGCGCTCAAAATAATTATTTTTATGAGTCTGTACAATCTTTCCAACCATCATTGCACCTACTTCGACGTAAGCCAGTTTTCCAAAATTTTCTGTTTTTAAAATACTTACATGCCGTTCGTTTTCAGCAAAAATTTGAGGCTTCCACTTTAATGCGACAGGGTTCACCGAGTGAAGTTTTCCGCGAACAGGATAACTATCCATAAAAGTTCCAGAATCAGGAAAATGATATCGGTGATAATCGACCGGGCATAGCCTCGCTAAAAGCACAGGGCCGCCACTAAACTCAGGGTACCATCTTTCATCTTTAAGTACTTCTTTTGGGGAAAGGAATTTCCCTTTAACTGGAATTGTCTCTTCATCACTTAAACTATCATAAGCGAAATATCTCGCCTCTGCGGGTGCACCAAACTGACTGTCATCTTTTGGAAATTCTCTTTTACCCTCTTTAAAACGTCTTATAAAAAACTGATTAAAACTAGAGTATGGGTCATTTTCATCCCTTCCCTCTTCAGGCAGATAGTCATTCATATCAATGTTAAACTTAGTAATAAATGGTCTAATTTTTCTTTTGCTCAGCCCTGTATCTTGAAATGATCCATATCTCTTACTGGTCACTGGCCCTGCTAAATATTGAGCAAATTTACCACCAATAGAAGTTTCGTATAGCCACTTAATTCCACTTTCGCCATAAACTTTTTCAACTTCAATAATGCCTTTTTTTCGATTGTAATATTGAATTTCCATTAGATTCCCTGTAATTTTATAAGAAAATCATAGACTTGAGGATTCATATGAAACTATCTACGCTTCTCCTTTTTAAGATTTTTATCCTATCTCTTCTTGTTTCTTTTATCAATCCAACTAGTAAAAATGATGCGAATTATACTCGTGAGGAACAAGTTAATATCTCAATTTTTAAAAATAATGTGGACAAGGTAGTCAACGTTTCCACAATTATTAAAAGATCAAATGGTTTCTTCATGGATGAAACTCAAATTCCCGCAGGAGCAGGAACGGGCTTCGTCTGGAGCCAAGATGGACATATTGTTACTAATTATCATGTTGTTCAAAATGGTAATGAGTTTTTAATAAGTTTTCACAATGATAAAAATACTTATAATGCGAAGCTTGTTGGCGTTGAACCGAAAAAAGATATTGCAGTTCTAAAACTCATAAAATCACCAAGCAACCTCTCTCCAATATCACTTGGTAGCTCGAGTGAATTAAATGTCGGTCAAAAAACTTTCGCCATCGGAAATCCATTTGGGCTTGATCATACGATGACAACAGGGATAGTTTCTGCAGTTGGAAGAAAAGTAGAGGGAATCGGGGGAGTAAAAATTCACGATATGATTCAAACCGATGCGGCCATTAACCCTGGTAACTCAGGTGGACCACTACTTGATAGTAAGGGACGATTAATTGGAATGAATACGCAAATTTTAAGTGGTTCTGGCACGAGCTCTGGCGTCGGATTCGCAGTTCCCGTTAATACAATTAAGAGAATCGTACCTCAAATTATAAAGCACGGAAAAGTTATCAGACCCGGACTGGGAATTATCCTTTTACCTGATCACATCAAGTACCGCTTCAGAATCGAAAAAGGTATTGTTATCTCTTCTGTTGCAGAAAACAGCACAGCTGAAAAAGCAGGACTTCAAGGAATAACACAAGATCAATGGGGCCGAGTTTATATTGGAGACGTTATTTTGAAAATTGCCGGAACAGAGGTTAATACTTTTGACGATATATATCATGCGCTAGACCGATTTAAAATTGGTGACGTCGTAGAAGTTGAATTTCTACGAGAAGAGAAAGTAAAAAAAATAAAACTTACACTAGATGCAATATAATTCTTTATACTTATTATTAAGTTATCAGCAATGTCCACATCACTGCTTTTAGCTTAAAACCCCGTTTTCAATTTTCAGGCTGTGATCAGTTGTCGCATTAACAAATGAGGCATCATGACTGATCATAATCACTAAGGACTTTTTTAACGATAAAACTGTTTTTAAATAATGAATTAATTTTTCTTTAGTCTTCAAGTCGAGGTAAATCGTCGGTTCATCTAAAATATATACACTAGCTTTCTTCATCAGGGAGCGTGCAATAAGTACTAATTGCCGCTGACCATCACTTAGAACCCCAAATGGCCTAGAAAGCAAATATGAAATTTCAAATACCTCGTTAAACTCCAAAAAAATGGGACTCTTTTCCAGGTCTCTAGATTTTATGCCTAGTGAAAATTCAAAAATTTCATTTACTTTAATCATTGGATCAATATTATTTTTAGAAAATAGAATAGAAAAAATCTTTGATTTTTCAGCGAGACTAAAAGAATCAATAGTCCTTTTATTAAAAAGAACTGACCCGCTTACGATAGGAACAAATCCTGTTAACGTCTTAATGAATGTTGTTTTTCCGGCTCCATTATCACCAATTATTGTATATATTTTACCCGCTTCAAAGGTTTGATTAACACGGCTGACAAGAATATTTTTTGAAAAACCGACATCTAAGTTTATCGCCTCAAACATGATTCCCCCCAGAAGTAACTGAGTTCGTTTTGATTAAGAGTATTAATACAAATGGAGTTCCAATTAAACCAAGTAATGCATTAACAGGCACGCTAATACCCAATAGATACCCGTTAGAAAAAAACGTAACAAGTAAACACAATACCGCCCCCAGGATAAAAGAAGCGGGAATCAAAACACGGTGATTGCTAGTTAGATAGATCATTCTTGTGAGATGTGGTGCCATTAATCCAACAAAGATTACAGGGCCGCAATACACACTGATCAAGCCAGAAATAACTCCAATTGATGGTATTAAAACTTTTCTTAAAAGCCTTAAATCAACTCCAGACTCTTTTGCATAATCTTCTCCTAAAAGGCATAGATTAAGATCTCTTGAATATCTATATAAATTAATTACCAAGCAAATAATCACAAACAATATAAATGCTGATTGGTAAGTAGAAATCCGGTCAAAGCTTCCAAGAGACCATAAAAAAAAGTGTTTTAAATCTTCTGAAGAAGAAAATGAAAGAATAAGATTAATAACTCCAGTAATAAAAAAGCTTAAAACAACTCCGAAGATGATGATGTATATAGGCCCACTAAATCTAGCTGAGATAATTAATATTAACCCTAGAGAAAAAAGGGCACCGATTACGCCAAAAATTAACATGCCTGATTCTTCCAACACTTGATAATTAGAAAAAAATGTACTTAAACCAAGAACGTAAAAAACAACCCCAAGAGAAGCACCAGAATGAATCCCTAATAAAAAAGGGTCTGCTAGTTGATTCTTAAACCAAGTCTGAAGTAATAAGCCACTAACGGCAAGACCTCCACCAGCAGCAATGGCAATTAGGATACGAGGCAAGCGAATTTGTAATATAACGTCACGAGAAAACTGATTAAGGTCAGTTGAAAAAATTTGCCCAAGGCTAATATCAATGGCACCAGTCAAAAGTACCACGAGCATTAAGAAGAAAAGGGAGAACAAGCTAATAATAAATTTTTGACTTATCTTCATTTACCTAATCACCTGATACCAGCGAGTCTTCTTTTCATCGCTTAATCTCGAGGTACCCAATACGTTTATTAAATCATTTAATAAAATATCTGGTCTCATCATTGCTACGTCCCAAAACTCACTTCCGCCGTATTTATTCACTTTTTTTGCATATGTTGAGATTTTAAATGTAGTGACTTTCAAAAAAATATTTAAAAAATTTGACTCTCTTTTAAGCTCCGTAACAGATTGGTAACTCGCTTGGGGTAACCAATGATCAATTTTGTCTTTAAGCTTAAGAACTTCCTCAGGATTAATATTTCTCTCTTTAAAATGTTCAAACAGATCTAATCCACCAGCGTCTTTGACAATTTTGTAGAAGTCGCTGCCACGATTAACTAACTTCCAGGCTCCACTATTTACATGCTCACCGAGTAGCACGCGTTTTTTTGAGGTAACCAATTTTTTAAATTTTGAGTACCTATGAACAACATGGTCAAACTGTTTGATTGAATCATTTATTCTCCCTAACAAGGACCCAACGACAACTCGCATTTCAGCTCTCGCCAGCGGATGCCCAAGCTTAAAATCATCAATAAAAAAAACAGGGACACCTAATCTAGAAACTTTTTTATAAAAGCTACTTAAAGCTGGAGAGCGGTATCCAATAATCAAATTTGGTTTTAATGCCAAGACTTTCTCTGTTATAGGAACACTGCCAAGATCTTCGACATGGGATAGGCCTCTTGAGTTTTCATAGACATACTTTTTTTCGGCCATCCCTACCAACAAGCCAACTTCACCCAACTCTCTAAAAACTTCTAACAAAGTTGATGACATTAAAATAACTCGATCAATATTTTTTAAAAGCACTACTCCATTGCAGAGTTTTACTAGGTCGGGATCATTACTGTAAAAGTCCTGATCGACTTTAAGTAAAAATTTATCTTCTTTGTAGTAGAGCTGAAAGTTGTCGGCGAATTTATTTCTATACTTATTATAAGCATTAACTTTTTGGTTTTTGAGGCAGTCTATTTTGTTTGCAAAGCTAGTATGCGAAAAACAAAAGAATAAAACGGATAATATAAACAGTTTTGCCACTTCTAATTCATATTAGGATCCATCGCATCTCTAACACCTTCTCCGATTAAGTTTAGCAGAGTCAAGGTTAGAAACAGACAAATTGAGGGATAAATAGCCAGCCAGGGAGCAATAGTATAGTTTTTCTGTGCCTGTGCGAGTAGCTCCCCCCAAGATGGTGTGGGAACCTCTAAACCGAATCCAAGATAATCAAGTGCCGCAAGCCCTGAAATCCCCCCTGCAATTGCAAATGGAGTAAAAGTAATCAAAGGCGTAAGTGAGTTAGGTAGAATGTGCTTGAATAAAATTGAAGCCTCACTGGCCCCCATTGATTTTGCCGCCTCGACAAATTCTCGTTTTCTATTTTTCAAGAACTCTGCACGAACGTAGTAACTAGTTGGAATCCAGGCAAAAACACTCGATATCACAACAAGCCATAATAAATTAGGAGTAAAAATTGAAATCAAAATAATCAGAAGAAAAAACTGAGGAACAGTACTCAAAATTTCAACAACTCGCTGAGAGATGAAATCAAGTTTTCCACCGTAGTAACCCATTATTGCACCGATGATGGTGCCAAAAAAATAAGTGATCGCCCAAACAAGAAGAGCATAGCTAATACTGTATTTAAATCCATACAATAGCCTTGCAAAAACATCTCGTCCACGATCATCAGTGCCAAATATATTATCAGCTGATGGTCTTGAAGGATAGTAATCAACAGATTTGTTTGACTCGAATGGATCCCACTTAAATGGCGTCCAAACAACTGCGTCTTGCTCGGAAAGCTCTAACTTTCTGTAATTAATCGTCATCGAGTTTTTAATCCCAAAATCCTTTGGGTGATATTGTTTAAAAATAGGAAAGTAAGTTTTACCTTGATAGTTTAGGTAGATTGGCTTCGAATTCGTGATAATCGGTGCAATAAAAGTAAGAATAATAGCAAGCAAAAGTCCCCATACAGACAAAACTGCTAATCTTCTTTTTTTAAATCGACGATATCTTTTTAATGTTAAATCATTATCAATTAAATATTTCTCAATCATGAAAAATCAATCCTTGGATCTACGAATACATAGGTAACATCACTTATTAGGTTCCCAATAAGCATTAAAAAACTTTGAATAAATACAGAGCCCATAATGACATTATAATCACGTTCTAAAACTGCTTGGTAACTCATCTGACCGATACCATCTAGGTTAAAGATAACTTCTATCAATAGAGAACCTGCAAAAAAGACAGTTAAGAACCCACCAATGCCTGTAACGATTGGGATTAAAGCATTACGTAAGGCATGCTTAAGATAGACAACCTTTTCATCTAAACCTTTCGCTCTCGCTGTTCTGATGTAATCTCTTTTTATCTCATCAAGTAGTGAGTTTTTCATCAGCATCGTTAACATCGTAAAGCTACCAATCATGTAGCAAATAAGAGGTAAAATAAAATGATGTATACGATCTGAAACTTTCCCAAAAAAGCCTAAATATTCATAATCGTCACCAACGAGACCTTGCACTGGAAATAATTCAAGGTAGTTTCCTGACGCAAAAAACTGAATCAGCAAAATACCAAGCATGAAACCTGGTATTGCGTACATTACAAACAAAACCACGGAACTTATTAGATCAAACTTTGTTCCATTTTTAATTGCCTTAATTACACCCAAAACAATACAGACGATATAAGTGAGAATTAGATTTATGATCCCAAACTGAAGAGAGACTGGAAATTTTGAGCTGATAACATCAAGCACCGGCTCTTCATAAGTAAATGACTCTCCAAAATCTAACTTTAATAAATTCTTTAACCAAATTAAATAACGCTCATGAATTGGTTTATCAAAGCCATATTGCTTTTTTAGTGCCTCAATTACTTCTTCAGAGATAGCTGAGTCACCTCCACTACCAGCGCCACCACCGACAGAGCCAACATTTGCTGCTCCGCCACCACCAGCACCACCGAACTTAAGTTGCTGAATTTTTTGTTCTATTGGACTTCCTGGTGCCAAGTTGATGATGGCAAAAACAATCATCGTCACACCAAGAAGTGTTGGAATCATGACCAATAATCTTCTTAAAATATAAGTCTGCAAAATGATCTCCCTTTTTACCAGCCGTTACTTTTCAATCCACCAGTAATCAAGGCCTACACCGTATTTAAATGTATCTTTAGGTCCCTTAACTTTCTTTGTATGGCCGTAAAAACCAAATTTTGAGTTAAAGAAAAATAGGTATGGGACATCATTAGCAATTTCTCTATAAACTTTTTTCAAAATTTTAATTCTCTTTGCTGTATCCGTTGTCATTCGTGCATCATCAATGCCCTTATCAACGATAGGATTGTTGTACCCAATAAAGTTAGAGCCACCACCAGAAATTGAACTTGAATGCCAAATTTGTTTTGGATCAATTTCAATCGAACCTGCACTCCAACCTAATCTCACTGCTTCAAATTTTCTTTCGTTCAAAAGTTTAATAAATGTATTCCATTCAATAACTTTGATTTTAATTTCAACACCAGCTTTCTTTGCATCCTCTTTAAAGATAGTTAAATATTTTTCAAAGTCTTTACTAGGCTCTAGAATAGTAAAAGAAAGCTTTTCTTTTTTTCCATTAATAACCTTATCTAAAATCATATCTCCATCAGTGTCTTTCCACCCTTCTGATCTTAAAAGCTTTAATGCCTGCTTTGGATCAAAGTTAACTGGCTTAACACTTTTGTCAGCATAAATTGATTGTTGATACCATGGCCCTGTTGCCGGTAAGTCCATACCATATCTAAATTTCTCAATCATTAAGTCCCTATTTAAAAGATGGTAAAGCGCAAGCCTTACATTCTTCGTTTTAAAAATTGGGTTTTCTAAATTTAAACCGACAAACCCATATCCATTAGGAGCATCGTTTTGGTATTTAACCTTTTTTACTTCTTTTTCCCACTTTGGCCCAACAGCCTTTTTAATGTATGACTCTGCAGAGAGACCTATAAAATCAAGTTCACCTTTCTCTAGCATCGTTAAAGTCATGGTCTCTTCTTTAACTGCTTTCATTCGGATCACATCAAAATTATACATTCCCTTATACTCTGGAGCAGTATTTCCCCACCAGTTCTTGTTTTTTATCAGTTCTAATTTTTTGCCTCGTTTAAAGTTCTTTAATAAATAAGGACCTGAACCAACGAGAGATTTGTTTAAGGTTTTTTCTTGCTCCTTACTTGGGTTTTCGTAAATATGTTTTGGCAGAATCGTTAACCCAGCACATTGCTCAAAATTTTTAAAATACAACTGCTTCACATTAAATCGCACTTTATTGGGCGCTAAAATTTCAACAGAGCCAATATTTTCATAATATGGTCTCATGTGTGCTGTTTTATATTTGTTTTCAGGGTGAATAATTGCATCAAAACTAAACTTAACATCTTCAGCAGTTAAGGGTTTGCCATCATGCCACTGCACACCTTCTCGAAGTGTGAAGTCAAAATATTTCCCACTAGGGTCTTTATCCCAAGAAATTGCAAGGGCTGGTTGCCACTCATTAGTATCAACATTTCTCGTTGCTAAAGAATCAATTATATAAGATTGAACCTGAGATGCGTAATAGTCAGTTGATGAAAGAGGATTAAGAGTCGTAGGAAAACTATTAAGATGAAAATAAAAGATACCTACTCGTCCGCTTTCAGAGCTACCGGAATTACCTTCTTTTTTGTTACATGCAATTAGTGAAGTTATGATTAATAAAATAAAGATTATTTTTTGCAAGTGACGCCCCTTGTTAGTCGCGTTAATAACTTTGGGGGGCAATATAGCGCTCTTTACAGGAAACTGCATCAATTTAATTTATTTTTTGTAATATAAACTTGGATCTAGGCTCCACCTGTCAGTATAAAAATTATCATCTTCAATGTGATATTGCTCGATTTTAAAATCAACCTCATCTAGACGCGTCACATAATTTTTGTACTCTTGGGTGTTAAAAATATTTTCTTCACTCGCCTTCTCTAATGCCAACTTCCATTCATAGTTTAGTTTTTTTATTAGAGTATCGTACTTACTATTTATCGAATTAATTTTTTCTGGATGCCCATCAATAAGATCTTTTAATGTTTTCACTTTAGATGCTAATGCGAGTCTTTTTTTAGACAGAATTTTATTTAATTCAACAGCAGTTAAGATGTTTTCTCTAAGGTCTTCACTTTTTAATGATACAGCTTGCCCACCAGTAAAATTGATCACTTTTTTACACAGCTCAATATCTTTAAGTCTCAAAAGTAGATATTTATTTGATTTACCAATAATATTTCCCTGGCAAAAGTAATTATTTTTAAAATCCACATCAGGCGGCCAAACTTTAACACTATTACCTTTTTGTAAAAATCGACCATTAGAAAAATCAATCCTGACCTTAACAAAACCAGATTTAAAATCTGAGGAAAGAATTCGACCTCTAAATTCAGATAGCTTACTCGCAAAAATATATTTTGGAGACATGGTGACAACTAACACTAAGATTAAAAATCGCATGGACTAATTATCGCATGCAATTAAAACTAATTTTAAACTAGGTAATTATTTTCGAACAACGATTGAGGACCTGTAAGAACCATCATTTGGTTCCTCAAATTTCAAAATTTTCATCTCATGGAAAAAACGTTTGATTTCTCCTTTTTCAACTAAATAACTTTTATCGATTAGTTTTCCTTCTTTTAATTTTTCAACCGTATTTGCCTCATAAAAGATCAAACCACCTGGTTTTAACCAAGACTTCATCTTATCAATCAAATTCCGGTCAACATAATAAAATGCCAAAATAACATCAAAGCTACCTTCCTTGATTTGATAGTTATCCAATGAAGCAACTACTCCTTTTATTTGGGTAGAAAACTCTTGAGCCAATGCATTGGCTTTTTCAATAGCGACACTCGATATGTCTATTCCTATGACATTATGTCCTTTTGTCGCAAGAAATACAGCATTTCTTCCTTCTCCCATCCCCATATCTAAAACTTTTGATCTTTTATTAATAAGATGTGCATTTTCTTTTAGAAACTTAGCGGGTGTTTTACCAAAAATATATTTCTCACTTAAAAATTTTTGATCCCATTCACTTTTAGAGTCTTGAAGTTTTCTACCTGAAAGAGCTTCATACCTAGATAGTTTTTCACTAGAAAATACATTTGAATAAATGAGAAGTGTTATTAATCCAAAGAATGCTGCTGAAAAACTATTTTTCTTCTCCGTCTTCAAAAAAAGGAGGCGGCGTTTCCGTACTTGTCGATTCAAATATTTCATCATTAAATGCTAAATCCTCTTCACTAAGATCATTATCAGACAGATACTCCAAGTCATCCCCTAGAATATCTTTTAATTCCTCTTCAGCTTGACCTCCTAATGAGGATTCAACTTTTTTATTCTCATCTAAAAAAGTTTCACCTCCACTAGGAATAGCTTGATGATCTACTAAATCTTCTTCGTTATCAAGAAGTTCGTCAGAGATTAGCAGGTCAATAACTTTTCCATAACTTGCGTTCATATTTTTTAAATATGCTGCCACCTTTGTGTTAACAAGAGAAGGCATGTCCTCAGTAGAATTAAGATACCAATATAAATTGTCAATTTCCTCATAGATGCCAACAACGAGAGAATATGACTCTTTACTCAAATCTCTTAAAAGGTCAGGTGAAAACTCTTTGTATCTATTAAAAAATATCTGATTAAAATGCTCTCTAGACCTTTTCTGTGCAAATATTCTTAAACCATCCTCCATTCTAGAGTTCAACCTTTTTACCAACTCCTGAAGGTCTTGTTGAACTAATAATTTTCCGCTTAATTTTTTCATTTCTCTCCCAACTCACTAAATGAGCCTCTTCTCCCTCCGGGCCATCTCCTATCTTCTTCATAAACAGAATCAAGTTGCTCGTGAACAATCTTAACAATTTCATCAAACTTAAGTGGCAATCCATATTGTTTAAAGTTCGAATGGGGAACGAGAGCAAATTGATTTAATAAATTTTTAAAGGAGGTAAACTCTACAGATTTAATTTTAAAATTTTTAAGAGCTTTTAATAGGTATCTTCGCTTAAAAGAAATATCTTTTGTTAATTGTTCTTTACTCATTACAAAGCTAATAATTGGATACCTCGCCTGGTACTTTCCCAGTTGGCCCATTAGGTCGGTTGGAGATATCGGTATCACAAGGTATCGCTTTTTTCTTAATTCCCAGCCGAGACTGAAGACCATTTCCTTTGAAAGTCCATAGTCTAACAAATATATTATTTTTTCTTTCATGATGATCTTTTCGTAAGAGATCCAAAACCATTTTAAAATTGATCAAAATAATATCTAACTAGGTATCTTTATCCATAAAAAAGGGAGAGCTAAAAGCTCTCCCCTTGATAACGATAAAAATTTTTTATTTAACTTTTACATCATTCCTGGCATTCCACCCATGCCGCCCATTCCTCCTGGCATAGCAGGAGCTGCAGCTTCTTCTTTTGGAAGGTCTGCAATCATTGTTTCAGTAGTTAGCATTAAGCCTGCAACTGATGCAGCATTTTGAAGTGCTGAGCGGACAACTTTAGTTGGGTCAATAATACCTGCAGAAACAAGGTCTTCATACTTGTTATCACGAGCATTGTATCCCCAGGTTGTTTCTTTCTTACCAAAAACTTCATTGACAACAACTGATCCTTCAACACCTGCGTTGAAAGAAATTTGTCTTAGAGGTTCTTGGACTGCTCTTTTAATAATCTTAATACCAAAAGTTTGCTCATCAGTGTCTGCCGCCAAGCCTTCTAAAGCTTTTGAAGCATGTAAAAGAGCTGCACCACCACCAACGACGATACCTTCTTCAACAGCTGCTCTCGTCGCATTAAGCGCATCTTCAACTCTATCTTTCTTTTCTTTCATTTCTGTTTCAGTTGGAGCACCAACATTAATAACAGCTACACCACCTGCAAGTTTCGCAAGTCTTTCTTGTAGTTTTTCTTTGTCATAATCAGAAGTTGTTTCAGCGATTTGCGCTCTAATTTGAGAAACTCTTGCTTCAACAGCAGACTTGTCGCCAGCACCATCTACGATAGTTGTGTTTTCCTTATCGATTGAAACTCTTTTTGCTGTTCCTAAATGCTCAAGCTCTGCAGCTTCAAGGCTCATTCCTAGTTCTTCAGAAATCACTGTTCCACCAGTAAGAGTTGCAATGTCTTTTAACATTTCTTTTCTTCTATCACCAAAACCTGGAGCTTTTACAGCTGCAACATTTAAAGAACCTCTAAGCTTATTAACAACAAGAGTAGTTAATGCTTCACCTTCAATATCTTCCGCAATAATTAAAAGTTGCTTTCCTGTTTGAACTGCTTTTTCAAGAATTGGAAGAAGTTCTTTCATTGAAGAAATCTTCTTGTCTGTAATTAAAATATTTGGCGAATCAAAACCAACTTCCATTTTTTCTGTGTTTGTCACAAAGTATGGAGATAGATAACCTCTATCAAACTGCATCCCCTCAACAACATCAAGAGTAGTTTCCGCTGTTTTAGATTCTTCAATAGTAATAACACCGTTGTTACCAACTTTTTCCATAGCTTCAGCAAGTAGTGTTCCAATTTCTTTATCGTTATTACCAGAAATTGTTCCAACTTGAGCAACTTCTTCAGAAGTCTTAACTTGTTTAGTCATTTTCTGAAGCTCTTCAGTTAGCTTACTAACAGCAAAATCGATCCCTCTCTTAAGCTCCATTGGATTATGGCCAGCAGTCACTAGTTTAGCTCCCTCTTTATAAATT
>Ga0181565_10000236_pt1 | contig 39210 bp, 29 predicted proteins | sample 101ome_16_FD_129661 | JGI IMG/M metagenome (GOLD analysis project Ga0181565, IMG submission 129661) | Coastal salt marsh microbial communities from the Groves Creek Marsh, Skidaway Island, Georgia - 101401AT metaG (megahit assembly) | ecosystem: Environmental > Aquatic > Marine > Intertidal... | reverse complement strand
GGACAACTGCGGCAGCATCACGATTGATTTGGTGACGGACACGATTGCAGGCAACGCTGCCGGCAACTACACGATCACGCGCACGTTCACTGCGACGGACGACGCTGGCAACAGCACGACTGCGACGCAGACCATCACGGTCGAGGACACGACGGCACCTGAGTTCACGTTCGTTCCTGCGGACGAGACTTCGGAATGTGCAGAGCCTTGGACTACGGAAATGGCAACGGCTTCCGACAACTGTGGCGATGTCACGGTGACCGTGGAAGAGACCACCGTGGATGGCGATTGCGCCGGCTTGTTGGTCATCACTCGCACGTTCACTGCAACGGACGACGCTGGCAACAGCACCACGGCCATCCAAACGGTCACGCAAGTGGACACCACAGCTCCATCGCTCAGCGTCGCTGACGTAACCGTGGAATGCACCGACGAGGTGCCGGCTCCGGCTTACGAAGCGGACGACGCATGCAGCGCGGTGGAAGTGACCGTAACAGAGGAAGTTGTTCCAGGTGATTGCGCACAAGAGTCTACGATTGTACGCACCTACACGGCGACTGACGGATGTGGCAACTCAACCACGGCAGTTCAGAACGTGTACATCGTGGACACCACGGCTCCTGAGTTCACGTCCACTGAACCAGCTTCAATCACGCTTTACGAAGCGGATGGAGATGTGATTCCTGAGCCTTCTGCTGAGGTGATGGATGCGTGCGACGAGAACGCAAGCTGGGTTGTGATCGAGTCAGTCCTTGTGGACTTGCCCAACGACTACACCATTGAACGGGTCTACACGGCCACGGACGATTGTGGAAACGAAGCGACGTACACGAGCATCATCACGTACGTGGCCATTGTCGAGGGTTGCACCGACCCCGAGGCCTGCAACTACGACCAGTACGCGAACATCGACGATGAAAACTGCTACTTCGCCTTGCCAGGTTACGATTGCGACGGCAACTGTTTGGCTGACGAGAACGACAACGGAATCTGCGACGGCCTTGAAGTGGCTGGATGCACGGATCCAACGAACCCAGGTTACAACCCTGCGGCCAACGTTGACGACGGCTCTTGCTTGGTTGGAGGTTGTGTCAACATTTCCGCCTGCAACTACGACGCCAACGCGGACTACCAGGTTCCAGGAACCTGTGAATTCACGAGTTGTGCAGGTTGCATGAATGCGAATGCATGCAACTACGACGAGGAAGCCACGTTGAGCGACGGTTCTTGTGTCTTCGCGGACTACGGGTACGATTGCGACGGAGTGTGCTTGCTCGACGCGGACGGAGACGGCATTTGCGACCAGTTTGAGGTTGCAGGTTGCACCGACCCGACCAACCCAGCATACAACCCGAACGCCACGGACGACGACGGTAGCTGTTTGCAGGGCGGATGTACGTTCACCTACGCATGCAACTACGATCCAAACGCGGATTACCTGGATCCCGCGTCGTGTGACTTCACGAGCTGCGCGGGTTGCACGGACCCCGAGGCCTGCAACTACGACGAATCGGCTACGTTGAACACTCCTGTGACCTGTGACTATCCAGAAAACTCGTTCGTGGACTGCGACGGGGTGTGCTTCAACGACCTCGACGGAGATGGAATCTGCGACGAAGAGGAAATCCCAGGTTGCACGGATCCTGCTGCGTCGAACTACAGCCCGTTTGCGACCGACGACAACGGAACCTGCATCATCGAGGTGGGAGGTTGTACGCTGCCATTCGCTTGCAACTTCGACCCAAGTGCGGACTTCTACTTGCCTGGAACTTGTGACTTCTCTTGCCTCAACGGCATGCCTTCGACCGACGGCGTTTGTTTGGACGAATTGGCTTGCAACTACGGCATGGAAGAGCCCTGTTCATACTTCGACAGCGAAGGGCAGTTGTGTGCCACGGTGGGTTGCATGAATGAGTTTGCGTGCAACTTCGATCCAGAGGCCCAAATCAACAGCGGCTGCGACTACACCTCTTGCTTGGTCTACGGATGCACCAACCCCAACGCCTGCAACTTCAACTTGGAGGCGACCTCGGAGAACGGCACGTGTGAATACACGAGCTGCATCGGGTGCACGGACGACGGCGCGTCCAACTTCGATCCGTCTGCGACGATCGACAACGGTCAGTGCCAGTACGATGTGTTGGGTTGCACTTCATTGACGGCTTGCAACTACGATCCAGAGGCTACGCAAAACGACGGGTCTTGCGACTACAGCACGTGCTTCGGCTGCGTGACGCCATCTGCGTGCAACTACGATGAAAATGCGATTTACCCAGACGGTTCGTGCTTGTTCGCACCTGCTGGATTGGATTGCAACGGCAACTGCTTGTCGGACATCGACGGAGACATGGTTTGCGACGCAGACGAAGTCACGGGTTGCACCGATGAGGCAGCTACGAACTACGATCCTTCTGCCACGGAGGAGAACGGTTCATGTGAGTACCTCACGACGGGCTGCACGGACCAAACGGCGTGCAACTTCGACTACAGTGCACAAGTGGACAACGGTTCGTGCGACTTCGACTCGTGCGCAGGCTGCATTGTCTCTTGGGCATGCAACTACGACGAAGGAGCGACGTTGAACGACGGCTCGTGCATCTTCCCAGACGCCAACGGCGTTTGCCCAAGCGGATGCGAGTCTGATTTGGACGGAGACGGCGTCTGTGACGCGAACGAGATTGCGGGTTGCACCTACGCCAACGCAATCAACTTCACGCCATTGGCTACGGACGACGACGGAAGCTGCGACTTCGTGGGTTGCGTGTTGCCAGATTACAGCAGCTACAACGAGTTTGCCAACACCAACAGTGGAGACTGCACCAACGCACCTGGAAGTGCCGACTTCACGGGAGATGGCCTCGTTCAGCTCGAGGACCTCTTGGAGTTCTTGATTGCCTACGGCACCAGCGGACCGGATTGGGGCATCGACTGGGTGAACGACGGTTGCTCTGTGGCTGCGATGGGAATCGCAGAAATGGATGTCAACACGACCGGCTGTACGTACCCAACTGCTTCGAACTACGACGCCTCGGCTGAGTTCGACACGGGATCTTGTGTGTGGCTCGGTTGTACGGATGCAGAAGCATACAACTACAACGACCTCGCCACCCTCGACGACAGCAGCTGCACGTACAACGTTTGTCCCGACTTCAACGGCGACGGACAGGTCCAAACCCAAGACCTGTTGGACTTCCTCATTGCTTGGGGTGCGGTGTACGAATAATCGAGAACGAACAGTCTGAACAGACTGACAGAATTACGGAAAGGGCTGCCCACGGGCGGCCCTTTTTGATGGGTTGAATGCGCGGGGGCCAGGAGCCTTAATTTCGAGGCATGAAAAAGGCAATTTGGATCACCGCGATGCTCACGGCAGGATTGCAATTCTTCGCCACGGCACAGGATCGGCTTTGGGTGTTGAACGAGGGACGTTACGATTGGGTCAACGGAAGCATCGAGGTGCCCCCGAGTCTCGGTTACGTGGACGCCGATACGTGGACGTACCACGAATTCGCCGTATTTGAAAGCGCACGTTTCGCCACCGACGTGGAGTTGACGGAAGAGCATGTGTTTGTGGCTTTGGAAGGACGGGTGGTGAAATTGAATCTGGAATCGGGTTTCTTGGAGGCGCAGGCCGAGGTTTTGGGCGTCCAGGAGTTGGCGTTGAGCCCGGAAGGGATCCTGTATTTGACCCGCGGAGGCATTGATGCCACGACCTACGAGCCCCTGGCGTTGTCAAGCTTCGTTGCGTGGCTTGACGCCGACGATTTGAGTTGGGGGGGAGAGTTGAATTCGGCCGAAGGACCGGCGTACCCTTCTCAAGAGATTGCATGGGCAGAGGGCCAGGTGTTTGTGGGGGTGAACAACGGTTGGGCGTGGCAAGCGGAGGTGGGCAAGGTTGGTGTTTTGGACCTTGCTGAAGGGACGTACGAGGAGCACGATTTGGGAGAAGGAGCATCGAACCCCGTCGCCCTGCATTTCCACAACGGCTCACTCTTTACGGTCAACAACGGCGACTGGTCCGGCACCTCGGTTTCTAAATTGGATTTGAACGGCACACCCAACGTGATCACGATCGAGCTGGAAGGAGTCAGTGCCGGATGCAACGCGTCGGCTGTCGTGGGTGACAGGCTCGCCCTCCAAGTCCAAAGCGAAGCAGGATTGCGTTCGCTGGATTTGGATTCCTGGACATGGGAGACGGAAGGGCTGAATGAAGGCGCGGAATCGGCGTACAGCATGACGGTACATCCGCAATGGGAGTGGATTTGTACAGGCACGACAGACTTCGTGGCAGAGGGGCACGTGGAAATCCGAGCCTCGGACGGCACGCTTCTGAGCGAAGTGGAAGTGGGGGTCGCTCCGGGCACGCTGGTGTGGCAACAGGCCGCGTCAGCGTCGTCCATCGAACGCCCCGTTTCATCCGTTCAAAGCGTTCATCCTTCCTTGACGGACCTCTCAGGGAGAGCTCTTCGAGAGGTTCCGACGGGTGCAGGAGTGGCAGGCATCCAGCTCGTCTTTGACGGTGTGCGAGTTGTCAAGGAGTTGCGCTTCAACAACTGACCAGTCCTCAAAGAGCGAAACGAAAAAGCCCGGCCAATTTGGCCGGGCTTTCTTGTCGTTCAAATTCCCGCTCAGCGACGAATCACCTGGAGCTTGGCGTTTTGTGTGCCCGAAGCCGTGGTCACTCGGACCACGTACTGGCCGTTTGCCAAGCCTTGGATGTTCATTTGGCCTTGGACGTTGGCCTCTTCGGTCACAACACGGCCCTGCATGTCCAAGATGACCACGTGGGCAACCCTGTCGGCAGGCAAGACAAGGGCAGCTGCGCCTGAGGTGGGGTTGGGGAACAACTTCACGTCAGGCATGGAGGCGCTGTGGAGGGTCTCTGTGCTTGCCACCGTTGCGAACAGGCCACGCTGGCCACAGAAAGTCCAGCCAGCCGTCCATGCGTGTCCAGACCCTTGACCCACTTCGAGGTTGAGTTGGTCAATCGCGTACGTTCCGCTGGGATCGAAGTCGAACATGTAGTCCAACCCGTCGACTTCGCCAGAAAGAACGCCATTCTCGGTGGCGTAGGCGTCGAGCACGTCGTCTCCGTCGGCCGCATCTCCGTCGTAATCCAAGGCGTCGACGCCGCCCGTCACAACGATGTTGCTGAGGGTGAGGTCGCTTGCGAGGAATCGATCGTACGCGTCTTCCACTTCGTCAACGAGTCCTTCGATCTCAATGCCTTCAGCGGTGTTGCAGAGCAAGCCGTTGCTCACGTGACCGCCCGAGCCGTTGCGGAACAACAGGCCCTGTTGCCCGCCAACACCGACCAACGTCCAGCCTTCCACCGTCGGGATGGAGTAGGGCATTTCGTCGGCGCTGACATTGCTGTCGTCGGAATCGTCACCGTCCAGCTCGCCACCGCGATCGCCTTCGCCCGTGGGTTGGTCCTGAACGGCCAGCCAGTTCATGCCGCCTCCGTGGAAACCTTGATCCCAGTCAAAGCTGTCGTCACCACAGAATGCCACCAGCGCGTGGTCCACAGTCACGGCGCCTCCAAAGAATTCGATGCCGTCGTCCAAGTTGGAAACGATCTCCACGTGGTGAATGGTCGTGCCAGAACCCACGCCTGCAAGCGTCAAGCCGTTGATTTCGTTGGCGGCACCGAGCTGGGTTCCGCCGTGACGGATGCTCACGTACGTCAGCACCCCGGAGTTGTCTTCGTCGTTGTTTCCCCCATAGACAGCTTGGTTGTTGTCGGTAGGGATGCCTTCAACCTGGGCAGAACCACCAAAGTTGGTGGTGGCGTCTCCGAGGATGATCAACCCGCCCCATTGTCCGCGCGTGTTGTACGAGGTCGAACCGTCCAACGCATCTCCACCGTACGTGAAGATGATGGGGCAGTCGGCCGTGCCTTCGGCAAAGATTTGGCCTCCTTTCGCGACAATCATCGCGGCAGCGTCTACACCAGATCCGGCCGCACCTTTGACGACTGTGCCGGCTTCGATGGTCAATGCTTGACCAGCATTCACGAATACGTAGCCGTCGAGAATGTAGTTGTTGTTGCAGGTCCACGTCGTGGTTCCAGTGCCTTCGCCGTTGTCGGTGATGGTCACGTCGGTTCGTTGTGAAAGAGGAGGGCAATCGCACTGCGCGTTGGCCACAGTCGCGGCGGCAAACAGGGCCGCAGAAAGAAGAAGTCGAATCATGGTTTGGGTGGTGAAATGTTTTACGAGACAAAATTGTCCTCCTCAACACTGCCTCAGGGTCAAACCCGGTTTACGAGATTGTTAAGCGGCCGTCAAAAAAAATGGCCCCTCCAATCGGAGAGGCCAAGAAGTCCATTTCAAGGCTGCGCTTAGAGGGAGTAGGACAAGCTCAAGGAGAACGTCCGTCCGCTCGTGTTGGCGAGCCAGTTGTAGTCCACGCCCTGGAACGTGTACGTCTTGCGATCCAGGGGATTCAAGAGGTTTCGTGCGCGGAAACGAAGCGAGAAGTTCTCGCCAAACCGCTGCGACACGTTGAAATCAAGAGCAGGAGTGGGGCGCTGGTAGATGTCCGGAGCACCGCCTTCCGTGACGAGGAACAACTTGTCGCCCTGGACGTTGAATGCCACCGCTGCATTGAACTTGGCGCTGTCGCCTTGGTAGTTCAACATCGCGTTGACGATGTACGGGCTCTGCCCAAACAACGGACGCGTGTCTGGGTGGTTGGGGTCCGTCGCACGAATCATTTCCAATTCGTCGTCCCAAATCCGCGCCTCCGACTTGATCAACGTCACGTTTCCGGTCAGGCTGAAGTTGTCCAAACTGGGGCTGAGGTTGCCCAATTGCTTTCGGCCTTCGAACTCCAGACCCCACACGTTGGCGTAGGGAACGTTGGACCACGTGTACTCCGTGTTCACCGCGGCGAGCACGGACGTCTGCTCGATGGGGTCCGTGAAACGCTTGTAGAACACGCTCGCGCTGACGACCTCACCGAGGTTGGGGAAGCGTTCGAGGCGGAGGTCGATGTTGTCGATGGTGGTTTCTCCCAAATTGGGGTTGCCCTTCAGGGTTTCGAGCCATTCGAAATTGAACGAGCGGAAAGGAGCCTTCTCCCTGAACACGGGGCGAGCAATGGTGCGACTGTAACCGAAACGCAAGTTGGTCAACTTGATTGCGTCGAGCTCGCCCAGGGCGTAGGTCAGGTTCAAGCTGGGCATGAAGTCGAGCTCGTTCAATCCACCTTGGAGCTTTTCGATTTGCTCTTCGGTCAGGTCGTCCACCATGTCGATTTTGCGGCTCCGGATGTACATGTCGGCCGCTTCTACGCGCATTCCGACGTTTCCAGACAGGCGTTCGTTGCGACGGATGTCAATCATTCCGTAACCTCCGAGCACGTTCATGTGTGCGTCGTCTGTGTTGACGAGGTCCGTCAACAAGACGGTAGAAACGTAGTCGGAGCCGTCGGCTGGGTTGACCACCATGTTTTCTGGAGCGAAGTACGCTTCGAGGTCGCCACCGACTTCGTTCAGCAGATTTTGGTTGCTCGATTCAAAGCCAAACTGGTTTTCCTCGTGCGCTCGAGTGGTGCGTACAAAGCTTCCGCCTGCAGAGAACTTGGCGTCCTCGGCCCAACCCAGGGAGAGAGGTTGCTCCACGTGCAGTTTGACGTCTGTGCGGTTTTCGTTTAGAACCCGGAAGTAGCGCGTGGGCGAGGGGTAGAAACTCTGGTTGATGCTGTACGTCGTATCGCCTTCTTCGACGCGGTAGTTGTTGAAGAAGACACGCAAGTCGGGGGTGTTTAACGTGCCTTGCGCATGTGAGGCGTTCCAGCGGACCTTGGTCTCAGATGCGGGCATGAAGTGCTCGCCGCGCGCCTGGAAAATATTCAATTCTCGGCCCTCGTAGCGGTGCGTGATTTGTTGCTGGAAGTCGTCGTGATCTCTCGGGTTGATGCCGTCTTGCAGGCGCGTGGAAGACGTGCCGCTCATGTTGGGCATCGCCATCAGGCTGACCTTGTTGAACTCGTTGAGCTTGTAGGAAAGGTTCACCAACGCGTTCCACTTGTACGTCGCGTCAGAGCGGGTGTCGTTGTAGTAGCGGTCCAAGCCGAGGCTGTCCCCCTGGATGCTTCCTCCTGCGTAACGGCCGTACTCTCCACCTTCGTAGTGGTTGAAGTTTTGGCCCCATTGCAAGCCCACGATGTAGCCGAGTGGACGCCCAAACAACGTCGTCCGGTTTCCCATGCTCAAGCTGTGGCTCCAGTTCAACGGTGCCGTGCGACGGTTCACCGCCCACGTGTTCCCAAAGCTCTGACCAATGCCGGTCAACTGCGCGTTCATCTGCGCGCTGAGCGGTGCCATGCCTTCGGAGGCCAACGTACTCATGCCGTTGCTTCCGCTCAAATCAACAAGATCGCCACCGTTGTTGTCCAACTGGGGCAGAACCACGAAAGGAGGAGTCTGTCCTGGTCCAAACCCGATGTCGCCTTGGTTGATGCCCAACTCTGCGAGCTGGTCCCCGTAGCCGAGGTACACCAAGGCGTCGTAGAAATTGGCGTTCTGCTCGTAGGGCCAATCCTCAGACGTGACACCACGCACCTCGTTGGGGAGGGCTCGCCCACCGTCGTCAAAACCGAGCCAGTCGGTGCTTCCGATGTTGGAAGACAAGACGTTTTGAAATGTAGTCTGGTCATTCACACCGACCGTAGAGCTGTAATTCAAGGTGAATTGCTCGGGGAAATCCTTGGTCTCCACGCTGATGTACGCGCCAGCCCAGTCGCCAGGGAGGTTGGCGGTTTGGGTTTTCATGATGACCAAGTTGTCCACCAAATTGGTGGGAAACAGGTCCATCTCGATGCTGTTGCGGCGAGGGTTCATGGAGGGAACCTCCGCACCGTTCAGGGTGGTTTTGATGTAGCGGTCGCTTAGCCCGCGCACAAACACGAAGTTGCCCACGGTGCTGACACCCGGAACGCGCTTGATGGCGCCGGCTGCGTCGCTGTCACCAGCCTGTTTGATCTGTTGGCTGGAGATGAAGTCCATGCTCGCCGCGCTCTTCTTCTTGATGTTCTCCATGTACACGTCGCGCGAGCGGTCCACTTTGGCCACCACTTCCGCGGCTTGCTCGATGACGTAGGTTTCGATGTACAGGTTGAAGTCCAAGATCACCACGTCGTCCGCGACCGTCACGGTCTCCACGATGGGGGTGTAGCCGATGAACGATCCCGTGACTTCGTAGGTGCCAGGCGCAAGTCCGTCTAAGCTAAAGTTGCCATCGAGGTCGGCCATGGCCCCCATGTAGGGGTTCTTGATCACCACGTTGGCTCCGATAAGAGTCTCGCCGGTTTGGGCGTCCGTCATTTTGCCGCGGATGGCACCTTGACTCAAGGCAGTTGCCGCGGTCAACAAAAGGACAACAAGTGGAAAGAGACGCGTCATGCTCCCGAAAATTTTTGCAAAGTTCCAGGGAGATTGAGGTGAGAAGGTGAACGCAGTGTTAAGGATTCACTTAACATTGCCCGCTTCGCGCGGTCGGTGATGAGGCTTGATTGAGATTAAATCAAAAATACAAACCAAGACCCCATAAGCACTTTAAGCCAAGCAGATAGGGGTGTGTGTTGTTTTGTGGTGGATTGCCAAAAAGCAACGGGGGCACACACCATCCAAGGCCCCCAATTCCACCCCCACGGCACCGTGTCGAAGGCCCACCACGTGCCCAGTGCAAGGAGCAAAATCAGCATCAAAGACTGAAGCCATGTGGTTTGCTTGGTCGTAAGAATAGCGGCGAGGGTTCGATGGCCAGAAGCACGATCGCCTTCCACATCTTGGACGTCCTTCACCCATTCGCGAAGAAAGTTCAGTCCCGCCAATATCAGGCCAAACGCCACCCAAGCGGAATCCAACTTCATCCAGTTTCCGTCTGACGCTGTTGCCGCCAACCCTGTCCAAATTACCATGCCACTCACGCACAACGAAATGGCCACGTTGCCCCACGCCCCACGCCCCTTCAAAACAGGTGAGTAGAAGTACAAGATCAAGGAAAACGCCGCCACCATCACCAAAGGCCAAGAGGCGTCAATGCTTGAAGAAAGCCAGCCGCTCCAGCAAATGGCCGCAATTGTCAAGCCCCAATGCGTCACCACGACGACGCGCCGTTTCACGGTACGTCCCACCAATGCCCGTTCCGGCTTGTTGATTCGGTCTTCGCGAACGTCGAAGTAGTCGTTGATCAGGTTTCCAGCTGCACCCACGAGCATCGGCACGACCAACCATCCGGCGCGGCCCACATGGAGCAACGCTTCGAGCGGGTAGTCCATCCAGCGCAACACCAACAGGACCATGAGGCCCATGGCCAGGACATTCCAAGGCCGGGTCAGTTTGGCCCATTCCAAAAACGAAGTCAGCGTCGACTGTTCCATGTCGCGAATCACCCGTGCGTGGCGTCGATGAGCGAACCGCCGGACGCCGTGGTCAGGGCGTAGTTGAATCCCCCGTGGATGGCGTGCCCGCCTGCTTCACCCGAGCGAGCCAGCGCGAGGTAGCCGACTTGGAGGTCGTCCGTGGGCATGCGGTCCATGATGCGGTGCACGGCCTCTTCGCACGCCTCTTGTGGGCGGCGTCCCTGTCGCATCAATTCCACGACCAAAAACGACCCCACCGTCTTCATGACCGCCTCACCCAGTCCCGTGGCAGTCGCGCCGCCGATTTCCGGGTCGACAAACAAGCCAGCGCCAAGAATGGGGCTGTCACCAACGCGTCCGTGCATCTTGTACGCCAACCCGCTTGTTGTGCATCCCCCGGCCAATCGGCCTTCGTCGTCCATGGCCAGCAACCCGATGGTGTCGTGGTTTTCGATGTTGATGACGGGCTTGTAGTCCGACGTCTTGCGCCAGTCTTCCCACGCCCGGCGTGACACGTCCGTCAACAACTCCACCCGGTCGATGCCGAGCTCCCGTGCGTACTGTTCAGCACCGGCACCTGCGAGCATAACGTGAGGCGTGTCTTCCATCACCTTTCTAGCCAAAGACAAGGGGTGGAGCACCCCCTGAACAAAGCACACCGAGCCGGCATTGCCCGTGTGGTCCATGCAACACGCGTCGAGCGTCACGTGTCCGTCCCGGTCGGGGAGGCCGCCAATCCCCACGCTCAGTCCTGTGGCGTCGGCTTCGACCACGCGTGCCCCCGCCTCGATCATGTCCATGGCGGTGCCGCCTTCCTGGAGCGCGAGAAAGCCCGCAGCGTTGGCCTCGATGCCGTGGTTCCAGGTCGACAACATCGTTGCTCGCCCGGCTTCGCCCGGTTGAACGCGAGGGGCATTCGATTCAGAAGCCAGCATGGAATCCAACGTCCAGGGCGACAAGCCCAGTGTTGCGCCGGTGGCGGCGAGCTTGTGAAGAAAGGATCGGCGTGAGGTGTTTCCCATGCCGGGAAGTTCGTCAAACCTTCGGCCGAAACCAACGCAGCACCATCCAAGGCAAAAACGTGAGGTCTGCAACCACGGCGAACAGCAGCGTCAGGCTGATCAAGAGGCCGATGTGAAAGGTGCCGAGGAACGAGGACGTGGTCAGGGTCATGAATCCGCCGCAGAGGATGAGGCTGGTCACCACGATGGCCTTGCCGGTGGCGAGAAAACTTCGCTTGACGGCGGTGGCAAGGGTTCGGCCTTGCGCCAGTTGCAAACGCAGTTTGCTGAGGAAGTGAATGGTGTCGTCCACCGCGATGCCAAACGCCACCGTGAAGATGATTCCCGACGTGACCTTCAAATCCACGCCCATCAGCACCATCACGGCCGCAATCATGGCCAAGGGAAGGAGGTTGGTGATCAGGCAAAGCACGACCATTGCGCCGCTTCGAAACAGCAAGCCAGCAATGAGCGCGACCGCGATGAGGGCAAGCCCAAGACCACCCACCATGTCTGACGCGAGCGACGCGTTGTTGACGTCCACCAAATGGGCCGTCCCCGTCACTTTCCACGTGCTCCCCGCGGGCAGGTTCGCCTCGCACCACGCGTCGAGGGCTTCGTTTTTCGTCTCGATGACCTGAGATCCGGTGTCTTCCACCTTGCCAAACACCCGAGCCGTTCGCCCGTCTTCAGCCACGAGTGCTTCCCATTGGCCCGACCGGTCCAGCAAGCGCAACACTTTTCGAAACACCGAACGGTCGGTCGGGACGCTGAAGTGCTCTTCGCGGTCCCCTTGCCAACCTCGGTGCGCCATGCGTACAGCAGTCGCGGGACCCACCAAGGCCCCCACGCCATAATCGGCTTGGAGATGCTGCTCGAGTTGGTCCATGGCGTTCATCATGTCCGGCTTGTCCAAGGGGTCGGGCATTGTCACCGCCAATTCAAAAGGACGAACGCCTGCAAACTCCCGCTCGAAGAACACAAACTGCTTGCGGAAAGGATCGTCTTCGCGAAGATCTTCAATCAGTTTGTTGTCGACCCGCAATCCGCTTCCAAGCCCTACTGCCACACCCGCGATTCCCACCCAGACAACGGCCAACCCCCGCTTGTTGCGCAACGTCCACCGCAAGGCGCGATGCAGCGTTCCGTTCCAAAAAACGCCCGTGCCTTGTTTGGACACCTCCGGAGGAGGAGCGAGCACCATCACGCTCGGCAAAAGGGTAAATGCCAGCACGTAAGCCACCCCGACGCCGATCGCCGAGTACACCCCGAAGTCGTGAACGGGCCCAATCGAGCTCGTCAGCAACGTCAAGAATCCGAGTGCCGTGGTGAGCGAGGTCAGAAACGTCGCGAGTCCCACTTCCCGGAAGGCGCGCGTCATGGCCTCTTGGTGCGACACCTCCGCACGCCGTTCGTCGTAGTACCGAGTGAGCACGTGAACCACGTCGGAAATGCCCACCACGAAGAGGATGGTCGGCAGCACCACCGTCATGACGTCCACGGCCTTTCCCGTGGCGACCATGATGCCCAGCGTCCAAAGTCCACTGACGAGAACCACGGTGAGTGGGACCAGCACACCCCACGCTGTTCTGAACGCGAACCACAGGAAGGCCACGAGCAACACAACGCCCACGCTGACGAACCACGCGACTTCGCGTTCCATGACCCCGACGTAGTACGCTTGAGCCACCGCCCGCCCTGAGACGTGGACGTCGAGGATGGCGCTTTTGGAAGCATGAACACTCGCTTCCCAAGCGTTCACAGCCGCAGCAAGGGAATCGCACCCGGCCTTGCTCAGTCCATCGGTGTGCTCCAGGGTCAACGCAACGGCTCGTCCGCTGGGACTGACGAATGTGCCCATGACGTCGTTCCGACTGCGGAGACGCACAAGGTCTTTGGTAAGGCTGCTGTCGCTCTCCCAAGAAAGCAAAGGGCGCTGAAACGCCATGCCGCTGAGCGGGTCACGAACTGGGAGTTTGAGTCGGGTAGGGGATTGCACGGACTCGACGCTGGGCAACGCCATGAGCGCCTCGATTTGGGCGTCCACCTCAGCCAAGAATGCCGCCGACAAACTGTCGCCTTCGAACCCGACAATCAGAAAGTCGTTGTCGCTCCCAAACGTCTCCCGGAATTCGCGGTAAAACGTCGTCTCGGGATGGTCTTTCGGGAAGAATTGCTCAAAGTCGTAGTTGAACTCCAACCCCAAAGCCTGCCAACCCATCCAACCCGTGACCGCAAGAAGAGTTGCAAGAACGGTCCAAGCGCGCCGGCGCCAGGAGTCGGGAAGGGAGGAGGAAGACGGGGCGTCCATGATGCAAAGGTGGAACACGCGCCGTGGCATGCGGTTCAACCCGGCACAAAAAAAGCCCCGCAGAAAGCGGGGCTTTTCGTGTTCACAGGAGGGAGGGGCTTAGCCTTCCTTCACTTCTTCAAAATCCACATCCGTCACTTCGGCGTCGCCGTCGGCAGAAGCTCCAGCTGAACCTCCCGCGCCTGCGTCGGCGCCACCGGCTTCTTGCTGTGCGGCGTACATCTCTTGGCTGGCGGCTTGGAAGGCCGTGTTCAGCGCTTCGATGCCGGACTTGCATCCGTCCACGTCTTGCGCGCCGTGCGCCTTCTTGAGGTTGTCGAGGGCCTCGTTGATGGGAGCCATCTTGTCCTCAGGAATCTTGTCGCCAAACTCCTTGAGCTGCTTTTCCGTTTGGAAGACCATTGCATCGGCTTGGTTCAAGACGTCCGCGCGTTCCTTGGCTTGCGCATCCGCGTCGGCGTTGGCTTCGGCGTCGGCCTTCATGCGTGCGATTTCGTCCTCGCTCAAGCCGCTTGAGGCTTCAATTTTGATGCTCTGCTCTTTGCCGGTGGCCTTGTCCTTGGCGCCCACGTTGATGATGCCGTTGGCATCAATGTCAAACGTCACCTCGATCTGAGGCACACCGCGCGGTGCTGGGGGAATGTCTGCCAAGTGGAAGCGTCCGATGGTTTTGTTGTCTGCGGCCATCGCGCGCTCGCCCTGGAGAACGTGGATTTCCACGCTGGGCTGGTTGTCGCTTGCCGTGGAGAACGTCTCCGACTTCTTGGTTGGAATCGTCGTGTTGGCTTCGATCAGCTTGGTGAACACACCGCCCATCGTTTCGATGCCGAGGGACAACGGAGTCACGTCCAAGAGGAGGACGTCCTTCACGTCGCCCGTCAAGACGCCACCTTGGATGGCGGCACCCACGGCCACCACCTCGTCCGGGTTCACACCCTTCGAAGGCTCCTTGCCGAAGTACGCTTTCACGGCATCCTGCACCGCAGGGATGCGGGTGGAACCGCCTACGAGGATCACCTCGTCGATGTCGCTTTTGTCGAGGCCGGCAGCCTTCAGGGCAGTCATGCAAGGCTCGATGGAGCGCTTGACGAGGCTGTCGACCAACTGCTCAAACTTGGCTCGAGACAAGCTGCGAACCAAGTGCTTGGGCACGCCGTCCACAGGCATGATGTAAGGGAGGTTGATTTCTGAGGTGGTCGTGCTGGAGAGTTCAATCTTTGCCTTTTCAGCCGCTTCCTTCAAGCGCTGAAGCGCCATGGGGTCTTTGCTGAGGTCGAGGCCGCTGTTTTCGCTCTTGAACTCGTCCACGAGCCACTCGATGATGGCCTGGTCGAAGTCGTCCCCACCGAGGTGCGTGTCGCCGTCCGTGGACAACACTTCAAAAACACCGTCGCCGAGTTCGAGGATGCTCACGTCGTGCGTTCCGCCGCCCAAGTCGAAGACCACAATCTTCTGGTCTGTCGCCTTTTTGTCGAGTCCGTACGCGAGGGCCGCTGCGGTGGGCTCGTTGATGATGCGCTTCACTTCGAGGCCGGCAATTTCGCCGGCTTCTTTGGTGGCTTGGCGTTGGCTGTCGTTGAAGTAAGCAGGAACCGTAATCACGGCGCCAGTCACTTCCTGGCCGAGGTATTCTTCGGCAGTGCGCTTCATTTTCTGGAGCGTCATGGCGGAGATTTCCTGAGGCGTGTACTGACGGTCGTCGATTTGGACGCGGGGCGTGTTGTTGTCGCCCTTCACCACCTTGTAGGCCACGCGGCCTGCTTCTTTCTCCACTTCGCTGAAGCTGGAGCCCATGAAGCGCTTGATGCTGGAGATCGTCTTCGTGGGGTTGGTGATGGCTTGACGCTTGGCGGGTTCACCCACTTTGCGTTCGCCGCCGTCGATGAAAGCAACCACCGACGGGGTCGTGCGCTTGCCTTCGCTGTTGTTGATGACCACAGGTTCGTTTCCTTCCATCACTGCAACGCAGCTGTTGGTTGTCCCGAGGTCAATGCCAATGATTTTGCTCATGATGCGAGGTTGTGTGTGTTGATTTCGACCTCCTCAGACCAAACCGCATGCCAACGCCCATGCCAAATCCACATGCTGACATCCTGTCCACTTTCGGGTCCGATGTTCTGCCACGTCCTGCGAAACCGGGGTCAAAGGCTGACAGCATGTCCGACCCACTCGGAAACACGGGAGAGGTGGTCGGTTGCATGCAGCATTCGGGATCCGTACCAGCTGAAGGCCTCGCCGTCGACAAGCTGAAACTTCGCTTCAGGTAGGGAGCCAGAAAGCGATTCGACGTGCTTGGGGGTGAAGGGAAAAGGTTCGGAGGGGAGAAGCCACAGGTCGGCCTGGGCTGCCCCGGTCTCGGGGTCGGGTGCGAGTGTGGGGTAGCGGGCTGCGGAATCGCTGTTGGCGAAGGCGTTGCCGATGCCCCAATGGCGCATGACGTCGTGGATGAAGGTGTCCCGTCCCGCGACCATCCAGGGAGAAGACCAAACCGCGTACCCCGCCCGTCCCACCTCGGTGCGGGGCGCACCCCACGCGTTGTGGATGCGCGAGACCCATTCTTGGGCGAGGGCCTCGCGCTCCACAACGCCTCCAAGCACGGCCATTTCATGGAGGGCACTGGCCACAGTGCGGACGTCCGTCACCAGCACCTCGGCACCCGCCGGCAACGCCTCCCGAACCGCCTCGACCTGCGCGCGGTCGTTTTCTTCCCGGTTCGCGACCACCAAATCCGGGTTGAGTGCCAGGACCTTTTCGGGGTCCACCGTTTTCGTGCCGCCCACGCGCGAAACCCGTCGAAACGCGGCTTCGGGGCGGACGCAGAACTTGGTTTGGCCCACCACGTCCACGCCCAAATCGTGAAGAAATTCGGTCCAACTCGGCACAAGGGAGACGACGCGCATCTTGCGAAGGTAGTCCGCTACCTTTGCCGCATGAACGCTCCTGTGCGATTTGCGGTGGTGGGTTGCGGCCACATTGGAAAGCGGCACGCCGCCATGGTGGAGGCCCACGCCGAAGCCGAGCTCGTGGCTGTTGCCGACACGGCCTGGACACTCGGGTCAGAAGGCGGACTGCTCCCGTCGCCAGAATGGGCGCCAACCGCCCGGGCGTTTGGCTCCCTGGCGTCGTTGCTCGACGCTGTGGAGGTTGATGTCGTTTCGGTGTGCACGCCCAACGGCAGCCACATTTCGTTGGCCCGCACCGCGGTGGAACGCGGGTGCCACGTGGTGGTTGAAAAGCCCATGGGACTTCGAGCGGAGGACGTTCGAGGGCTTGGCGAGCTCGCCGAGTCGCAGGGGGTGAGGGTGTTTGGGGTGATGCAAAACCGGTACGCGCCCGCCGCGCAGTGGTTGAAGCGCACGCAAGACGCGGGGGAGTTTGGCGACCTGTTGCAGGTGCACGTGCAATGCTTGTGGAACCGAGACGACCGCTACTACACGCGAGGCTCCTGGCGCGGCACGCTTGCCGAAGACGGCGGCCCGCTGTTCACGCAGTTCTCGCATTTCTTGGACATCCTGATGTGGGTGTTTGGCCCCTTGGAAGTGGACGACGCTCATTTTGTGACCCAAACCCACCACGACTCCACCGAATTCGAGGACGGGGGAGCGGTTCGCTTTCGCTTGGTTCAAGGCGGGTGGGGAACGTTCACGTTCAGCACGTCTACGCCACACCAAAACTTCGAAAGCAGCATGACGGTCATGGGCACCCGCGGCACCGTTCGAATCGGCGGGCAGTACATGGACCGGATGGAGGAGTTTGTGCTGCCTCACCTCGAGAAGCCCGACATGGGTCAGGCACCGCCTCCCAACGATTACGGCGGGTACACCGGATCCGCGGCCAACCACCACCACGTCTACGACAACGTGATGGACGTGCTTCTTCGTGACGCCCAAGTCGCGACGCCCATCTCAGAAGGGGTGGAGGTCGTGCAGGCCATCGAAGCCATGAACCGACTGGGCAGGAGTCAGGAGTGACGGGTCGGGCGGGTCCACACGCGCCACGTCGAACGGAACATCCACGGGAACCACCACGGCGCCTTGATCCAGCGTCGCATCGGAACCACATCGGCCCCAAACTCCGCGTAAAATTGATCCACCCCGGGGTCTTGACTCCCGCCGAAGTCGAATCGTTCGCACCCGAGTTCTTGGGCGTGCCTCATGGCGGCAAGGAGCATGGCCACACTCGCACGTCCGGAGGCGGAAGAGCGCTGTTGACCTCCAAACGAGTAGACGCACGTGCCGTGTTCCAGCACGACAAATCCGCCAGAGGCCAAACAGGAGCCGTCCGGTCCCACGGCGAGGCTGGTAAAGCACCAAGGTGCCGACGCGAGACGCTGCAGGAGTTCTTCGAGCCGGGCGGCGTGGTGGGCCAGTCCCTTGCGGGCACGAGCAGCCTTGTGCAGCCGAGCGACTTCCTTCCAGGCTCCGGGGTTCCCTGAGGCGATGTGCACTGAACCGCCCTCCCGCAAGAACCGCTTTTCTTGCTTGAGCCGCGTGTTGGGGCAGGGGAGTTCCCGACCAGGCAAGAGCCGCGTCTGTCGCGTGTGGCGTAGAACTTCCACCCATCCCGTCGGCGGAGCCAAGCAACCCAATGCCCTTGGTCCCAAATCAACCACGGCAAGCAACGGGGTTTGTTTTCCCAACAGGGAACGCAACTGCTGTTGCTCTTCTCGTGACCCATGGACGTCCGAATGGAGCGCCCACGGTGGCGTGCACGCCAGCGGAAGCACCTTCTTCAGCCTGGATTGAAACAACGCGAGCCCACCGGATCCAGCCTCAATCACGATGCCTCGCTCGCCGAGCCACGTGGGCGACCCAAATCCGGAGCGAGCCTTCATTGAGAACTGGTTAACCGCCGATGGAGCGCTTCACCGCTTCAAACTCGCGGTCGCCTCCGATGAACTCGTCGCCGAGGGTGATGAACTCGCGTGCCGTGGCGCGGTCTCCGAGTTCGTCAAGCAATTCGATGGTCATGACGAAAGCGTATTGGAGCAATTCGAGTTGCGATTCGGTCAGGCCGCGTGCCTGTTGGTTGAGAAGCAAATTCCGGGCGGTCTCCCACGCGTTGTCTGCATCGCGACGCGCCTTCAATGCCAAAAACACCGTGCCGTACATCATCCAAGCTCCTGGATCTTCCTCGTTGATGGTCGTGAGGTACTTGTAGTACGATTTGGCTTTGGTGTACTTGTCGTTGTCCATTTCGGTTTCCGCCGCAATCACGGTTTCTTTGCGGAGCTCTTCCAGGTACTCTTGTTCCTGCGGAACGAATTCCAACTCCTTGTCCTTTTTGACAAATTTCGCGGCGTACTTCAAGGCATTTTTGAGGGCCTTGAGCTTGTCCACTTCGTAGGTCTCGCGCAAATCGGAGTCGTCGCTGTTGTGAATGCCGAGGTAGGCCTTGGCCATGTAGAGGTAGGGAAGGGGGTGCTTGCTTTGCTCGTCGTCCTCCGTGTAACGAATGGCTTTGAACAACACTTTCTCGTATTTCTGGTCGACGTACCACACCAAAAGTTGGTTCAGCTCGTCTTCGGTGATGAGGATGGGTTCTTCTTCTTCCTCTTCTTGGATTTGGGCTACGGCAGCAGGAGCGGCGCCGAGGGCCAACGTGAAGAGCAGGGCGGCGTACGCAAACAGAGAGGGGCGAACAGAGAACAGGTTCATGGTTTCATTTTTTCATTTGTCTCCCAACGGGGGCACAAACCGTGCCGAAGATAAAGGACGACGAAACAAGGACGATTTCTCCATGAGAAATGTTGTTTGAACGGATGTGCGGCTGAGGTGTTCTTTTGTGCACCATGCCGCGCGACTCTTCTTCCGACGTTCATGCCCCTCTGAAACACTGGTTCCGTGAGCAAGGCTGGGAGCCTCAGACCTTTCAACAGGAGGTGTGGCACGCGTGCGCTCAAGGGATGAATGGGCTTCTTCAGGCTCCCACGGGGAGTGGCAAGACGTACGCCGCCATGGGGCATGCGTTTGCGCAGTGCGCGGGACAGCCCTGCCTTGGAGGCTTGAAATTGCTTTGGGTGGCCCCGCTTCGTGCGTTGTCGTCGGACATTGCCGAGGCGGCGCGCGTGCTGGCACAAGGGTTGGGGTTGGATTGGGAAGTGGGCCTGCGGACTGGGGACACCTCGGCCCGAGCGAAAGCCCGGCAGCGGAAGGCCCTTCCCGACGTGCTCATCACTACCCCCGAGTCGCTTCACATCTTGATTGCCCAAAAAGGCGGCGCACAACGGTTGTCGGAGGCACGGATGGTGGTCGTTGACGAATGGCACGAACTGCTGGGTTCAAAGCGGGGGGTCACCACCGAATTGGCCGTCCGATGGATTTGCGACGTGGGGGCGAAACGAGGACGAGCTCCGCTGGTTTGGGGGGTGAGTGCAACCCTGGCTCGACCTCGCGAAGCGATGGAGGCGCTGACGGGGAGCGTCAACGGCGCGGTCATTCGTGCGGACATCGAGAAAGACGTGAGCATCGCGAGCGTCATGCCAGGGGCATTCGAGCGTTTGCCGTGGGCGGGCCACATCGGCCTTCAATTGGTGGACCAAGTTGCGGGAATCGTGGCCTCCAACACCAGCACGTTGGTGTTCACCAACACGCGTCGCCAGGCCGAGGTTTGGTACCAAGCCCTTCTCGCACACAGGCCGGAATGGGCGGGGCTCTTGGCCATGCACCACGGGTCGATCGCCAGGGAGTTGCGGGAATGGGTGGAAGACGCATTGCATGACGGGCGTCTCCGGGCGGTGGTGTGCACCGCGTCGTTGGACCTCGGGGTGGATTTCCGGCCCGTGGATGCGGTGGTCCAAATCGGCGGCCCAAAGGGGGTGTCTCGCATGATTCAACGCGCAGGAAGATGTGGACACCGCCCGGGCGCGCAAAGCAAGGCGCACTTCGTTCCGACCCACGGACTCGAGCTGGTGGAGTCGGTGGCGCTCCAGGAAGCCATTCTCCACGGGGAAATCGAACCCAAGAACCCGAGGATTCTGTGTTGGGACGTCCTCGTGCAATGGCTGTGCACGCTGGCAGTCGGGGACGGATTTGCGCCCGACGAGGTGCGCGATTCGCTGCGCCGAACGTTCGCCTACCGCGAACTCGAGGAGGACGATTGGCTTCGGTGCCTTGACTTGATTTCCACCGGCGGCGCCTCGCTGCGAGCGTACACCGAGCACCGCAGGGTGGAGGAAGACGAGGACGGGCTTTGGGTCATGCGGGACCGAGCCAAGGCGCGTCGTCACCGCATGAGCATGGGCGCAATCGTCAGCGCGACCATGGTGGCAGTGCACCTCAAAGGGACGGGCTTGCTGGGCCACGTCGAGGAGACGTTCGTGGCCTCCTTGAACGAGGGAGATTCGTTCGTGTTTGCCGGGCACGTGGTCGCCCTCGATTCGTTTCAGGGCCTGGTGGCGAAGGTGCGCAAATCGAAGGCCCAATCGGCGCGCACCCCAGCCTGGATGGGAGGGCGAATGTCGCTGAGTTCGGAGCTGTCTCACCGGCTTCGATTGGCATGGGACCGCATGGCCCGTCCCGATGCGGAATGGGAGCCTGAATTGCAGCGTTTGGCCCCCATGGTTCAAATCCAAGCCGAGCGCAGCGTCGTGCCTCGGGCACATCAATTGCTGGTGGAAAGCTTGCACGACGGCGACGGCCATCACCTGTTTCTGTACCCTTTCGAAGGACGGAAGGTGCACGAAGCCCTGGCGTCGCTTCTGGCGTACCGCTTGAGCCTACTCACCCCCCAAACGTTCAATTGGGCCTGCAACGACGACGGACTCGAATTGTTGTCAGACCAGCCGATTCCCTGGGAGCGGGTGGAAGACGCGAACCTGCTCGACCCCGGGCATTTGATGGACGACCTCAGTGCCGGATTCAATGCGTCGGAACTGGTGCGTCGCAAATTTCGAGACGTGGCCACCATCGCAGGGCTGGTGTTTCAGGGGTTCCCGGGCGCAACGGTCAAGGAACGTCATCTGCTGACCTCCACCAACCTGCTGTTGCAGGTGTTCCAAGACCACGACCCCGACAACCTGCTGTTGCGCCAGGCGCAGGACGAGATGCTGGCGGATCAGTTGGAGTTTGGACGGCTCTTGACCTGGCTTCAATCCATGCCGGAACGGGAAGTGGTTCACCGCGTCCTTGACAAGCCCTCTCCCTTGGCTTTTCCGTTGTTTGTCGACCGCCTGCGCGAACGGCTGAGCTCCGAGACGTTGGAAGACCGACTGAAGCGCATGGCGTGGGGATGAGGTCGGCCGTTCAGGGGAGAGGCGCGTGACGTATTTTTGGGACCCATGCAAGAATTGACCAAGCCGTTCGGCGGCTTTTTGAGGCTCGCTCTGCGCGCCGCTCTGCCCTTGGTGACGCTTCTGTTCGCGTTTTCCACGGGCATGCGGGCGCAAGGAACCGTGAAGGGATTTTTGAAGTCCGAATCGTCCGGAGAGGCCGTGATGTTCGCTTCCGTCACCTTGGAGGGGACAACCTTTGGCGTGTCGAGTGACGTGGAAGGGTATTTCAGCCTCAGTCGAGTCCCAGCCGGACAATACACGTTGGTGATCTCGAGCTTGGAATACGAAACGGTGCGTGAGGCGATTGAAATTCGCAACGACCGTGTGCTCACGCGCAATTTGCTTCTGGCGTCCAAGGTGGTGACGCTCGCCGGCGCCGAGATTTCCGCGGATCGGGAGGAACAGACCACCCAGGTCCGCACTTCGGTGGAGACCATTCGCCCCGCGGACATCAAACGCATCCCCAGCTTCGGTGGGGCACCCGACTTGGTTCAAGCCTTGCAAGTCCTTCCTGGGTTTGTGTCGACGGGCGACCAAGGCGGTCAGCTCTACATCCGTGGCGGCTCGCCCATCCAAAACAAGGTCCTGCTGGACGGCATGCTCGTCTACAATGCGTTTCACAGCATCGGGTTGTTCAGCGTGTTCGATTCGGACGCGCTGGCCAACGCCGACGTGTACACGGGAGCCTTTTCAGCCAAATACGGCGGACGCATCAGCAGCGTGATGGACATCCGCACGCGCGACGGAAACATGCGGGAAACGGAGGGCCGCGTTGGGGCGAGCCCGTTTGGAGCGAAGGTGTTGGTTCACGGCCCACTCCGTCCGATGTCGGAAAACCGCACGGGAGGCATCAGCTACCTGCTCAGCCTCAAGCACAGCTACCTCGAACAGAGTTCGCAGTTGTTCTATCCCTACATCGACGACGGGCGGTTGCCCTTTGGGTTCACGGACGCGTACGGCAAACTGACCTTCGGCGGCGGGGACGGGTCGAAGCTGAGTTTGTTTGGTTTCAATTTCACGGACAACGCCAGCGTGCTGGACGACAGCACCGGGGTGGATTTTGCGAATTACGGGTGGCGAAACGTCGGTGGCGGCGGGACCTTCACCGTGGTTCCTCCGGGAAGCTCGGTTCTCCTCAACGGCCACTTTGCCTTGAGCAACTACCGCATCAACTTTGACGAGGTGGGGTCCCCTGCGCGGTACAGCGAAGTTCAGGGCTTCAACTTTGGCCTCGATTTCAAATACGTCCTCGGCGAAGACAACGTGGAGTATGGCCTTGAGGTGGTCGGCATGCAAACGGACTTTGAAACGTTCAATTCCTTGCAAGTCGCGGTTCAGCAAAAAGAAAACACAACGGAACTCGGCGGGTACTTGGATTACACGATCAAGCGTGGCGCGTGGATTGTGCAGCCGTCTCTGCGGATGCAGTACTACAGTTCGCTTGCCAAGGCGCGGTTGGAGCCGCGTTTTGGGGCCAAATACAAAGCTTCCGAACGCCTTCGCTTGAAGGCCGCTGCTGGAACGTATTCCCAAAACGTCATCTCCGCCAATTCCGACCGGGACGTGGTCAACCTGTTCTACGGGTTCTTGGCGGGCCCCCAAAACCTGCAGGACGAGTTGACTTTGCCCAACGGCGAGCAACGCGACATCACGCACAGCTTGCAAACGGCCAACCACGTGGTGACCGGCTTTGAGTTTGACTTGACGGAGCGACTCAACGTCAACACGGAAGGGTACTTCAAGCAATTCACGCAATTGACCAACTTCAACCGCAACAAGCTCTTCCCCGACAACACGACGTACGCGGGTGAACCGGACGCGTTCAAGAAGGACTTCATTGTGGAGACAGGACGTGCCATGGGCGCCGACATCGTTGTGAAGTACGAAGAACGCGAAACGTATTTGTGGTTTGTGTACGGTTTGGGCAAAGTCGACCGGTGGGATGGCTTGCAGGAATATTCCCCCGTGTTTGATCGCCGGCACAACGTGAACCTCGTGGCGAGCCAGGGCTTTGGTGACGGTGCGTGGTTGGTGTCTGCGCGTTGGAATTTGGGGTCGGGCCTCCCGTTCACCCAAAGCCAAGGATACTACCAATCTCCCGGGACGGGTGGAGGAATTGACGGAGATTACTTGACCTCGAATCCGGACGGCGTGAGCATTTACCTCGCCGACCTCAACGCCGGACGCTTGCCCGCCTACCACCGCCTCGACGTCAACGTCAACCGGACATGGAAAGACGTGGCAGGAGGGGAGGTGGAATTGTCCATGGGCATTACCAACCTCTACAGCCGGGACAACGTGTTTTACATCAACCGGATTACGGGGCAGCGCAAGAACCAGTTGCCGTTCCTGCCTTCCGTGGGGCTCGATTGGGCCTTCTGATTCAAGGTTTCTTTACGAAGAGGACAAGAGGCGTCCGGCTTGGAGCATCGCTTCCTCCGTGACATTTTCTCCGCTGAGCATGGAAGCAATGGCCTTTTGCCTGCCATTCGCATCGAGCGCAGTTACATCTACGTGCGTGGTGGCGCCGTCCGTCGATTTGGAGACTTCCCAGTGATGCTCCGCCCGCGCAGCGACTTGGGGCAGGTGGGTCACCGCCAGCACTTGGCGTGTGTGGGAGGACATGGCGATGTTCTTCATGGCCGCGCCCATGTGGGAGGCCACTTCGCCGCTGACCCCAGTGTCGATTTCGTCGAGGATCACCACCGGCGTGGACTGGATTCCTGCAAGGACCGACTTCAACGCGAGCATGAACCGCGACCGCTCCCCTCCGCTGGCCACCTTGGTGAGGGGAAGAAGGGGGGACCCGGGGTTGGATGAAAACCAAACTTCCGGCGAGTCCATGCCCAAGTCATCTGCCGCAACCGAGGGAAACTCCCAAGCCATGCCGGCGTGGGGCATTTTCAAACTCCCCAACAACGGGAGCACTTGCTTGGACACCACGTCGCCTGCTTGGCGTCGTTTCCGCGTCAATTCCGAAGCAGCCTCCTCCAAGGTTTTTCGCGCAACATCCTCTTTGACTCGGACGTCGTCCAATTCCGCGTCCAGCCCTTGAAGCGTGTTCGCTTGCTGCAGAAGGTCTTCTTGAGCGCGATGGAGTTCTTCCACCGAATCCACCCCGTGCTTTCGGAAGGCCCTCATCACCTGGTCGTAAGATGCTTCCAGCCGTTGGAGGCGCTCTGGGTCAGGTTGCTTCTGCTCGAGGAGGTCTTCCAGCGTCGAGGCCAAATCCCGCATTTCAATTCGCACGCTTTCGATTCGTCCCAACACGTCGTCGACGTCGCGGTCAATGCCGGTCAAAGGGGTCAACGATTTTCGGGCCTGCTCCAACAAGGAAAGCACACCTTGTTCGTCGGAGTCGCACGCGTTCCAAGCTTTGGCAATTCCCGAGTGCAGTTCCGCAGCGTGTTGAAGCGACGACAGTTCCGAAGTGAGGTCGTCCCAAACCAAGGAGTCCAGCTGCAGCAATTCCAATTCCCGAATTTGATGCCGCAGGTAATCGACGTCACCGGAGGGCGCTTGGGCCAATTTTTCGAGGTGGTCCAAGCGGCGTTTGACTTCGCTCCAGGCCGCAAACGCCTCGGTGTACGCGGTCTTGGTTGGTCCGTGACCGCCTGCCACATCCAGCAAATCGCACATGGCAGCGCGCTCCAGCGCCAGCCCAACTTGGTCTTGACGGTGAATGTCCACGAGACGCGAACCCAATTGCCGAAGTTGGCTCACGGAGGCTTGTGCGTCGTTGATGAAGACGCGAGACCTTCCGTTTCGAAGCACTTCACGTCGCACGGAGATGGAAGCCAAAACAGGCAGGTCGTTGTCTTGAAGCCATGCCGTCAGGTGAGGGGCTGAAAAATCACCTTCGATCACGGCCCGATCGCCGTGCAACCCGACGCCACTCGTTTCAGCTCGGTCTCCCAGGAGCAACCCGACGGCACCGAGCAGGATGCTCTTTCCCGAACCCGTTTCGCCTGTGAAGACGTGAAAGCCTTCTTCGAGGTGCAGTTCAGCCTCGAAGATCAGCGCGTGGTTGTGAATGCGGATGCGCCGGAGCATCACCCCAAACGTTCGTCGTAAGAGGAGATGTTCCCCGGATCAAGCTGCTTCAAAATCGGAAGCAGGCGAGCCTTTTCGGCGTCGGGCGCAGGTCCAAACACGTTGATGATCTCGTCGCTCTTGGCCAAGAAAAACACCTGGATGTTGTAGGAACCCGGGCGAATGCGGTTGGTGGAACGCATGTCAATCAGCGCTTCAGCCATGGTCAAGCGCGCCCCTTCCACGTCGTCAAAAAGCAGGTCAAGGCCTTTGCGGTGGTAGTTGTAAAGGCAGTTGCGCACGGGGCGGAAGGTTTGGCTCAAATGGTTTTCCACGAGCCAGTACCTGTTTTGTTTGCTTTGCGACGCCTTCCATCCACGTTCGCCTGCGTTTTGCGCGTTCGCAACGATGGTTTGGGCTTGAAGGAAATGCGGCGTGCCACCTTCCAAGCTGAAGGTGTCGTAGTCCATGCCCAAAATCATGTAGGCGTAATAGGCCAAAAGCGAGGACAGGTTGTCCCGATGCTGCCCCGGGTTGAAAAGGATCTGGCTGTTGTCCAGCCATTCAAATTGAATGTCGGCGTCGTTGACGAGCATCACGGCCGTGCGGTAATCGGAATTGAACACCGGCCGGGAACTCTGCACTTGCATGCTCCCTTTGAAGACGGTAGAACCCACGGCTTCGTTGATGGTGAGCTGCATTGTGCACTCAATGCGTTCTTCGAATTCAAAGTTGTCGTTGGTCCAACGACGTCCGTTCATGAATTCCCGAATGGATTCCTCGAGGGCGTCAAAACGCGACGCGTCGACGTTGCTGATTTGCGGTGCGATGACCGTGACCGTGCAATTCAGTTCTTGCGCGGCACTCTCGGTACTCGCTCCAATTCCAAGCAGCACCGCCAAGGCAAGAAACGTCACGCCACGCGTGAAGGAGGAGGGAAAAGCAGCAGGAGTGGGGCAGTTCGTCATGGGGTCAGAGTTGTCCTCCAAAGCTCAACGAGGTCGAGGGCGACTTCGTATTTGGATTTCAACTCAAAACTAACGCTTTTCCCACCTCGAGTCAGCACAGTGACTTTGTTTGTGTCGTGTCCAAATCCAGCGCCGTCGTCCCTCAAGCTGTTCAGCACGATGGCGTCGAGGTTTTTACGCTCGAGCTTCTTCTTGGCGCTCTCGTGTCCGTCATCCGTCTCCAGGGCAAAGCCCACGAGTCGCTGCGATTCAGACTTGCGTTGACCCATCCCGGCCAAGATGTCGGGGTTTTCGACCAACGTCACGGCTTGAGGCATTTCGCCGCGATGCCATTTCTCTTCCGAGGTTTGGGCCGGACGGAAGTCCGAGACAGCGGCACACGCCACCCCCCAATCCATGCCATTCCAACGGGACTGAACGGCCTCGTTCATCTCCACAGCAGTTTCGACGTCGATGCGCTCGTGCACGCGGTCCGGCGTTGCCAGAGCCACCGGCCCGGCGACAAGGGTTACTTGCGCGCCTTGCTTGGCAAACGCTTCGGCCAACGCGAACCCCATTTTCCCGCTGCTGCGGTTTCCGAGGAACCGAACCGCATCCAATGGCTCGTGCGTGGGGCCGGCGGTAATGAGTACGCGCTTCCCAGCCCAAGGCAGTTCCGAAGCAAACCATGCAGTCACGTAATCGGCGATTTCCTCAGGCTCGGCCATTCGCCCCTTTCCGAACAACCCGCTGGCCAACGGCCCCGTGCCGGGTTCAATGACGTCGACGCCACGCTCGGCCAGTGCCTTCAAGTTGGCCTGTGTGGCGTCGTGGGTGTACATGTCCAAATCCATGGCCGGCGCCACCGCCACAGGGCATCGTGCGCTCAACAGGACGGCTTGAAGCAAATTCTCGCACCCGCCGTGCACCATGGCGGCCAGCGTGTTTGCCGTTGCGGGAGCCACCAAAAGCAAATCGCCCCAAATCCCCAATTCCACGTGGTTGGTCCACACGCCTGCGTGCTCGTCTTCAGTAAAGTCGGAATGCACCGGACGGTCCACCAACGTGGCCAGCGTCAGAGGCGTGATGAATTCGGTGGCGCCTGGAGTCATCACGACGCGCACTTCGGCCCCGCGTCGCCTCAGCTCGCGGGCGAGCACGGCCGATTTGTACGCAGCAATGCTGCCGGTGATGCCGAGAACGATTCGGCGGCCGGTCAGCGTCAATTCAGAAGGGGAAGAGGCCAAGGGCATGGCCGGGAAAGCTTAGGCTTCCTCTTTCGGGGTTTCCTCGGAATCCAGAGAATCGGCGATGTGCAACGATTCGTCTTGAAGTTCCTTGATGGCGATGCTGTGCGGCTTGGGGAGGCGCTCGTAGAACTTCGAGATTTCGATCTGCTCTCGGTTTTCGAACACCTCTTCAAGTGAGTCCGTAGGAATCACAAACTCCTCAAGCTTTTCCGAAAGCTCTTTCTTCAAACTGAGAGCCACCTGGTTGCTGCGCTTGGACAGCGCCACAATGGTTTCGAAAATGTTGCCGGTCCCGTGCGACTCTAAGTTGTGGATGTCACGCGTTTCCGTGGTGCGCTCGGCTTTGATGCTTTTGAAGTTGGTGCTCATGCCTTAACGGTTTGCAGGGTTGGTGGGTGTTCCGAGTTCCAGTTCTGAGATGGCTTTCACCGAGGCGTCATACAAACGTTGGGCGTCTTTCATTCGAGAACTCTCCGGAAAACGGGTTGCAAAGGTATGAAAAGCTTGAATAGCGTCGTTATAGCGTTCAAGTTTCCTTCGGTCGGTGCTTTGCTCCGCGTATTGAAAGTGGCTGTCGATGATCAAGAATTGCAATTCCTCTTGGTATGGGGAGCCGGGGTAGTCCTCCATGGCGTGGCCCATGGCAAGGGTGGCGCTCTTGAAATTTCCTGTCTTGTGGTAAAGCCTCGCGTTTTCAAAGGCTTTCGTTTCGAGCTTTCGTCGGAGGTTGTCCACCATGTGCTGGCTGCTGTCTCGGAGGGCGCTCGCGGGATAGCGGTCCATGAAGAGTTGCAGCTCATCCATGGCGGATCGGGTGTCGGTTTGGTCCAAACTCGATTCCGGAGACAAGTAATACGAGCACAAGGCTGCACGGAACATGGCTTCTTCCACCCGGGGGTCGTTGGGGAAGGTCTTGGCGAAGGACTGGAAGTAGTACCGGCTGAGGTAGAAATCGTTGACGCAATCGTGGGTCAGGGCTCGGTTCCAGTGGATGTCTGGAGCGCGCTCTGTCCCACGGGTGAGTTGCATCAATTCGTCGTAGAGGGGAAGCGCTCGAAAGCAATTTCCAGAATCGAGGGCAGCCGTAGCGAACCGCAACTTTTCCTCCAAGTCGTCGGACTTCAACACCTTGTTGTAGTCCGAACACCGCGTTAAGGCAACCAGCGCCAAGCTGGCGAGGACCACGGTGACCATTTGCGAGCTCCACTTCATGCAGGGGCGAAAGTACAACGCATGCACGGACGCTTGGTGAAAACTGTGTGAATGCGTGTGTCGTGACCGTGGTCGTGCGCGGTAGGTTTGCGCTTTGTACATTTGCACCTTCTAAATCTCTGATTTTTGGACATTTTTGATCGAATCCGTCAGGAGCGCGGCCCATTGGGACAACACGCTCGCGACAGCCACGGTTACTTCACGTTCCCCAAGCTGGAAGGTGAAATCAGCAACCGAATGACCTTCCGAGGAAAGGAGCTTCTCGTGTGGAGCATCAACAACTACCTCGGACTTGCCAACCACCCTGAAATTCGGAAAGTCGACGCGGAAGCGGCGGCCGAGTGGGGCATGGGATACCCGATGGGGGCGCGCATGATGTCTGGCCAAACGTCGCAACACGAAGCCCTCGAAAAGGAACTCGCCGATTTCATGCAGAAGGAGGATGCCTTCCTTCTCAACTTTGGATACCAAGGGTGTCAGTCGGCCATCGAAGCCCTCGTTTCCCGTCACGACGTCATTGTGTACGACAGCGAATCGCACGCATGCATGGTGGACGGAGTGCGCCTTCACCAAGGAAAGCGCTTTGTGTTCCAGCACAACGACATGGAGAGCTTTGAAAAGCAACTGAAGCGCGCCAAGAACCTCACCGATCAAACCGGAGGGGGCATCTTGGTGGTCACGGAGGGCGTCTTCGGCATGGCCGGGGACCAAGGCAAGCTCGCAGAGATCTGCAAGTACAAGGACGAATACCAATTCCGTCTTTTCGTGGACGACGCCCACGGCTTCGGGACAGTGGGGGAGAACGGACGCGGCGCGGGCGACCACCAGGGCTGTCACGACCAAATCGACGTTTACTTCGGAACCTTCGCCAAGGCGATGGCCACCATCGGGGCGTTTGTTGCCGGAGATGAGGATGTCATCGAATTCTTGCGCTACAACATGCGCTCACAAACGTTTGCAAAGTCGTTGCCCATGCCACTCGTGGTGGGTGCACGCAAGCGTCTTCAGATGCTTCGCAGCCAGCCCGAGCACAAGGAGAACCTCTGGAAAATCGCCACGGCGTTGCAGGACGGGCTTCGCGCAGAGGGGTTTGACCTGGGCGTCACCAACTCGTGCGTGACTCCCGTGTTCTTGCACGGAGGCCTCGGCGAAGCCACGAACCTCACGCTCGACTTGCGCGAGAATTACGGCATTTTCTGTTCGATTGTGGTGTATCCCGTGGTGCCCAAGGACACAATTATGCTCCGCCTGATCCCCACGGCCATCCACACGTTGGAAGACGTTCATTACACCATCGAGACCTTCAAGAAGGTCAAGGACAAGTTGTTCGCCGGCGAATACAAGAGCGAGAAGATCGCTTCTTGGGCTTGACGCGCTGATGCGGGTCTTCCTTGAGTTGGCGTACGACGGCACCCGGTTCCACGGGTGGCAGCGGCAGCCCCAATCCGTCACCGTTCAAGAGGTGCTGGAGGACACCTTGGCCCGCCTTTTTGGCGGGCCTTGTCCTGTCATGGGGTGCGGTCGAACCGACACAGGGGTCCATGCGACTTACTACGTGGCCCACGCCCAACTTCCCGAAGGCGCAGTGGGCGCTCGCGTGGCCTCTTTGCCTGAGGCCACGTTGAAATTGAACGGCATGCTCCCTCCTGACATTGGCATTTACGCCATGCATCAGGTTGGAGAGAAGGCGCACGCGCGCTTTGATGCAGTAGAACGGGGCTACACGTACTACGTGCACAACGTCAAGGACCCCTTCCTCGAGGGTCGGTCCTCCCGTATCTACGGGGATTTGGACGTGGCCGCCATCGAAGCGGCTTGCGGTCATTTGATCCAAAAAGGCGATTTTGCCTCGTTCTGCAAGGCGGGTTCCGACCAAGGCACAACCATGTGCGACGTTCGTGAAGCTCGCTGGGAGGTTCTTGGACCGCACCGCTGGGCATTTCACATCACCGCAGACCGATTTCTCCGAAACATGGTTCGTGCAACTGTGGGTACCCTGCTTGAGGTGGGCAAGGGCAAGCGCAAAGCGGAGGACTTGCCGGCGATTTTGGAAGCGAAAGACCGAAGTGCGGCCGGGAAAAGCGTACTCGGGTGCGGCTTGTACTTGACTCGGGTCGTGTATCCCGAAAGTGTGTTCGTCCCTGACGGCACCAAGTATCTTTGAACCATGGCTCGCCCCGAATCTTCGTCGAAAGCAGGCAAGGTCTTCGATTTGGAGACCGTCCGCGTGATTTTGGCTCAAGTCGGTCCCTACCGCCGGCGCTTTGCTTGGACGGGCGTTTTGGTGGTGGCCCTGTCCAGCTTGGTTTGGGTTCGCCCGGCGTTGATCCAACAGGCGGTAGACGTGCACATCGCCTCGGGCGATTTGCCCGGTCTGCTTCGCGTCTTCATGCTGGTCGTTGCCGTGCTCGTGGTCGAGGCGTTGGTGCAGTACCGCGTCACGTATTTGGCCAATTGGGTTGCCCAAAGCGTCAGCCTTGACCTCCGCGCCAAGCTCTACCGCCACGTTTCCCAATTCCGCCTCAAGTACTTCGATCGGACCCCGGTCGGAGCGCTCGTCACACGCCACGTAAGCGACATCGACGGGGTTGCAAACGTGTTCAGCAACGGGATTCTCAACGCCATTGGGGACTTGCTGGCCCTGTTTGTGGTCATTGGGGCCATGCTCTGGATTGATTGGAGCCTGACGTTGGTTGTCTTGTTGCCGATTCCGGTGCTTCTTTGGGCGACGCGTGTGTTCCAGCAGCACATCAAAAGTGCGTTTGTCGACGTGCGCAACCAGGTGGCCAAAATCAATGAATTCGTCCAAGAACACGTCACCGGCATGCACATTGTCCAAGCATTCAACCGCGAGGACGTCGAGGCGGAATCTTTTGCGAACATCAACCGGGCTCACCGGGATGCGAATGTTCGATCCATTTGGGCGTTCAGCGTTTTTTTTCCGGTTGTAGAAATGTTGAGCGCCACCTCTGTAGGGTTGTTGCTATGGCTCGGCATCGGGCATGTCGTCGACGGGGATTTGACGTTGGGGGTCGTGCTGCAATTCATCCTTTACGTGTTCATGCTTTACCGGCCGATTCGGCAATTGGCGGACCGCTTCAACGTCCTTCAAATGGGGATTGTCAACGCCGACAGGGTGTTCAAGTTGCTTGACCGCGACGAGCAGATGCCCCAGCCGCTTGACCCGGTGAGTCCGACGTGGAAAGGCGAGATCACGTTTGACGGAGTTTGGTTCGCCTACGTGGACAAAGAGGACGGCTCGCCCGATTGGGTTCTCCGTGACGTGTCCTTCACAGTGCGTCCTGGGGAACGTGTGGCTTTTGTTGGGGCGACGGGGGCGGGGAAAAGCTCCATCGTGAATTTGATTTCCCGCTTTTACGAATTCCAAAAAGGCTCGATCACCCTTGACGGCGTTGACATTCGGTCGATTCCGGTGGAGGAACTTCGTGCGCGCATCGGTGTGGTTCTCCAAGACGTGTTCTTGTTCAGCGGTTCGCTTCGGGAAAACGTGCGTCTTCACGATCCCGCAGTCTCCGACGACCACATTTGGCAGGCCATCCGAGCCGTGGGCGCCGAGCGCTTTGTGGAGCGTCTTCCAGACGGCCTTGATCACGACGTTCGCGAGCGGGGGGTCACGTTGAGCGTGGGGCAACGTCAGTTGATTGCGTTTGTCCGTGCGTATTTGAGCAACCCGCACATCCTCATCTTGGACGAGGCCACCTCAAGCATTGACAGCGAGAGCGAGCAGTGGATTCAACGTGCCACCCAAGCCCTAACGGAGGGACGCACTTCGCTGCTCGTGGCGCACAGATTGAATACGGTCCGCGACGCCGACCGAATTGTGGTTCTTCAACAAGGGGCGGTTGTCGAACAAGGCACACACGACGAACTTGTGGCCGCACATGGCGTTTACCACGGGTTGTTCGAAATGCAATTTCTCGCCTTGGAAGGGCGGGGTTGAACTCCTGTAGATTCGATGTTGCTCAGAGTCCCACCCACGTGCGCATCGCACGTGCAGGGCTCGGTTTCATGGCCCGACGACAAGCGTAGAAAGCTTGCAGCGCGTCTTCCATGTCCTTCACCCAAATACGGTCGGTCATTTTGCCTTTGTCGAGCTTCCACTGCACACGAAGCACCGTCCTTTGCAGCTCCAGAAGATGCTGGATGACTTGTTCGTGGTCGAATGTAGAGGCCTTCAAATGGTCGATGCCGTCTTGAAGCAGGCCCAAGTTCAAACGACGAAACCGGCGTTGGCCGGCGTCGTTGCTCAAGTGCGTTCTGGAGGGATTCACCCACTTGAGGGTTTCACCCACGGTCTCCAAGCATTGGGAGGCCAGTCTTTTCCGCTCCAAAAGCCGCTCGTTCAGCTCCCATCCCAGAAGGAGGGTGAGCAAGAATCCGAGGATGAGCAGAAGGATCATGTGGAGAGGCGGTGTTCACGTGCGTACGTGCGAAGCCCCCCCAAGGTTTCATTACCCGATTCGACTCGTTCTCGATCCCGCCTCGTGCATGGAGGTGAGTGAATTCACCAAAAGTTTGTACGTCTTCGGTCGGCATTGATGCAGCTTGTTCCAATTCTGCATTTTGATTTTGCCATCCCTGTAGTTCGATTGGATGCGCCGCAAATTCAGGACGAGGTCAGCGAGATCTTTGCGGGCTCTGCTCCAATAAACGAATCCCCGGATTTCTGATTCAAATGCGATGACGAGGAGTTCCTCAATTGGGAAAAATGCAAACCGACGAATCAAGTCGTCAAAACGATTTGGACAACGAAACGATTCTTTGCGAATGTCGCCGTCAACTTGGTCGCGCAATTCCGACAAAATGAGGTACGCGCGGTCGGCAAGCTGTTGCCTTTTCACAATGTTGACTTTGGCCTCTCGCATCAACCCAACGACGTCTTTGGCGTTGAAGGAGAAATTCCCTGTGGGGTCGAAGTGAACACTCATGGTAGTAGGGTTTGACGCCCTACTACGAGGAAAAAGTTGAACAGGTTACGTCCAGGAGGAAGAGCGCTTGTAACCCGTGGCCGTAAGCCAGGCCACGCGGTCGCCGTGTTGGTTGGTGACCTCAACGTCCACGTGGGCAATCCGTCCGCCATCGGCACGGGGGATGGCGCGCGCGGTGAGCACGTCACCGACCTGCACTGCGGCGAGGTGCTGGATGGTGCTGGTCACGCTCACGGCGTGCTGACCTTGGGCGTTCACGGCGAACGCGAGGGTGCTGTCGGCCAGGGCGTAGGTGATGGCTCCGTGCGCAATCCCAAACCCATTGACCATCTCTTCCCGCACGGTCATGCGGCACGTGCACACGCCCGGACCGCTCTCCAGGACGTCGATCCCGAGCCATTGGCTCATGGCGTCGCCGTCCATCATGTGTTGGACAATGGGGTGCAGGGTCGAGTCACTCATGTTGGCAAGGTAGGGGTCAGATGCACTTGAAGTGCTCAAACGGCTCGAGGCACGCGGTGCACGTGAAATGCGCTTTGCAGGCTGTGCTCCCAAACGCCGAGACCATCTTGGTGTCGCGGGATCCGCAACGGGGGCAGGGGATGACTTTGCCTTCGCCGGTCAGGAAGGCACGGTCGGCGCTGGCCTGTTCCGGAGGAGCGATGCCGTGCTCGCGCATTTTGGCGTGCGCAGACGGCAAAATCCAGTCCGTGGTCCACGCCGGACTCAGGACGACTTCGACACGGGCGTCGGGTTCCACGGCACGAACGGCCGCGGTCACATCTTCGGAAATGACGTCGGTGGCGGGGCAGCCGGAGTAGGTGGGGGTGAGGGTGACGACGATTTGGCCTTGGTCGACTCGAACGCCACGGACCATGCCCATTTCCTCGACCGTCAGGTACGGGAGTTCAGGGTCGTGGACGGTGCGGACCAGGGTCCACGCACGCGTGATGCGGTCCGCGTCGGTCACCAGGATGCGTTGGGGTAGGTTCGCGGCAAGACCTGCATTTCCGCCAGCATGTAGCTCAGGTGCTCGCTGTGGAGGCCTTGCTTTCCGCCGCGCTGCATCCAGCCGTCTTCAGGCTGGGAGAGCGTGGCTTGGGACAGGCAATCCGCGACACGGACTGACCAGGCGCGCTGAACGCCTTCGAGGTCGGGGAGCAGCCCGGCTTTGGCGCAGGCCTCGTCGACGTCGTCGGCCATGAACATCTCACCCGTGTATCCCCAAAGCCCGTCTACACTGGCCTGGACTTTGGCGTGGCTTTCCTCCGTGCCGTCGCCGAGGCGAATCACCCACTGGCTGCTGTGGCCCCAGTGGTACTGAAGTTCTTTCACGGCTTTGGCGGCGATGCCTGCGAGGTCAAGGTCGACCGTTTGATGCGCGAGGAACGAATAGCGCTCGAGGGCGAACGCGTCGTAGAACATCTGACGCACCACCGTGTCGCCAAAGTGTCCGTTGGGCCGTTCGACGAGCAGGTGGTTTTGGAATTCGCGGTCGGTGCGGAAGTAGGCGAGGGCGTCTTCGTCACGTCCTTGGTTTTCGCGTTGACCCGCCAGGGTGTAGAGGTTTCGCGCCTGGCCAATCAGGTCGAGTGCGACGTTGGTTAGGGCGATGTCCTCTTCCAGGATGGGGCCGTGACCGCACCATTCGGAGAGCCGTTGACCAAGCACCAAGGCGTCGTCGCCAAGGCGCAGGATGGCTTGCAGATGTTGAGCTTCCGTCATCGCTTACATGTTGTTGACCTCGTCAGGCAACTGGTAGAATGTCGGGTGACGGTAGACTTTGTCGTTGGCAGGATCGAACAACACATCCTTTTCGTCCGGACTCGAGGCCGTGATGGCATCCGCCGGGACCACCCAAATGCTCACGCCTTCTTGGCGACGCGTGTACACGTCGCGCGCGTTTTGGACGGCCATTTCAGCGTCTGCGGCATGAAGCGAGCCCACGTGTTTGTGGCCAAGTCCCTGGCGGCTTCGAACGAAGATTTCCCAAAGGGGCCATTCGTGTTGCGTGCTCATGCGGCGTGGGTTGAGGCGTTTTTGCGACGGTTGGCTTGCTTGGTGGCATGCGCTTTCGCCGCGTCGCGCACCCAAGCTCCGCGCTCGTGGGCGCTTACGCGGGCGGCGAGGCGCTCTTTGTTGCACGGGCCGTTGCCCTTGATGACGTCGTAGAATTCGTCCCAATCGATGGCGCCGAAGTCGTAGTGTCCGCGCTCTTCGTTCCACTTCAAATCGGGGTCCGGCACCGTCAGTCCAAGCAATTCAGCCTGAGGCACCGTCATGTCGATGAAGCGTTGACGCAATTCGTCGTTGGAAAACCGCTTGATGTTCCACTTCATGCTCTGCGCCGAATGCGGAGAGTCGGCGTCACTTGGCCCAAACATCATGATCGAAGGCCACCACCACCGGTTCAGGGCGTCTTGGGCCATCGCTTTTTGGTCTTCGGTGCCTTGAGCGAGGTTCAGCATGATCTGAAACCCCTGGCGCTGGTGAAAGCTCTCTTCCTTGCAGACGCGAACCATGGCCCGCGCGTAAGGCCCATAACTGCACTTGCACAACGGCACTTGGTTCATGATCGCAGCGCCGTCCACCAGCCATCCAACCGCGCCGATGTCGGCCCAGGTCAGGGTGGGGTAGTTGAAAATGGAGCTGTACTTCGCTTTGCCTGTGTGAAGGTCGTCGAGCATCTGGTCGCGGGTGACACCCAGCGTTTCAGCGGCCGAATAGAGGTAGAGACCGTGACCGGCCTCGTCCTGGACCTTCGCAAGCAAGATGGCCTTGCGCTTCAACGACGGCGCACGCGTGATCCAATTGCCCTCCGGCAGCATGCCCACGATTTCGCTGTGCGCATGCTGGCTGATTTGTCGAATCAGCGTCTTGCGGTAAGCATCGGGCATCCAGTCTTTGGGCTCGATTTTCTTGTCCTCCGCCACGTAGGCTTCGAAGCGTGCTTCCAGGTTCATTTCTACAGGACTCATGCGCGCAGTTTTCCTCAAAAGTAAACAGGGACCGGCCGGATAGGTTTGGGGACACTCACAATGTGCCCAAACCCAGGTGTGGACTACTTTCGCAGCCATGGCAACATTTCATGCTCTTCGCGTCCAAGAAGTCACCCGCGAAACCGCCGATTCCGTCGTGGTTTCGCTCGACGTCCCGTCCAACCTGCACGAGTCTTTTCGCTTCGAGGCGGGTCAGTATTTGACCCTCCGTACGACCGTCGAAGGCGAAGACATCCGTCGCAGCTATTCGCTGTGCAGTGCCCCTGGAGAACAGACTTGGAAGGTCGGCATCAAAAAAGTGCCGGGCGGCAAGTTTTCCACCTTCGCCAACGACGTGCTGAAGGCAGGAGACACGCTCGAGGTCATGGAGCCCCAGGGCCGATTCACGTTGAAAGAGGGGACGGGCTTGCACCACGTGGGCATTGCAGCCGGCTCTGGGATTACACCCATTCTGAGCCATGTGAAGGACGTGTTGACATCCGACACGGCCAGCACGTACACCCTCTTTTACAGCAACAAGACCGCGGCCAGCACGATGTTCCGGGAGGAGCTTCAGGACCTCAAAGACCGGCACCTTGATCGGTTGCGCTTGTTCTACCTCTTGACACGTGAACCGGTGGACGCTGAATTGTTGTCGGGGCGGTTGGACCAAAATCGCTGCGCAGGACTGCTGTCGCAATTCTGTTCAGGCCGCCGCGTCGACGCGGCTTACTTGTGCGGTCCGGAGGCCATGATTTTGAGTTGCAAGGAAGCCCTTTTGGCACACGGTCTGTCAGAGGATGACGTGCGTTTTGAATTGTTTACTACCGCAGGCAGCGCAGAGCGGAAGGAAACCGTTGCCGTGACTGGCGCATCTGCGGACACAATCGCAATGCAAGTGGTGTTGGACGGCGTCACCACCTCGGTGGACTTGACTCGCGACCGAAACATGTTGGATGCCGCACTCGATGCCGGTTTGGACGCACCGTACAGCTGCTTGGGAGGCGTGTGCTGCACGTGCCGTGCGAAACTTGTTCAGGGCAAGGCCACAATGACCGTCAATTACGCTTTGGAGCCCGGTGAAGTCGAACGCGGCTATGTCCTCTCTTGCCAGGCACACGTGGAAGGGGACGGGCCAGTGGTTCTCGATTTCGACCAACAATAGGGCAGGGTCTATCGAACTCTGAGAAAGCAAAAAGGGCCACCTAAGCAGGTGGCCCTTTTCGTTTCCATGAATGTGGCTGGCTTACTGCGCCTTCATCCACGTGCTCTGAGCAAACTTGCTGCCTTGAGTCGCTCGGATGACGTACATGCCGGTGCTCCAGGATGAAGCATCGAACGTCCAGACGCGCGAGTCGTCGCGGTTTTTGATCGCATCCACCACAACCTTTCCGGTCGCGTCGTAGATGCGAACCACAACCGGTTCGTTCATGTCGAAGTCGTCGGCAACAACGTTGACGTCGCCTACCCCGGGATTGGGGAACGCTTCGAACCAGATGGTTCCATCGTAGCCGCCAGGCAACTCTCCGGTGAATCCGCCTTCGAATTCGCCGCATTCGCCTCCGATACCCACGGTGGCGGAGCCGTAATCACCTTCCTCCAGGGTCATGGTTCCCATGGGCTCACCGTCAACAAACATTTCAGCCCAGCCGCCGTTCCAGCCGTCGCCGAAGCTGTCGTGCATCTCCACGGTGTAGCAGCCCGCAGGCACACACCCTTGCATGATGCCAGTGTAGCCGTCCATTTCCATGACCACTTCGCCCGCTTCGTTGAGGACCAACAAGGAAATTTCTCCCGGCCACGTGCCGCCGTCGAGGATGAGCAACACGTCGCTCATTCCTTCACAGATGCTTGGGAAGATGCAGGATCCGTCGTCTACCGTGGCGT
>Ga0181565_10000232_pt1 | contig 39431 bp, 38 predicted proteins | sample 101ome_16_FD_129661 | JGI IMG/M metagenome (GOLD analysis project Ga0181565, IMG submission 129661) | Coastal salt marsh microbial communities from the Groves Creek Marsh, Skidaway Island, Georgia - 101401AT metaG (megahit assembly) | ecosystem: Environmental > Aquatic > Marine > Intertidal... | reverse complement strand
GGCCTGTCATACATCATCAATGTGGGTGTTGAAGCCGAAAGCGCCATCACAGCACGGAATATTGTAAATGCCGTTGCCGACGAATATCTGGTGTCCCAGATGGAGGTCAAATTTGGCGCTACGGAACGGGCGACGAAATGGCTGAACGAGCGCATTGCAGAGTTGAGGGAAGGCGTAGAGGCGTCTGAGCGTGCTGTCGAGGAATATAGGGCGCGCCTTGGGCTGATCAATGGCGAAGAAAATGCCAGCCTGACCAACCAGCAAATCTCCCAGGTTAACGCGCAGCTTATTATTGCGCGGACAGAAGAGGCGGCGGCCCGCGCCCGCCTGCGGCAGGTGGAACAGCTTGTTGCCCGTGGGATTGAAGGGGGTGAGAATCTTGAATCGCCCCAGATTCAAACACTGCGGGCACGATCTGCAGACCTGGCCCGTCAGGCGGCAGAGTTGTCACAGGAATATGGCGAACGTCACCCGCGGATGATCAGTCTGCGGGCCGAAATTGCTGATACCGAAACGCAGATTGCAGCTGAAGTGCAGAATATCCTTCAGCGTTTTCGGAATGAGGCCGATATCGCCGTATCGCGCCGGGCAACGCTTGAATCAAGCTTGAACGAGCTGAAAGACGCTGTCGTCCAGCAGAACCAGGGCGCGGTCCAGCTCCGTACGCTGGAGCGGGAAGCCGGTGCGCGCAGAGCCTTGTACGAGACCTTCCTGAACCGTTTTCAGGAAACCAGCGTGCAGGAAGACCTGCAGCAGGCCGATGCAGAAGTCATTGCTTATGCTGAGCTGCCGACGCAGCCGAGCTATCCCCAGAAGTTACCATTCACACTGGTGACACTGTTTCTGGCGATCATTGGTGGTACGTCTGTTGCCTTTGTCGCGCATCTGGCGCTGGACCGGGGTGTTCGCACCACAGATATGCTGGAAACGACAACGGGTCTGCCCTGTCTGGCGGCTCTGCCGGAATTGACGGGTGGAAAGGATCCTGTCGCCTATGCGGTTGAGCATCCGAAGTCGCAATTTGGCGAGGCTTTGCGCAGCCTGCATACAAATATTGAGTTGTCGGCTATTGATGATGATCCCAAGGTGATTGTTTTCACGTCTGCGGTGCCGGGCGAAGGTAAGTCCAGCGTCTCAGCGGCCTACGCCGCCCTGATGGCGCAAAGCGGTCGACGGGTCCTGCTTGTCGATGGCGACCTGCGCCGTAGCCGTGTGCATGAAATTTTCAGTGAAGAGCAGTCACCTGGCATTGTTGACTTGCTGGCAGAAACCGCTGAGAGCCCGCAGGTCATCCGTGTTGTTGAGGAAACGGGGCTACATATCATCCCGTCGGGGACAAAGGTTGTCAGTCCGCAAGATGTGCTGGGCTCAGAAGGCATGAAAGAATTTTTGGCCTGGGCGCGCCAGCATTATGACCTCGTGGTTGTGGATACACCGCCGGTGAATGTCGTCAGCGAAACCCTGCATCTGGCCAGTGAGGCCGACCGGGTTATTCTGCTGGTGAAGTGGAGCACGACCCACCGGGATACTGTTGTGCAGGCCCGGAGGCATCTTGATGATGCCAATGCCCGCTATGCTGGTGCTGTTTTGTCACAGGTCGGCCCCAAGGCAGACTCGGGTTACAGCTATTCTGGCTATTCTGGTTACGGACGTGCTTACACGTCCTATTATCACGAAGGTTGATCCTGCGAAGGCGTGGCCTTTTGTCCTTTCATGAGGTGAAGATGCCGTGTTGAAGTCTATCCTCACCATCGTGGGTGGCAGTGCGGTTAGCCTGCTCATAACAATCATTGCATCGCCTATTCTCACAAGGCTTTACAAACCAGAGGACTTCGGCCTTGTCGCCTCGATTTTAGCACCTGCTGCTATTCTTGCCGTCATTGCGCCTGGACGACTGGGGTTGGCTATTCCCATCGCCAAGTCGGAACAAGATGCCCGGGACTTATTCTGGCTGGGAACGCTAAGTTGTTTGCTCATGGTTCCGTTATTGACAGCCGGGACGTTCCTGTTTGTCGACATGAGTATCGATGGGCTAACCACGACTCAGACATTCTTTGCCCTTTTGGTGATCACCTTCTTCGCGTCTGAGGGGGAAATCGTCGGTTTTTGGCGTAACCGGCGCAAGCGATTTGCCTTTGGTGCGCGCAATGGGGTTATTCGTTCCATCGCCGTTGCGTTGAGCCAGTGGTCGCTGCATGGCATTACTCATGCGGGCATGTTGTTGGGGAATTTTGTCGGCGGCATCTTCGCCACGGCCCTGTCCTGGGCAGAGATTTATCGGTGCGACAAAGCCCGTTTGGCGGGCTTGCCTTCTCGCCGGCGGCTAAAGGAGCTGCTGGTCGAGTACAGGGACTTTCCGCTTTTTTCCATGCCACAGGGACTGACCGCCGCCATCAACCAGAATGCGGTGCCATTGCTGCTGCTGTGGCTTGCCGGCAGTGCGGTCGCGGGTCAATATTGGCTGGTCTTCAGGGTGCTTGTTGCCCCCATCAACATTTTGGGTGGCGCCTATCGCCAGGTCATGCTGTCTCATTTGGGGGCCAGCGAGGGCAAACGCGAGGAAGACGTGCGGTTGGTTCTCCAACATATCCTTGTGCTAACGGCTATGTGTATTCCTGCTGTTACGCTTGGTTTGTTTTTTGGTGAGCAGCTATTCCGCTTTGCGTTTGGCGATCAGTGGCAGTTGGCAGGTGTTTTTGCAAGTTGGTTGGCATTGGGGTTCGCGATTGATCTCGTCAAGGTGCCCGCAAACTGTCTACTTCAGCGAGAACGCAAACATCACGCCATATTGGTCTTTGATATCATCGCGGGAATATTGCGGGCTGCGGCGCTTGTAATTGGCTATAGTGTCGGTGGCGAGGTGTTTGCAATTCAGTGTTTTGCATGTGCAAATCTCGTTGTGTGGACCGTATTCATCTTGTGGGCGATCCGATGATCTATGTCTTGCTCTATACACCGCTGATTATCTGGTGCCTGGGCGATCTTCTGTCTTACGGAAGAAGACGTGAAGGCAAGCTAGGGATGATGTTGCTCAGCGGCTCGTTCCTGGTGTTTTACGGGTTGCCTGGTGCCTATACCGGTTTTGCATGGGACAATGTCCAGCACGTGATGGCGGGGTTGGGGGAGCGCGGCTTCCTTGTTTCCGCTACGATGGCGATAACCTGTTTGTTGGCGTATCGTACCTCGGTTTGGGGCTACAAGCGCGGCCTGGCAAAATCCGGCAGTGTAGTGATCAGGCCGGTCAACAAGCTGGCTATCGGATATTCGGTGGCGGCCTGCGTGGTACTCTCCAGCATCTGTCTGTACATCTATGCGATGCAGTATGGTGGTTTTGAGGCGGCCTACCGATATACCGCTGCCATCCGGTCGGGCCACTATGCACCTTTGGAGGGTTTCTCCTTCACGTTCACCAAATATTTCATTCCCTGCATCTTGTTCCTGACCATTTATTTGGCGGTTTCAACCCGAGAGCACTTCAACATGGGAAAAGCGTTGATGCTATTTGGTGCTTTGGCTCTGACAATTCTGTTTGTCTTGATCATGGGCGGCCGGGGCCTCGTTGTTTTCACGCTTCTGGCGGTGCTCATCGCTTTGTTTTTCCCACAGGGTGAACAGCGTCTGAAATATGCGGTACTTGTCCCGATTGGGGTCTTGGCCTCAATCGGCTATTTCATCATCAGAGATGGCAAGCAGCTGTTTAACAGCTTTCGTGCAATTGGTGAGCGCCAGTTTGTTGATGGGGTGACAGAGGCATTTTCCCAGGGTTCATTTGTGAACGAGGTTATGGGGTATTTCGCTACCCGTATTTATTCTGGCGAGGTGGCTATCTTGAAAGCTGTTTCTCAGGAGCGACTTGGGTGGTTTCATGAAGTAGTTATTGCGCCTCTTTATCTGGTGCCAGAAAGACTGTCCGGGGTGATCGGCCTGGTCAGTGTAAGTCAAACCAATACAGCCTTGCTGACAGGCTCGCAGGGAGGGACTATTCCGCCGGGGTTGGTTGGTTACGGGGTATATAGTCTGTGGGTGTTTGGCCCCCTCCTGTGCGGTTTCGTTTTTGGGTATGTCCTGGGCCAACTGCAGAGCCGTTATGAACGGGCAGGTATCTATGCCCAGGTCATCATTTTACCAACGATGATTTGGTGGATGTTCTTCACGGGGGCGGGCGACCCTCGGGTCCTTGTGCGTTCAATGTTCCCTATCTTCGTTTTCGCAGGCCTATACTGGTTTTTCAATTTGGTCTCGGGACGATCAACTGTCATTTGGCAGGGGTCAGGTGCGCGTTAAACAACCTGCTGTCAGCTGCCGTAAATCAACATGAACACAGTATCCAAGAGAGTTATGGTCGTGATGCCGACACTTGGCGGTGGTGGCGCAGAGCGTGTAACGACAACCCTGCTAAGTTTTCTGGACCCAGAGGAATTTGTCGTCCGGCTGGTCGTTGCAAATGGCAAGCAGCGATATGGTGATTTGCCGCCCGCCGTCGAGGTTGTAGACCTCAAGCAAAAGAGAATGCGCCATACATTGTCTTCAATTGTCAGGCATGCGCGGGAGTTCAAGCCGGATATTGTGTATACAACCATTGCTCAGGCAAACACGGCCGTGGCTTTGGTGAGACCCTTTTTAGGGCGTAAAACAATCTGTATTGCTCAGCAAGTCCATATGCATGGGGGCTGGAGACCGCGCAAAATAAGAAATCGGTTGAGGTTGCGCGTGCTCAAACGCCTGCTTCGGCAGTTTGACTATTTTGTCTGTGAAAATGACATCGTGCGGCAGGATTGTGCAGACCAGTACAATTTCCCCCTGGAGAGAATTAGAGTGATTCCTAACCCTGTGGATGTGCGTGGGATCAGGTCTGCGATCGACTCTGGTGGAAAGCAGGACGATGCCCAGTCGGTTGTCGATGTTGAAACAGGTGCCGTCCAGTTTGTTGCTGCCGGGCGCTTACAATACGAAAAGGGATTTGACATTTTATTGGAGGCACTGGCGCGCTATTGTTCTGTTCCTTTCAGGCTGCAAATCCTGGGTGATGGCACGTTGCGGCCTGCTCTTGAGCAACAGGCGAAACAATTGGGGATTCAGGACCGGGTTAGTCTTCTGGGCTTCCAGAAAAGCCCATATGCGTACTTTGCCGAAGCCGATGCATTGATTTTGCCTTCTCGTGCTGATGCCTCGCCAAATGTCGTTCTGGAAGCGCTTGCTTGTCAAACCCCGGTGATAGCGACGCCAGCACTGGGTGGTGTGGCGGGTTTGATCAAAGGTGTGGATGGGTGCGTGTTGGCTGATGACGTGGCAGCAGAACCCCTAGGGCGTGCCATAAATAAATGGGTTCAGGAAAAAGCCAAAGAAAGTGTGCCGCCGGACGCGATCGATGGGCACGACCCGGAATTGGTTGCCCAAGCATACAAGTCATTGTTTGATGCAGCGGTGGATGCACGTCATTCTCGAGGTAATAAGGGGGGAAACCGGACCGCTATCTGGCGGCATAAAGGACACCAGTTGGGAAAAGGGGGCGACCATTCGTCAAAGGGCAAGGCATAGAAGATTGCTGTCCAATCTATTCACGCGCTCGCCTGAGATTTTCAGGCATCGGGTAAATATATGGCGGGCTCGCAAGAGCTGGAAGACTGCCGGCGTCTTGTTCATTCATGTTCCCAAAGTTGCCGGGTTTTCATTGTCTCGGTCATTGTACGGGCATGTTTACGGGCACATGACGGCCCTTGAAGTGGAGGCAAATGCCGCAGACCTTTTTGCTGAGTTACCGGTGTTTGCCGTGGTCAGAAACCCTTGGGACAGGGTCGTTTCCGCGTATCACTTTGCTATTGCGGGTGGGGTCGGGGCTATGCGTGTTGCCCAACCAGCCCAATACAGACAACCCGCTTTCAGAACGTTCGACGCCTTTTTGGAAGAATGGCTGCCGGCGCAGAACCTGGTGAAGTGCGACTATATCTTTCAACCGCAATATCGCTTTGTCTGCCGCCCGACTGGAGAGCTTGCGGTGGATTTTCTGGGCAGGATGGAAGACATGCAGTCCACCTACGACTTTCTTGCGGAAATAACAGGCAGGAATTTGGAGGTGAAACGGGAAAATACCAGTAATCGTGAGGCGGACTACAGAGGGTACTACACCCATCCTCGGCTCAAAAATTTGGTGGCAGATGCCTATGCAGAAGATGTACGCCTGTTTGGGTACGACTTCTAGAATGTTGCCGAGATGAATATGGCCTTACAGGCTCCCAAAAAACTGCTGGTCTTCATGCCTCCACTTACATTGGGTGGCATGGAGCGGATGGTTGTTAATCTGCTGAACCGCCTGGATCGGGAAAAGTTCTCAACGACGCTGGTGTTGGTTGGATCAGAGGGCGGCGAGATGCTTATGGGCCAGCTTAACAAAGATATTGATGTCGTTGACCTCGGCTGTACCAGCCTGCGCAGAGCAGTTGCCGACTATATTCGTGTGGCCCGCCAAATGAGGCCCGACATCATATTTTCAACCATCATGCACCTTAATTTTGCGGTGCTGTTTACGTGTTGGCTGGTGCCCGGTCGTCCCCGATTGGTCGCAAGGGAATCTATTTTCGTTTCTTCCCATCTTGAAGAGGTACCAGCGACAGCCATGTGGAAGATGGCTACGCGACTGTTTTATCGGTTCTTTGACCTGTTGATTTGCCAATCGCAGGCCATGGCTGATGATTTGCATGAGGCTTTCCAAACCCCGGGCGGAATGTTGCAGGTGATTCACAACCCGGTTGACCGGGAGATCTTGGTGCAGCGGGCAAAAGCGCCGGTGAGTGTAATTGTTCCCAAGGAGGAGAATGGAAACGGTAAGTTGGTCGTGGTTGGCCGTTTGGCGACTGTCAAGCAAGTCGACGGGATTATACGCGCTTTGTCGCTTCTTGGAGGCTCTGCCCCCAATTTATGGATTATCGGTGACGGGCCTCTTCGCCATGAGCTGGAGCAACTTGCGCGCTCGCTTAACCTGGGTGAGAGCGTGACATTTGCCGGCGAGCAGGAGAACCCGTACCCCTATATAGCCGCTGCAGATGCGCTCGTTATTAACTCGAAACATGAAGTTTTCCCGAATGTTGTGCTGGAGGCGTTGGCCCTGCGAAAACCGGTCATCGCCGCACCCGCACGCGGAGGGTTGCCCGAAATATTGGACTCCGTTGAAGCATCATTTGTTGCTACAGATACCACGCCTGAAGCTCTTGCCCATGCCATACGCCGGTGGCAAGTGGTCCGCCACGATGTTTCCGTGCCTGCCGACTGTGTCGCCCAATATGATCCTGCCATGATCACGGCTCAGTACGAACGGGCTTTGTTAGGTGAATTGGCGAAAGACAAGGTTTGATCAACACGTTAAGGTGCGCCAATTGCGGGGCTAAGTAGTGTTGGATCCCACCGTCATCAGGTTAGATTGCTCTATAGATTATGGAAACCGTGTTGCATGTCATAACGGGCCTTGGCCTGGGCGGCGCTGAAAGCCAGCTGTTTCATTTCGTGACGTCTGACACGTCGCGGAAGCATCATGTTGTCTCGTTGATGCATGAGGGGGTGTTTGGCCCCCGGCTTAAGGAGCATGATATCGCCGTGACCTGCCTTCATATGCCTGCGGGAAAGATATCATTTGCCGGTATGCGACAGCTATATCGGTTGGTGCGCTCGATGCGGCCCGACTATGTGCAGACGTGGATGTACCATGCGGACCTTGTCGGCGGCCTGATGGCCCAGCTGGCTGGCGCGCGAAACATTTTTTGGGGCTTGCACAATACGAATGTCGATCCTTCCCGGACAGCCTGGAGAACCCGGTTCGTTGTTCGGCTTTGTGCCCTTGTTTCAGGCTTTGTTCCCAGGCGTATTCTCAGCTGTTCATCGGCCGGTGTAGACGTCCATGCAGCATTGGGCTATCGGCGCGACAAGCTTGTCGTGGCGCACAATGGATACGACTTTGAGGCATTTAAGCCGGATGAAGCAGCGCGGCAGCAGCTGCGGCAGCAGTGGGGCATTGGCGATGATACTGTTCTTCTTGGCACAGTGGGTCGATATCACCCGCAGAAGGATCATGAGAACCTTTTGCAGGCGCTTGCAAAAGCAGGTGACGGGCTGGGGGATTGGCGCTGCGTCTTCGCAGGCACGGGGTTATCTGCCGATAATCCCTGGTTGATGTCGTCTGTAGAAAAATACGGCTTGGCCGAAAAGGTGATTTTGCTGGGGCCGAGGCCCGATATACCCGACATTATGAATGCGATGGATATCAACGTATTGCCCAGTGCATTTGGCGAGGCGTTCCCCAATGTACTGGTCGAGGCAATGGCGACGGGTGTTCCTTGCGTGACGACCGATGTCGGCGATTCCGCCGTGATTGTCGATGAGTATGGCATTGTCGTCCCGCCGTCTGATGCGGATGCTCTGGCGACGGCCATTGGCCAAATGGCGTCGCAGAAGCAGGATGCTGCCGCTTGGTCCAGCCGCAAGGCCAGTTGCCGCAACTTTGTAACCAGCAGGTTCAGCCAAGAGGCCATGATTCAGCGTTATGCGTCTGTCTGGGCAGGAGATATACAGCATGGCTAGAGTGGTCGTTATCGGGGCTGCGCCGGTATCCATGGTTAATTTCCGACGCGAGCTGCTGGAGGCGCTTGTTGCCAGGGGGCACGACGTGATCTGTATGGCAAATCCAGCCCCGCCCGAGCTGGAGGCCCGGATTCGGTCACTGGGGGTGGATTTCGTTCCATACGACGTGGATCGGCGCAGCCGCAACCCGTTCCAGGACGTTAAGACATATCTGCAGCTTCGCCGCACCTTGCGGCGGCTGAAACCCGATGTTGTTTTTGCCTACACAATCAAGCCCATTGTGTGGTCTGGTTTGGCAAGTCGGGGCATCAAGGGCGCGCGCTTCTTCGGGATGGTTGAAGGCACCGGTTATGCCTTTCAGGGCCAGGGGTGGAAACGTGGCTTGTTGCGGCAGGTTGCAAGCCTGCTCTTTAGGGCGGCGCTGTTACGGGCCAAGGCGGTGTTCTTTCTTAACAGGGACGACCCGCAAACCTTCTACAAACAGCGTATTGTCGGCCCTGAAAAAGCGGTAACCCTGAATGGCATCGGCGTTGACCTGGACCATTACGGACTTGCTGCCCTGCCGGAAGGAAAAGGCCCTGTATTTCTGCTGATTGGTCGGTTGTTGAAAGAAAAGGGTGTGCGAGAATTTGCCACAGCCGCCCGCCAGGTGCTCATCAAGCATCCTGATGCCCGCTTCCAGATTCTGGGCTATGCCGACCCGACATCTGAGGGCGTGCCGATAGAAGACGTGGAAGCCTGGCATGAAGAGGGTGTTGTCGAGTATCTGGGCGCTACGCCTGACGTAAGGCCATTCATTGAGGCGTGTCATGTATTTGTACTGCCCTCTTATTATGGCGAAGGGTTACCCCGAACGATCTTGGAAGCCATGTCTATGGGACGACCAATCCTGACGACAGATAATGTTGGCTGTCGTGAGACGGTTGAAGAAGGCCAAAATGGTTTCCTGGTGCCGCGACAAGATGCGGAAGCGCTGGCAGAAAAGGCAAAATGGTTCGCAGAGAACCCGGATAAGTGGCAGGCGATGGGTGATGCCAGTCGCCGGCTTGCCGAAGAGAGGTTTGACGTTCACAAGATCAATGCTGTTATCCTGTCGACCATGGATTTGGACGGGTAAGTAGATATGGCAAAGCGGTTGTTTGACATTCTGGTTTCGCTGTCGGTGCTGCTTTTTGGGGCGCCGGTGCTGCTACTTCTTTGCCTGGCGGTGCGCATCAATATGGGGTCTCCCATCTTTTTCAGACAGGAACGACCGGGGCTGAACGGTGAGATATTTGAGATCATAAAGTTTCGCACCATGCGGGATGCCTATGATCAAGACAGCAAACCCCTGCCGGATGCCGAGCGGCTGACAAAGCTGGGGCGACTGTTGCGTGCAACCAGTCTCGATGAATTACCCGAGCTGTTGAACGTTCTCAAAGGGGAGATGAGCCTTGTTGGCCCCCGACCATTATTGGTGCGCTATCTGCCTCTCTACACGCCGGAACAGGTGCGGCGGCACGATGTTCGCCCCGGTATCACTGGCCTTGCACAGGTGCGCGGGCGCAATGCCTTGGATTGGGATTCCAAATTTGCCTACGACATAGAATATGTCGACAATCAAAGCTTGTGGTTTGACCTTCGCATTCTGTTTGAAACGGTGCGGGCGGTGGTCAAGAGAGAAGGCATATCCCATGAGGGGGTGGTCACCATGCCACGATTTGAAGGCAGTACTGCAGCGGCTGACCAAAAGGACCAGCCGCGTGACTAAAGCTTCCATTGCACCCTGGCCTGCCTACTCAGAAGAAGAACACGAAATTGCCGCCCGCGTTCTGGCGAGCGGAAAGGTCAACTACTGGACCGGGGAAGAAGGCCGGAAGTTCGAGCAGGAATTTGCTGCCTGGTGTGGCACGGAACACGCTGTCGCCGTTGCCAATGGCACGCTCGCTCTGGAGCTTGCCATGCGGGCAGCAGGGGTCGGTCCGGGGGACGAGGTGGTGGTCACCCCGCGTAGTTTCATGGCCTCCGCCTCAACCATCATCAATGTCGGGGCGGCACCGGTCTTTGCCGATATCTGCACGGACAGCCAAAATATTACGCCGGCCACGGTGGCGCCGTTTTTAACAGAAAAGACCCGCGCGATCCTGTGCGTGCATTTGGCTGGTTGGCCATGCGACATGGACGGCTTTGCCGACTTGGCAGCACGACATGATTTACTCTTGATCGAAGATTGCGCCCAGGCCCATGGCGCGACCTACAAAGGTCGACCAGTGGGATCATTGGGTGACGTGGCGGCCTGGTCGTTCTGTCAGGATAAGATCATGACCACCGGGGGCGAGGGGGGTATGGTCACGACAAACAGCGCCTCTGTGTGGGAGGCAGCATGGGCGTACAAGGACCACGGCAAGTCCTGGGATGCCGTCTACAGCCAAGACCATCCGCCGGGGTTCCGCTGGCAGCATGAAAGCATAGGCAGTAATTTCCGCCTGACGGAAGTTCAGTCTGCCATTGGCCGATATCAATTGAACAAAATGCCACAATGGCATGACGAAAGGGTGCGCAACGCCCGGCTTTTGTCGGAGATTCTGTCAGATAGTGCGCTGCTAAGGATCCCTGCGGTGCCGGAGGATATCGACCACGCCTTCTATAAGTTTTATGCCTTTGTGCGCCCTGAAAGGTTGGCGCCAGACTGGTCACGGGACCGCATCATGATCACTCTGAATGAAAAGGGCATCCCCTGTACGGTTGGTGCATGCCCGGAAATGTATCTGGAAAAGGCTTTTGCAGATCATCCTTCTGTTCCAGTTGAACGCCTGCCCGCCGCGCAGTCTCTGGGTGAATCGAGCCTTATGTTACCGGTGCACCCGGGGTTGGGTGACGAAGCCATCATACATATGGGTCGGGAATTTCTGCAGGTTTGCCAGCAGGCCTTGACCTGATCTCATCTGCGGCATTTTGTTGTGAAACTTTGCGTATCTGCCAATTCGGCCTATTATACTCCTCAAGGTCAATAAGGGGGTACTGATACGATGCTGCACAGCCGCGTCATTGCGCTGAGCCGCCCACAGAAGCGCCTGATCATGATGCTGCTTGATGCGAGCCTCGTGATGTTGTGTTTGTGGGCTGCATTGGCATTGCGGCTTGGTGTGTGGTGGCCTTCGGCCAATATGTCCGCTGTATGGTGGCTGTTCCTGCTACTCCCTGTCATTGGTCTTGTGATTTTTAGCCGCCTGGGCCTTTACCGAACCATGCTGCGGTCCATGGGGCATGAAGGCTTTGTGGCGATTGCCTATGGCGTTGTCATTCTGGCGTTGGTGATGACCACGGCGTCTTATATGAGTGGCGAGCGCATTGTACCCCGCTCAACACCGTTCATTTACGGGCTGTTACTGGCTGTCAGTGTGACGGGTGTACGCCTGTTCGCGCAGTCCTATTACATGTGGCTGACGGTGCGGTTCGTGCAGAAGGCGCCTGTTCTGATCTATGGCGCGGGGAATAGCGGTATTTTGCTGGCACAGGCGTTGGAACTGGGTAAGGAGATGGCCCCCACAGCCTTTGTCGACGATGACCCCGCCCTTCAGGGCAGCATCATTCGTGGCCTCCCGGTAGAGCCGCCGGCGCAGATTGGGCGCATCATCAACGACCATGGTATCAAGACTGTATTATTGGCGCTGCCAACGATTAGCCGGGCCCGTCGGGAAGAGATCCTGACGACGCTGAGTGATCATGACGTTGATGTTCAGAGTGTGCCATCACTGGAAGATCTGATTTCCGGGCAATATACCATCGACCAACTGAAGACAGTGGAACTGCACGACCTGTTGGGGCGGCAGGCCGTCGACCCTGTGACCAATCTGGCTACAGAAAGCATTGTTGGTCGCTCTGTGATCGTGACAGGTGCTGGCGGCTCCATTGGCGGAGAATTGTGTAGGCAGATTTTGGCGGCGCGGCCCAAGAAGCTTGTCCTGTTTGAAATGAGTGAACTTGCGCTCTATGAGATCGACCAGGAATTGAACGACTTAGCCACAGCGTCTGGCGTGATAGCTGAAATTGTTGCCGTTTTGGGCAATGTTTGTGACCAGCGTCATGTTGCCCAGACATTGGCGGATCACAAGATTGAGGTTCTCGACCACGCGGCGGCCTATAAGCATGTACCCATCGTTGAGGCCAATGTCCTTGAAGGCGTACGGAACAATATCATTGGCAGTTACGTTGTCGCCAAGGCTGCCCGAGAATACGGCGTAGACCGGGCGGTGCTTGTCTCTACAGACAAAGCCGTGCGCCCAACCAGTGTGATGGGTGCAACCAAACGCCTGGCAGAACTGGTATTTCAGGACCAGCAGGAACAGCCGGGTAAAACGGTGTTTTCCATGGTGCGGTTCGGCAATGTACTGGATTCATCGGGGTCGGTTATTCCGCTGTTCCAAAAACAGATCAAACTTGGCGGCCCGGTGACGGTGACGCATCCGGACATTACACGCTATTTCATGACAATCCCCGAAGCTGCCCAGCTGGTGATCCAGGCCGGATCCATGGCCTATGGCGGCGACCTGTTTTTGCTGGATATGGGTGAACCTGTCCGGATTGATGATCTCGCACGTCGGTTGATCATGTTGTCGGGGCTGGATGTCCGGGACGCCGACAACCCGCAAGGGGATATTGTCATCGAATATGTTGGCCTGCGACCGGGTGAAAAGCTGTTCGAGGAATTGTTGATTGATGGTAATGCAGCCCCGACTTTGCACCCCAAAATCATGCGGACAATTGAACAGCGCTTGCCGGCTGAAACACTGGCCATGGTGATTGAAGAGCTCCAACTTGTTGTTGAGGCGGGCGACGTCTCTCATGCAATCCAGTTGCTGGATGGCGCGGTGGATGGTTACAAGGCGCTGTCTTCTCGGCGCACTGGGCCCGGTTCAGTAAAATCGGACGATGGGCTGGCTAATGTTCTCAAGGTGGTCAAGTAAGGTAGGCGTCACCCTCCCGGTCTTTCAAATTTGGCCCGCTTCAATGTTGGTATGGTTCGTAGTCTGGTAAAGCATTGCTATTTCAGCTGTTTGGCAGCAACCGAGTGCATCGTGGAGGCATGGCTTGAGTGACATTGAAATTTTCCCCTGGAGCCTGCACTTCGCAACGGGCGTAGAGCTCATCGATGCGCAGCATCAGGAACTGGTTCGAATCCTGAACGAGATTTGCAGCGGCGTGCTGTCAACAAAGGACCATGATGGTGCTATTGATCGCCTTTTCCTTGAGTTGATCAGTTACACGAAGCGCCATTTTGAAAGGGAAGAGGCGGTTTTTGATCAACATGATCTGCCGCCCCAACTTGTTGACGACCACAAGGAGAAGCACCGTTTTCTGGTTGCTGAGGCGCACAGACTGAAGGATTACTACGAAAACCACCCGCAAGATAACAATGACCCCGAAGAACTGCTCACGACTCTGGCGCTTTGGCTAACGCGACACATTCTGAGTGAAGATATGTGGTTGGTGATGGTCATCGATTGCCTCGACAACGGCATGTCCCTGGATGAAGCTAAACAGCACGCAAACCAGGAGATGGAGGGGCCTGCAGATGTAAGCGCCAGTGTTGGTGTCGCTTTATATCCGGAGGATGGGGTGCAGCTCGATGACCTTTTGCGCCACGCCGACGATGCTATGTATGCTGCCAAGAAAGGCGGGAAAAACAGTTATCGTCTATATAGCGAGTTGGCAGAAAAACCGGCCTAGACCCCGTAGCTTGCGAGCAGGGGCCTAAGCCGGTTCGCTGCATCAGCCGAATTTGTAGGCAGTGATTTTGTTGCCATCCAAATCCCGGAAGTAAGAGAAATAGGCGCCTGGGCCGCGTTCGCCGGGTTCGCCTTCATCGGTGGCACCCAGTTCCAGTGCCTTGGCGTAAAAGGCGTCTACTTCTTCAGTGCTGTCGAAGCTGAAGCCAACCATGGTGCCATTGCCAACGGTAGCCTCGCCGCCATCATAAGCACCAAGCACGCCAAAGAGCGACGGGCCGCTGAAATAAAGGCGACCGCCAGAGGGGTGCTCGAAACGGGGCTCCCAGCCGATAGAGCCAAGCAGTGCATCATAGAATGCCTTGGCTTCTTCAAGCTTGTTGGAGCCCACGGTTGCATAGGAGAGACTGGCCATAGTGTTGTCCTTTTCACTGTTGAGATGGGCGACAGTAACGCCGCAGTCGCCCGCAACTCAACCGCCTTCTTCAGAAAAGCAGCCCCGTTGCATTGCCTGTCCCGCAGCGCTACCGTTTGCCTGTCTGTGAGGCGAAATGTCGAAGGGGGGACACATGGTGTCACTGGAACCACAGCCATTTACCATTGAAATTCCGGACTCAGCCTTACGTGGCCTGAAGGCGCGGCTGGAAGACATCCGCTGGCCAATAGACTTCAATAATGATGACTGGCGTTACGGCGTGCCACGCCCCTATATGGAATCCTTTATCGAGTCCTGGCGTGCCTATGACTGGCGCGAATCCGAAGCGGAAATGAACAGCTTTGACCATTACCGCGTCACGCTGGACGATATTCCCCTGCACTTCATGCATGTCAAAGGTAAGGGGCCGAACCCAACACCAATAATCCTGACCCATGGTTGGCCGTGGACGTTCTGGGATTGGAAAGAGGTTGCTCTTCGCCTGTCAGACCCAGCCGCCTATGGTGGCGACCCGGCAGATGCCTTTGATGTCGTCGTGCCATCATTGCCTGGCTTCGGGTTTTCTACGCCGATGACCGTCGATGGTGTCCAGACACAATGGACGGCAGATCTCTGGACCCGGCTGATGACTGATGTGCTGGGCTACGAGAAATTCGCGGCCGCCGGCGGTGACTTTGGGGCGGCCATCACATCGCAGCTGGGCCATAAATATGGCGACCGGATTATCGGTATTCATGTCACCATTCCACCACTCTTGGGCGGGGCCGCCAGCCTTGCTGACAACCCTGCCAAGCCGGGCAGCCTGCTGGGGTTACGCGGCATTCTGGATGGCCCAACTGCGCGCCTTGCGCCAGAGGACTTTGAGCCCGACGAACGTTGGAGCTGGCATGAAATGGATGAACGCTGGCCGACGGCACTGGCCCATGTTGCCGTCCATATAACCGACCCGCAAACCTTTGCGTATGCTTTGCATGACTCGCCCGTAGGGCTTGCCTCCTGGATTGTGGAGAAGCGCAATAATTGGAGCGACAACCGAGATGGGCCGGATAGTCTACCGTCGCGCAAATTCCTGCTGGACCTCGTCAGTATCTATTGGTTTACCGAAAGTTATGTCACATCAGCCCGCTGGTATTGGCACACATTCCGAACCCCGTGGGACCAGGCCCATGACCGCACCCCCGCCATTGAAGTGCCGGTGGCTGTCGGCGGCTTCCCGAAGGAAATGGTGTTTGCGCCGCGCAAGATGGTTGCGGCGCGCAACAATCTGAAACATTGGGGCACGCCGGACAGGGGCGGACACTTCGCCCCCGCTGAAGTCCCCGATCTCTATAGCGACGATTTGATCGATTTCTTCCGGTCACTGCGGTAAATCGCCAAGAAAATGAAAGTTCAAGACATGCGCAAAATTCTGGTTTCTGGCCTGTTGGCTCTTTCCCTTGCGGCCTGTTCTGCCGACGAGGGAGCGGAAGATGGCTCGGCCCATACGGGTACGGCCTTTGGCGAACAGGACCTTGATTCCGCTGAAAGCATGGAGCGGTTGGCGGAAGCTCAGCGGGCACGCCAAGCCCATCCAGGCCGCGCTGTGTATGAAGAAAATTGTGCCGGGTGCCACGAAGGCGGGCTCGCCAAAGCGCCGCATACCAGCATGATCGGTATGATGACGCCCGAGGCCGTCATGCGCGCCATGACAACGGGCTTGATGCAGGTTGAGGCAGAAATGCTGGAGGACGACCAGAAGGTGATGGTCGCGGAATATCTTTCCAACAGCAAGTTGGGTGCAGGCGAACAAGAGCCGGCGCCACGTTGCGAAATGGGCGATGATTGGTTTGACCGAAGCCAGCCGCCTGTGCTCAAAAATTGGGGTATCACGCGGGAAAACACACGGCTCATCCCGCCAGAGGCGAACCCGCTCATTGAACAAGACTTTGCCAATCTGGAACTGAAATGGGCCATTGCGATCCCCGGCGCCAACCGGGTGCGCTCACAACCGGGCCTGGCGGGCGGTGCGCTCTATCTTGGCGGTCAGAATGCCAAAGTCTATGCGCTCGATGCCGAAACCGGCTGCATGCATTGGGCCTTTGACGCCGCAGGCGAGGTGCGCACAGCCATTGTTGTTGAACCTTTCGAAGCCGGCGACGCAGAGGCGGATCCGCTGCTTTTCTTCGGTGATGTCTTGGGGAATGTCTATGCCATCAGCGCCTTAGATGGCTCCCTGCGCTGGCGCGACCGGCCGGATGATCACCCCAATGCCACCATCACCGGTGCACCGAGCTATTTTGATGGCAAATTGTTGCTGCCGGTTTCCGCACTGGAGTCTGGCCCGCCGGTCGATCCGGCCTATGAATGCTGCACCTTCCGAGGCTCTGTTGTGGCCTATGACGCGCTAGGTGGCGAGAAACTCTGGCAGACTTTCTCGATCTACGAAGAACCTGCGCCCTTCCGCATCAACAGCGCGGGTACGCAGAATTATGGGCCCTCCGGTGGCACGGTCTGGAACGCGCCGGCGGTGGATGAGAAGCGCCGACAAATTTATTTCGGCACTGGGGAGAATCTATCCTCACCTGCGACCCTGACGAGTGATGCCATCTTCGCGGTTGATGTCGATACCGGGGCGGTGAAGTGGACCTTCCAGGGCACGCCCGATGATGCCTGGAATGGTGCTTGCGGCACCGTGAATGATGCCAACTGCCCAGAAGAAGATGGTCCCGACTACGACATGGCCGCCGGGATCATCCTCGTCAGCCTCAGCGATGGGCGTGAACTGGTCGTTGGCGGGCAGAAGTCCGGCGTCGTCCATGCGCTCGACCCGGATACGGGTGAGGTTGTTTGGCAGAACCCGGTGGGTCGTGGCGGCGTGCAGGGTGGTATCCACTTCGGCATGGCCGCCGAAGGGGATTTGTTGTTCGTCCCGGTCACGGACATGAAGGATGGCCGCACCTATACGGAAGCCGCCTGCCCCGGCCTGCATGCCATCGACATGAAAACCGGCGAATTTGCCTGGCGCCAACATGCGCCGCAGGATGTCTGCCAGGGTCGGCAGTTCTGCCACCCGGGCAATTCCCAGGCAGCAACGGCTGCCCCCGGGCTGGTGATGGCCGGGTCGATGGATGGTGTCCTGCGCGTCCACAACAGCCAGACGGGTGACCTCGTCTGGCAGTATGATACGACGCAGGAGGTCACCACCCTGATGGGCACGCAGACTTCTGGTGGCTCAATGGGCGGCGGTGCCGGACCCATCACGGCCAACAAGATGCTCTATGTCGACAGTGGCTATGGCCTGTATTTCCACATGCCCGGCAATGCCTTTTTGGCCTTTGGGCTGAAGGAGTAGGGGAATTGGAGTGAGCAGTTGCCAGACTGGAGCAAATCAAATTGCTCTGACCCCATTGATCGGGATTAACTACATTGATCCTATAAAGTGGATTCACAAAATTCGTGCGTTGCGATAAAACAACTTATGCAAAATACTTCGCATGCGGTCATGGCGCAACGCCAGGAGCCGAAAAACAGCTCGGACGACTTCCCAACACCCCCCCCGGGCTACGCGTGCCCTGCTGCATCACGTTCTCACAGAAGAGCCTCTTAGGAAAATGTCATGCCTGGAGCCGGCATGTGGACGTGGTTATATGAGCAGGCCTCTTTCATGACCTTGCCCCCGTATTTGCAGCCAGTTCAAAAATACTACCTCAAACTGGCTGCAAATACGGGGGCAAGGTCAAGTTCTCAAAATAGCGCTATTGACCAAGGCCATAGAATCAGAACATATAGAGAACATGAAAAGGCTCACTGGCATAGGTAAAGCAGACGCTCAAGACATATTGGCGATCATGCAACAGTGCCGAAAAGCCATGACAGACTTGCAAAGCAAGGTAGCGATTAAGTCAATTCAGTACCGGCAAGCCACGACTATCATCCGTGAACTAGATGAAATGGGCCAACTCATTACTGGCACTCAAAACTACTTTTTGGATCCGCCGCATAGCACGCATTTGTAGGAGGAAAGTCGTGATTAAGAAATGGATACTGGCGGCAACATTTGTCGCAACTATGGACATACAAGCACAGGCCGAGATTCAAATATCACATTGCCTTCTAGAATGCCCCTCCGGCACTCAACCTTCAAATGAACTTGTTGTCCGAGAAATCTATGCTCTTTCCAACAATGGTGTAACCAAATTTGCCGATTGGGTTGCCTACAGAGTAACAAAAGAGACAATTGGAACTACGGCAAGTCTCGACAGAGATTGGAAACCAGATCCACTGCTGGATCCCGCTGTAACTCTAGAGCCCAAAAACCCCAATGATTACAAGGGGTCAAACAGCCATCCTGATCTGCGGACGGATAGAGGACATCAGGCACCCATGGCATCTTTTGCGGGTACAATTTATTGGCGAACCACCAACTACCTTTCCAATATCACCCCTCAACGTGCCAATCTAAATCAAGGCCCCTGGAAAGCATTAGAAGAAGCGGTCCGTCATGCGGTTCACCATGATCGTCAACTATTTGTAGTTACCGGACCTGTCTATGAACGCACCATGACTTCACTACCTCACGCTGACGAAAGCCACCAGGTTCCTTCTGGCTACTGGAAGGTGATTTCCACAGCGGGAGGGAAAATGGCAGCATTCTTTATGGACCAGGACACTGCTCGAAGTGCTGACTATTGCGCAAACGAGTTCAAAACGACCTTGCAAGATATTGAACAGAAGGCAGGAATAGAAGTATTCCCTAGCGCGCCCGCCAATTGGCCTACAGGCTCACTAAGAACATCACTCGGGTGCTGAGGCAGGCGCTATCTCAGAGATCAATACTTATTCTATTTACCGCTTCAGAAAGCACTTGAACCTTATAGGCCTTGCCATATCGATTGAGAGTTACGGAAGAGTTCTTGTGCCCCACTAGAGATGCAATAATGGGTTCGCTGACATCCACCTGCTTGAGCTTGTTAACAATGGCTGGACAACAAGAAGATCGATCACATCAGGGGTGCGCCCTTCCATCCGCAAACCCAGGGCAAGATTGAACGCTGGCACCAGACCATTGTCGCAGCTTCGGTGCGTCTACTTATAGAGTGACAGTACCTCTGCTAGGCCTGATTATCCCTGCGCCCAATGCCCGTGAAGGACGTACCGGCTTCCTCGCGCCCTTCTGTACCGGCCACTTTCAGTCGCCGCTCTTTGATGCGCCAGCCTTCTTCGGTCCGCACCCAATTGTCGTGATACTGGGCGTAGAGGACAAAATCTGCGTCGCCGTCCACGGGCCGGTGCCACGCATGGAGATAACATTGTGAGCGCGCCGCATCGGGCCCCTCGAACTCGATCTCTACATTAGTGATGTAATGATGCGTGGCCGAATAGGCTTGGACCAAAGGGTGGATCAGCGCCTCGATATTAGCGCGTCCCTGCGTCCAGATATCGCCGCCGAAGCAGATGCGCCCGTCCTCGGCAAAGATCTCGACCTGTTTGTCGACGCGGTTCTGATCGACCCACCTGGTGTACCAGTGCAGGCCGTCGGTGATCGCTTGGCGATCATTTATCTGTTGGAGCGTGTCATTGTTCATAAGCCGAGATTGGCACGGATGGATTTGCGGAGTCGAGCAGATTCGCGCGGCGCGGTCTCAGTTTTTCAGATGGTGACTCGTGTCGCCCACATTGTCCCCCAGGATCGAGCGGGTGACCAAGTGCCAGCTCTGCCGATCCAACTCGAAGGAATCCGCGTATCGGCCGCCGAAGATAATCTCGTTCCTGCCGTCGATCGTCTGATAGCAGGTAATGTAACTGCGTACGTCGATCTGGTTCACTGCGGCGTTAAACTCGTAAATGACATTGCTGGTGACATGGCGGGTTCGGGGGGTGCACTGGAGGCGCTGATATGGCACCACGTTCCCGTCGACATCATAGAAAATGATGAGATTGGAGAAGTGCTCAAATACGGCCTCGGCTCCGGCCAGGCTTGACCCATCGGGCATGACCAACTCGCCCTTGGCAAATACTTTACCCACAGTCTCGATATCGCCGACATCTATGCCCTCTGCGTATCGCAGCATGATGTCTTCGATCTCAAATCGGGCTGCTGCAATGGCCTGAGTTCTTTCCATCCCTGTCTCCAATCTCGATGGCGGTGAACGGTTGACGGGGTCACTTGCGTGATTTGCCGCATGCGCACACCAACCAACTGTGGCGAGAAGACCATGGTCTCTGCACCGAGCAGTCCCGCCACGCAGGTTAAGTGTGCCAGTGCCTCTTTCCCATATCCGGAATTTTACGTGCAACGGACCCGTTTTCTGTGGTTAACTTTGGACTCGAAGCTAATTGACAAGAAGGTGGGGAGGCCGTCATGGACGAAATCGTTAATCGCGAGAAAACGCAATTCCGGGCAGACCGTTGTCCGGCGGAAAGTTACGAAGACATCATTGCACGGGATGTTGTGCCGGCACCGGACTTCTACAAGGAAGGACCGACGCCCGATATCGGCACCGAGCCGGTCAAAGCCGCGCGCTACTTCGATCCCGAATTCTTTCAAAAAGAGTGCGATTACGTTTTCAACCGAGTCTGGCAATGGGCGTGCCGGGAAGAGGACATTCCAGAAGTCGGGGACCACATGGTGTTCGACCTGGCGGGGTATTCATGGATCATCGTGCGGTCCGCGCCTGACGAGATCAAGGCCCTGGCCAATGCCTGCCTGCATCGCGGCCGTCAGCTGGTGGAAGCGGATGGCACCAGAATGTCGTTCCGGTGCCCCTATCACGGACTCGAGTGGCACTGCGACGGATCGCTCAAACACAATCCGTTTGACTGGGACATGCCGCAATGGGAAGAATGCGACACGAACCTGCCCGAAGCGAAAGTGGCACTTTGGGGCGGGTTTGTGTTCATCAACATGGATCATGACGCGCCGCCACTTGAAGACGTACTGGCGCCTATCCCGGAGCATTTCGAGCGGTATGATCTGGCCGGCAAGTACAAGGCTGTGCACGTCATCAAGAAGATCAGGGCCAACTGGAAGGCCACGTCAGAGGCGTTCATGGAAAGCCACCATGTGGTTGGGACCCATCCGCAGGCGCTCGCCCAGACCGGCGACATCAACAGTCAGTATGACAATTGGACGGATTATGTTGGCCGACAATTCACGGCTTACGGTGTCCAGAGTCCGAACGTCGAAGGAACGCTGACCCAGCAGCAGATTTTCGACGGAGCTATCGTAACGACTCCGACTGCGGCTCGCGATCCCGATACAACCGTGCCCGAGGGCATGAGCGCCCGTGCATTCGTTGCGGAACGGACCCGCGCAGCTATGAACGAAGAGTTTGGCCATGACTATTCAAAGGCCGGCGATGCGGAAATGATTGATGCGCTGCTTTATAACGTGTTTCCGAACATGGCGTTCTGGGCAGGCACGGCGCAGAACATCGTCTACCGGTTCCGTCCCAACGGCCTCGACCCGGAGTCCTCGCTGATGGACATAGTTGCCCTGCGGCCCTTCCCCAAGGACGGGCCGCGACCCGACCCGGTGCCAATCCTGCACCTCGATTTCGATGAACCACTGACGGGGGCGACGGAAATTGGCGAAGGCTTGGCTCTCGTCTTTGACCAGGACGTGGAAAATCTTCCCTGGGTGCAGAAAGGCCTCAGGGCACTTCGCGGCGGCAATGTTTCCTTTACCAGTTATATGGAAAAGCGACTGAGACGGCACCACCAGATGCTGGACACGTACATCGACGACGGTGAAAACGGATAGGGGCTTTGTCAGGTTGAAAACCCTCAACACAAGAACACTAAATTCAGCCAATCACCGCGACCACAACCGCTGGAACTCTAACTTAACCGGTGGACCACCCTAGTGGGGCACGTCACTTCCTCCCAACTTCGCTTCGTCAATCTCGAGCGCCTCCACAAGAAAAAACCCTGCCAAGCCAGAGGCTTGAAAGGGTTGTGTTTTGGTTTCGGAGGTAGGATTTTGCTCGGCGCATTGCAAAACAACGCCCCTCCCTGCGTCTGCACAGTGAGCGTCGGGTGACGCCGCCCTTCTCAGTGTTCTGCGACGGCATTACCCTCAGCTTTGCTGAGGGTGTTTCCATGGCAGGAGTTCTGCGACGCGGGTTATCTTGTGATCAGCGATGCAGCTGAGAGTATCGGTGAGCCATGCTTGCGGATCGACGCCATTGAGCTTGGCGGTTTCAATGAGGGTGTAGGCAATGGCGGCTGACTTGCCGCCGCGCTGCGATCCCATGAAGAGATAGTTTTTCCTGCCAAGTGCAATAGGGCGGATGGCGCGTTCACAGTGACCTGTTCCACGTAATTCCCTCCATTTTGTAGTAGAGTCCGTTGCCAATCAGGAGACGGAACTTTGAAGAAGAGCAGATTTAGCGAAGAACAGATTATCGGGATACTCAAGGAGCAGGAATCGGGGATTAAGACGGCTGATGTTTGCCGCCGTCATGGCGTCTCCGAGGCGACGTTCTACAAGTGGAAGTCAAAGTATGGCGGCCTGCAGGTATCCCAGGCCAAGCGGCTGAAGGCGTTGGAGAGAGAGAACGGCCAGTTGAAGAAGCTTCTGGCCGAGACGATGTTGGACAATGCGATCCTCCGGGACGTGAACTCAAAAAAGTGGTGACGCCTGCTGCCAAGCGAGCTGCTGTCGCTCATGTTCGCGCAGAGCATGATGTGAGCGAGCGGCGGGCGTGTCGTGTTCTTGATGTGGATAGAAGCATGGTGCGTTATCGGTCTATTCGACCCGATGATGCAGCTATTCGCACCCGGCTGAGAGAACTGGCCAATGAACGCCGTCGCTTCGGGTTCAGGCGTCTGGGCTTTCTGCTGGAGCGTGAGGGTGTCCAAATGAACCACAAGAAGCTGCTACGGCTCTATCGGGAAGAAGGACTGGCTGTACGCCGCCGCAGGGGGCGCAAACGGGCTTTGGGGACGCGTGCACCGATGGAACTTCCAAATGGGCCAGGCCAACGTTGGTCACTAGACTTCGTGTCAGACGCGCTGACCGATGGCAGGCGGTTCCGTATTCTGTGTGTTGTTGACGACTATAGCCGGGAATGTCTGGCTCTGGTCGCTGATACGTCTCTGTCGGGCAATCGAGTTGCCAGAGAACTCGACATCATCATTGCCAGAAAGGGCAAGCCCAGGACCATTGTCAGTGACAACTGTACGGAGTTGACCAGCATGGCGATCTTGAAGTGGAGCAAGGACCGCTCTGTTGACTGGCACTACATCGCGCCGGGCAAGCCAACCCAGAACGCCTTTGTCGAAAGCTTCAATGGCAGGCTCAGAGATGAGTGCCTTAACGAGACCCTGTTCACCAGCGTTCGTCATGCCCGCATCGAGCTGGCGCTCTGGCAGTACGACTACAATCATGTCAGGCCACATTCCGCCCATGGCGGAAAAACCCCGGCAGAAATCGCGGCAAAATCAGATAAGGGGTTAACCCCTTATCTGATTGCACCAACCGCCCAAAACGGGCATCAAATGCAACAAGGACTCACCTTATGAATGTTAGGAACTTGGGGAACAGGTCACTCAAAATCTGGTTTTTTGTGCGTCCAGTATGGGAATGCCGCAGCGTAGCAGGAACTCGTATATGCCATCGTAGAAAAAAGGTGGCCGTGTTGGATCGTCTTCATCACCATAGGGGACAAAGATCACCATCCCTTGTCGCGCACGCGTGAGGAGTACCCGATAGGCATTGGCGAGATATTGTTGGCGGTCAGGGCCATTGATTGACTGCCAAGAACTCCCTCTAAATTGATAGGGCACCCAGCCATCGTGTTCCCGACGGAAATTAGCGTCCCAACAAACACCAACCCAATCCAACTCTAGCCCTTGTATATCAAACTCCGTGGCAACGTCTTCCAATGCATAGGAAGCCCGTACATCACCCTTCTCTCCCAGGAACCATGCCGGCGGATCAATGTCTGACTTGACATGAATGCCTACGGGCTTAAGGCGCAAGGCATTAGAGGAAGCAACCAATCCTATGCGTTCGCTTCCCCTAGCCTGGCGCTTTAGCCAATCCTGCATGACCACACGATCTCTAGTGAGGGCGATGGGGTAGTAATCAAGCTGTTGTAAGATCGCTATAGCCTGGTCTGCCTTGCCATCGATGATGGCATTGACGAAGGTAGATACTTGTTCGGCCCGGAACGATCGCATAGAAACTGCGAGGTGCAGGTCGGTCTCAATCGATGGACGAATAACCCGTCTGTGACCTAGCAGAGCCTCTTTATGCTCGTAATAGTCTTGTGGTAATTGATCAGAACAGTAGATATCCCACTCGGTGAATTGCTCTTCGAGGGCCTTAAACCTCTCGCCAATACCCCCCTCACCTGTATTGATTTCCTGGCCACCGCCAACCAAGCAGATCACCGCGCACCAATCATCGTGGCGATCCATCACCGATAAGAGGAACTCTGGTTCTGACATGGCAAAGCCAGGTTGACCGCGCTTGTTCTGCATAAAGGAGGAGGTCTGTTCTTCATTCCAGGCACGCTGAGCCTCGTCGAAGACCGCTACTTTCTCAACGGGGGCACGCTCGTAGATCAAATTGTCATCACGAAAATGATGGATGTTTTGAATGAAGGTACTGGCTCGCTGATGCGCTACTTTCTTAGTGATCTTATCCCCATGATCTTTAGCGCGGGCAATCTCATCTCGTGCCAAAGCTTCTCGTAGCACCTGCACCAATGGACCATTCCCAGATAGAAACACCGCATGCTCGTCTTCATGAGCTTTCATGCGACTATTGGCGATATTGAGACCCCCTAGGGTCTTGCCTGCCCCTGGGACACCAGTGACGAAACAGATAGCTTTTCTATTATTGGCTTTGGCTTGCTCAATGATGGCTTCGACCGCTATGCCGGTTCTGGCAAGATTGATCGCCCCCCCATCTGAGCGAGAAATCTCCTCGACATTGTGACCGCGATAAAGGGCTTGGGCCGCCTCAACGATCGTTGGCGTCGGCTTGTAACGAGATAAAGCCCATACCTCCGCATCAATCGTGCTGTGTGCCGGCGCCTCAACAACGAGCTGGAGGGCGGCTGCTAATGTGTCATCATTGCACAGGACGGGCGTCGCGACATCGTCCTCGAAATAAAGGGAAATATCTTGTGAGGGCGCTTGCGTCGCCACGAGAATGGGTACAATAGGCATCTCATGGCTGCCTTCATGAAAATTGTGCAGATCGAGGGCATAGTCGAGCGCCTGATCAATATCCCTAGAGCTGTAATAGGCGCCGCCGACCTTATATTCGATGATGACGATGTAACCGTTGAGGATCAGGACCACATCAGCGCGCTTGCCCATCCGAGGGATCGTGAACTCGAAGAAAACATGTGCGTCGGGGCAGGCAAGTAACAGTACCTGCAGTTGCTCAATCTGATGGATCCAGGCGTCCAGCTGACGTTGATCGAGATCGAAGCTGTGTGCTTGGGCCAATTCGCCAAGGAGTTGATCTACCGAAGTCCCCAAAAACTGCGCAACATCGCCTTGATAATATGCCCGCTGCATCACTCGTTCTCCCCGATGCCGTCCAGCTTATCGTGTCCTCAAGACAACACAAGACTGATAAAGCCGAGTTGTTTTTGTGCAACTAACGGAAAGGCCAAAAAAACACAATTACGGTGGTAGTGCGCCTAATGACATATCTACAGTTTGGTGGCCAGGCACGGACCTTAGGCTCCCTGCGGAAGGGAGCTAACCATGTCTCCAACAAAATTGATCATGCGTTTTGCGGCTTGCAACTGATTGCTATTTGATTGCTGACGATCGGATAAAGCATCGCAGTAATATAGCAATACATTGAAATAATTGGCGCACCCGACAGGATTTGAACCTGTGACCTCTGCCTTCGGAGGGCAGCGCTCTATCCAGCTGAGCTACGGGTGCATGCCGGTGCGTTAGCGCGGCGCAGCATAGGCGAAAGCCCTGGAATACGCAAACGCCGTGTCGCAAGTCGTCTTAGTTATCACGGCCTATCAGTGTGCCAGCGCCGTGCTCAGTAAAGAGCTCCAGCAGCAACGCATGCGGGACCCGGCCATCAATGATAACCGACGCGCCAACGCCGCCTGCTACAGCTTCCAGGCAGGTTTCCACCTTGGGGATCATGCCACCGGCAATGGTCCCGTCCTTGATCAGCTCTTCCACATCTTGGGCCGTTAGGCGGGTCAGGATATTGCCGTCACCGTCCATCACACCGGCTACATCGGTCAGCAGCAACAGGCGCCGTGCATCAAGGGCCGCTGCAATGGCACCGGCAAAGGTGTCGGCATTGATATTAAACGTCTCGCCATTTTCACCATGGCCAATGGGCGCAATCACGGGGATCACGTCGGAGGCCGCCAATACATCGAGCACATGGGTGTTGACCGAAACAGGTTCGCCGACAAAGCCAAGGTCGAGCACTTTCTCGATATTCGAATCCGGGTCCTTGACGGTCCGCTTGAGTTTGCGCGCAAGAACGAGATTGCTGTCGCGGCCAGACAGACCAACGGCGGTACCGCCCACCTGGTTGATGGCAGAGGCAACTTCTTTGTTGATGCGCCCGGCCAGCACCATCTCAACGATTTCCATGGTCGAGGCGTCTGTAACACGGAGGCCGTCGATGAACTCGCTTTCGATCCGCAGCCGCTCCATCATGGCGGCAATCTGTGGGCCACCGCCATGGACAACAACCGGGTTGATGCCCACCTGCTTCATCAGCACCACATCGCGAGCAAATTTGCGCGACAGTTCCGCGTCGCCCATAGCATGGCCGCCATATTTGATGACAATGGTCATGCCAGAATATTTGCGCATGTAAGGCAGTGCTTCAGAAAGCAGGGATGCCGTGTGCAGAATGTCGCCTTCCGGGGTGGTCATGGTTCTGTCCGCCAAATTCGCGTGAGTTTCCGGATATATACGCCAATCCGGCGGGGCTGGGAAGCCTCAGGACGCAAGTGCCGCAATGGCGGCGCGCAGCTCATCAATCCCTGTACCCTTGTTTGCACTGGTTACGATCAGTGACGGATGGGCTGCCACGCGTTTGGCAAGCGCGGCTTCGGTTTGAGAAACTATCTTCTCCAGTGCGCTGGCCTTGACCTTGTCGGCTTTGGTCAGCACCACCTGGTAGGACACGGCTGCGGTGTCGAGCATATCCATGATCTCGCGGTCATTGTCCTTGATGCCATGGCGGGCATCGATCAGCACAAAGGCACGCCGCAAATTGGCCCGCCCGCGGAGATAGTCTTTCAACAGCTCAGTCCATTGCGCCACTTCGGTCTTGGAAACCTTGGCATAGCCATAGCCGGGCATATCGACCAGATAGATGTCGCCAATCTGCGAATGGGTGATCTCAAAGAAGTTGAGCTGTTGGGTGCGCCCGGGCGTGTTGGACGTACGCGCCAGGTTCTTGCGGTCGGTCAGCGCGTTCATCAGGCTGGATTTGCCGACATTCGACCGCCCGGCGAAAGCAACCTCGTTCCTGTCTGCCTCTGGCAGTTGATTCAGGCCGGCAACACCGAGTAGAAAGCGGCATTCGGTGGCAAAGAAGCGCCGCCCCTTGTCCAGGTCTTTTGCTGCATCATCGTCCACAATTTGCCCGATCAGTCGTTATCGAAGGCACCGTGGCGCTTCATGATGACCCATTGCTGGGCAATGGTCAGCACGTTGTTCCAGGTCCAGTAGATCACCAGGCCAACCGGGAAGGCTGCCAACAAGAAGGTGAACATGATTGGCAACAGCATGAATACCTTGGCCTGCACCGGGTCCTGCGGGGCCGGGTTCAGCTTCTGCTGGGCATACATGGTAATACCCATCAATAGCGGCCAAACGCCGATAGCCAGGAAGCCAGGTGGGTCAAAAGGAATGAGGCCAAACAGATTGGTGATCAGCAGCGGGTCGGGCGCAGAGAGGTCCTGCACCCAGCCAAAGAAAGGCGCCTGGCGCATTTCGATAGAGACAAAGAGCACTTTGTAGAGCGCAAAGAAGACGGGGATTTGGATGAGCATCGGCAAACAACCGGAAACCGGGTTTACTTTCTCTTCCTGATACATCTTCATCATTTCCTGCTGCTGCTTCTGCTTGTCATCCGCATAGCGTTCCCGTAGCGCCACCATCTTGGGCTGCAGCTTGCGCATGGCACTCATGGAAACGTAAGACTTGTTGGCCAGTTGGAAGAACAGCAGCTTGATCAACACTGTCAGCAGGAGGATGGCGACGCCGAAATTGCCGACATAATCCTGCAGGAAGCTGAGTGCATAGAAAATCGGCTTGGTCAGGTAATAGAGCCAACCCCAGTCGATTGCCCGGTCAAACAGGCGGATATCCATGCTCTCGCCGTAGGCATCGATCATTGAATTGATCTTGGCGCCCGCAAAAAGGTGCGATGCATTGGTCAGCGTCTGGCCTGGCGCAATGGTGCCGCCTGTGCTGCGCATACTTGCCTGATAATTGTCTATACCATTGCGCTTGCGGTGCACCATATAGGTCTCGGTTGCGGCCTCATTGTCCGGTACCATGGCAACCAGCCAGTACTTGTCGGTAATGCCTGCCCAACCACCGGTAGACTGGAAGTTCACGTCACCATCGTCGCGCAAATCTTCATAGTCGATTTCTTCAAGGCCATCAGCAAAGACGCCGATAGGACCTTCATGAAGGATGAAGAAGCCAGAGATTTCCGGCGTGCCTGTCCGTTTGATCAGGCCATAGGGCTGCACGTTTACATCGCGGTCGGCATTGTTGGTAACCGACTGGTCAACCTGCAGCATGTAGTTCTCGTCAATGCTGAACGTGCGGGCGAAGGCCAAGCCCTGGCCATTGTCCCAGGTCAGGGTGACCGGCGTTTGCGGTGTCAGCGAGGTGCGATCTGCCTTCCAAACGGAATTCGCTGTCGGCAGGGCCGAGCTTGGCTCCGTGGTGCTGACCCAGCCATATTCAACATAATAGGGGTCGTCCGAATGCTGTGGTGCGAGTAGCACAACATCCTGCGCGTCAGTCTCCAGGCTTTCTTTATAAGCCGTCAGGATCAAATCATCGAACCGCGCGCCCTTGAGGCGAATAGAGCCTTTGAGCTTCGGCGTTGAAATGGTGACACGATCATCATCTGCGAGCACTTCTGCTCGGGGGCGAACCGCCTGGACGGCACCCATAGCTTCCATGCCCGGCAGGCTGGCCGCGGGCGGCAGGTCGCCGCTTGCCGGCGGCACGGCGTTATCGCCATTCATCGCCTGGCTCTGGGCCGCCTCATCAACGGGCGGCTGGAACTGGGCCATATACATGTCAAAGCCAAACAGGATGGCCATGGTCAGGATAATCGCCAGGACGATATTGCGTTGTTCGCTCATTCTTGTTCTGCCTTATTGCGTGCGAGCCAGTATGCGGAAATGTTCAGGTTCAGTGTTCGTGATTACAACCAGCCGGGAAACCGGCATGATCATGTTGCTGCGGCGGGACCGGGTCATAGCCATGACCACCCCAGGGGTGGCAACTGCCAATGCGCTTGGCGGCTAACCAAAGCCCTTTGATTGGCCCGTGCACACTCAGCGCTTCAAGCGCATAGGCCGAACAGGTCGGCTGATAGCGGCAACGCGGCCCCAACAGGGGCGAGATGGCATAGCGATAGAAATGGATGGGAGCGCTTAACAGCGTAACCAGCACTTTCTTCATGACTTGTCCATCTCCGCGTCCAACTGCGCAAGGGCGCGTTTAAGGTCGCTTTTGAGTTTCGGCCAGGGCCGTGTGAGCGTTGTATGCCTGCCAACCAGCACATAATCAAGCGAAGGCTTGGCAACGGGCCGCAGAACCTCATGAACCAGCCCCCTTAGCCGCCTTTTGGCACGATTTCTGGCCACCGCGTTACCCACCTTTTTACTGGCGGTGTAGCCGATTCGGGCATGGGGACAGGTTTGTGCCGCGTTTGCCGGTTTCGGGGCGACCTGCAAAACAAAACCGCGCATGGCCTTTTTGTGGCCATGGCGGGTAAGGCGCTGGAAGTCAGCGCGGGATTTCAGCGTATCCAGTTGTGGCTGCTGTGCAGGGTCAGCGGCAGGCATATTCAATGCCTTCAAGCTGTGTCGGCCAGCTTAGGCAGACAGCTTCTTGCGGCCCTTTGCGCGGCGGGCAGCCAACACGCGACGACCACCTACAGTGGCCATGCGGGAACGAAAACCATGGCGACGCTTGCGTACCAGGTTACTGGGTTGAAAAGTCCGTTTCACACCGTCTCTCCTTGTTTCTGCCGCAGCGACCGGGGCACAAAAGTGCTGGGTCAGCCCGACAGTCAAATTTCAGGCCCGCTGTATACTGGCACTGTGCCCGCAAGTCAAACCGACTCTTGGGGCTATTTCTCTGAATCTTTACGGATATGTCGGCTGGTTGCCCCCATATTATGGCTTGTCCTGCAACAGGATGTCGGCAGCCTGCGTGAACTCTGATAGGCTGCTTCGTCAACACTGACAGAATGAGATGTATATGTCTGACTCTACCCCTGTGGAAACGACCAGCAAGAAACCTGGATGGATGCGCTATCTGCCTGTCCTGCTGATCGCTGCGGTCTTTGCGCTTGTCTTTTCTCTTGGTGGGCAAGAATACCTGACGATTGATGCGTTGCGCGAGAACAGTGCGTTGCTGGAGGGCCTGGCGGATGATCTCGGTTTCTTTGCCGTGATTGCCTATGCACTGCTCTATGCGTTGATGATTGTCTTTGTGCCGCCGTCCGGCACGATCATGACTCTGACTGGTGGGTTTCTGCTCGGCGCTTTTCTGGGCACGACTGCCAATGTGGTTGGGGCCACGTTGGGTGCATCAGCGCTTTTCCTGGCGACACGAACAGCCTTTGGCGATGTGCTGGAAAAGCGTGCCGGGCCCGCCATTGTCAAGATGGAGAAGGGATTCCAGGAGAACGCGTTCAGCTACATGCTGTTCCTGCGGCTGGTCCCGGCATTTCCGTTCTTTGTCGTTAATATTGCACCGGCCTTTCTGGGTGTGCCGCTGCGCACCTTCGTGACAACCACAGCCTTGGGCATCATTCCCGGCTGCTTTATCTACACATCGCTGGGTGCTGGCTTGGGGTCGCTATTGCAGGAGCAAGACCCAGATTTAGGTCTTATTTTCCAGCCGCAATATCTTTTGCCTATTCTCGGCCTGGCGCTGCTTTCACTGGTGCCGATCGCCATTAACAAGTGGAAAGCCCGCAAGGCGGAGTGAGCGATGCTGCGGAACCTTTCATCCAAACTTCTGATCCTGACCGTTGGTTTTGTCATGCTGGCGGAGGTCATGATTTTCGTGCCGTCGATTGCCATCTATCGCGCTAACTGGCTCGAGGACCATTTAGCGTCGGGCCAGATTGCAGGCCTGGCCCTTGAGGCAAGCCCGCAGTCCATGGTTAGCGTCGAACTCGAGGAAGAACTGCTGGCCAATGCCAGGGTGTCCGGGGTCATGCTGAATCGCGGTGAGTCGCGCATCTTGATGTTGGGCAAGGAAGCGCCAGAACCGACTGCCGCCTCTTATGACTTGCGAAGTGGTACGTTTGGCGGCCTGATGGCAGATGCCCTGACGCTGATATTCCGCGGCCCTGAGGGCACAATCGAAGTTACAGGCGCCGCCGTTCTGGAAGCTGGTGAATATGTCTCAATTCTCGTGGATGAAGCCTTTCTCTATAATGATCTGACAGATTACGCCCGCACGCTGCTGCTAATGTCCATTGCCATTACTATTGCAACAGCTATCTCCCTCTATTTCGCGATGGCCTATCTTTTTATTCGGCCGATGGAAAACCTGACGCAGAAAATGGTCGAGTTTAGCCAGAAGCCCGAAGACATAAGCCGTATCATCAAGCCGTCGGACCGGAATGATGAAATTGGCACTGCTGAACATGAACTCAAGGTCATGCAGGAAGAGATAAGCCAGGCGCTCGTGCAAAAGACCCGACTGGCCAATTTGGGTCAGGCTATGGCGCGCATCAACCACGACCTGCGCAACATCCTCACGACAGTTCATCTTGTGTCTGGCCGATTGAGCCAGAGCGACGACCCAAGGGTACAGAACCTCTCGGGCACCCTGATGTCGGGGATCGAGCGGGCAATCGATATGTGCACACAAACCCTGTCCTACGGGAAACCTCAAAATATTATTCCGCGGCCCATTTTGTTCGAATTGGGGCCGATTGCTGATGAAGTTGGCAACTCTTTGTCATTGAATGAAGGTAGCGATATCCGCTTCATCAACCGAGTGCCGCATGACTTCCAGCTTTATGCCGACCCGGACCAGATTTTTCGCGCCCTGACGAACTTGGCCCGCAATGCCTATGAGGCTATGGAGGATGAGGGTGAGGGTACCATTACCATTTCGTTGGCCATGGAAAATGACTTCGATGTGGTTGTTGTGGAAGACACGGGCCCCGGGCTGCCAGAAAAGGCCCGGGAATTCCTGTTTGAACCCTTTCAGGGCAGTACCCGCCAGGGGGGCACGGGGTTGGGACTGGCTAATGTGAAAGAAGTCATCGCGGCCCATGGCGGTGAAGTGCGCCTGGAGAAGTCAGAATCCACCGGCACTATTTTTTGCCTGGCCTTGCCACATGACAAGGGCAAGTGATGAACGGGGCTAGCCTGCGCTAGCGGCCTTCTGCCGTTCCTTCACGGCGCGGGTCCGCACCGCCTTCAAGGGCCCGGCCGCCGCTTTCACCATAGTGGATAATGATCCCGTGCAGCCCGCTGGCCAAGCCGCCTTCGCGCACTGCATAGCCCATCGCTTCCAGGCCTTCTTTTTCGCTCATCAGTTCGGTGTCACGTTCAATGATAGCCGCCTTGCCATAAGGGAACAGGTTGGGCCGGGCTATGGCCTCTGCCATCGGCATGTTCCAGTCCAGTACACCCAGCAGGGTTTTTGCCACAAAACTGATAATCAGCGGCCCACCCGGTGAACCCAACGTCATCACGGGGCGTCCCTGATCGTCCAAAACAATGGTTGGTGACATCGAGCTGAGTGGTCGTTTCCCCGGCTCAACCCTGTTGGCAACGGGCCCACTTTCTGACCGGGGCACGAAGGTGAAATCAGTCAGTTGGTTGTTCAGGAGGAATCCCCGCACCATCAGGCGGTTGCCATAGGCAGATTCGATACTTGTTGTCATCGACAGCGTCTGGCCACTGTTGTCAACAATCGAGAAATGACTGGTTGCCGGGATTTCCCCGGGCTGCTTGGTCAACCAGGCGGTTTTGGCGCCTGGTGGCGTGCCTGCCGGCGCATCGTCCATCACCTTGCCCTGTTCGATCAGGGTGCGACGTTCAGCGAGATAGGCTGGGTCAACAAGCCCCTGGATGGGAACATGCACAAAGTCGCTGTCGCCCAGGTGGGTCGCCCGGTCTGCATAGGCAAGACGGGCTGCCTCCAGGAAAAGCTGGGCTGCTTCTGGCGACGCGGGGTCCAGTGACGCTAAGTCGAAACCTTCCAGAAGTGACAGGATCTGCAGTACAGCAATGCCGCCGGATGAAGGCGGCGGCATGCCGCATAGTTTCCATGTTCGATAAGGCGCGCAGACGGCTTCTCGTTTCTTGGGCTGATAATTCTTCATATCGTCCAGGCTCAAAACACCCGGATTAATTTCGGCATTCTGGACAGCGGCGACAATATCCTCAGCGATTTCACCTTCGTAAAAGACATCAACGCCCTTTTCGGCAATCAGTTTGAGGGTATCTGCGTAGGGCTGGTTCTTGATTATATGCCCCACCGGTAAAGGGGTGCCTTGTTCGTCATAGAAATAGGCCAGGAACCCATCTGGCCGCAGGCGCTCTTTATAAAGGTCGGTCATAAAGTGAAAACGGGGCGATACGGCAAAGCCTTCTTCTGCCAGGCGAATGGCGGGGGTGAACAGATCTGCCCAAGGAAGTTTGCCATTTTCCTCGTGTGCCAGGGCCAACATGCGCAACACGCCCGGGGCGCCTGCAGACCGACCGCCGGGAATGACGTCACGTTTCTTTTCAGCTGTGCCGTCTTCTTTCAGGAACAGCGCATCGGTTGCCCCCATTGGGGCCGTTTCACGACCATCATAGGCGACGAGTTTTTCTGTCTGGCTGTTGTGAAGCAGCATGAACGCCCCGCCACCGATACCGGATGATTGTGGCTCAACCAGTGTCAGCACCGTCTGCACCGCAATGGCAGCATCGACCGCAGAGCCGCCTTTGTGCAGAATCTCCAAGCCTGCCTCTGTGGCCAGTGGGTTGGCGCTTGCTACCATGAACTCGCTGGGCTTGACCGTTTCCTGTGCAGCATTGGCTGAAACGGCGACCAGAGTAGAAACGGCAAGGAGCAGGGGGCGGAAGGCACGCATGATAGGTCTTTTCTTGTCAGGGTGTGAAAGTTAGGCTGGCCAGAATGATACAAAAGGGCCCGAAAAATCTCATCACCGATGTTGGCGGCATTCGCGTCGGTAATGCTCAGGACACCGCAATATGTAGTGGAACCAGCGTTGTGTTGCCATACAAACCAGCGGTTATGGCTGTCGACGTCCGTGGTGGTGGCCCCGGCACACGTGACACAGAAGCCTTGCACCCCTCCACGCTGGTAGAGGCCTATCACGGACTGGTTCTATCGGGCGGGTCGGTTTTTGGGCTCGCCGCTGCTGATGGGGTGACAGCGTGGCTGTCGGAAAACGGTATTGGGTTGGACATGGGACCGCGGTCACTACCCGTGGTGCCCGCCGCCATTTTGTTTGACCTGACAAATGGCGGAGACAAGAACTGGGGCGCTGAAAGCCCCTATGTCAATCTGGGGCGTCAGGCCTGTGAAAATGCCGGAATCGAATTCGCTCTGGGGAACGTCGGTGCCGGCACGGGTGCTACAGCAGGGCCCATCAAAGGTGGACTTGGCTCTGCGTCGCTAATTGATGATGGGGGCATCGCAGCGGGTGCCCTTGTTGCTGCCAACCCTATGGGCGAAGTGCTGATCCCGGGTAGTGACGTGTTCTGGGCTTGGGCTGCGGAAAATGACGGTGAGTTTGGTGGCCGGGTGCCGAAGGCGAACCCTGAGGGGCCGCTACCTCTTTCCTTGCCAGAGGTTCCGCCTACTACCACCAACACCACCATCGGTATAGTTGCGGTCAATGCGGCACTGACGAAAGCACAGGCCCAACGCATTGCCATCATGGCGCAGGATGGCATTTCACGCGCTATCCGCCCCGCGCACACGCCTTTTGACGGCGACACGATCTTCGTTTTAGCAACTGGTGAGGTCCCGCTGGCTGATCCTCATCCATTGTCGCTGGCCCGGCTGGGCACCATGGCGGCAGACTGCGTTGCGCGGTCCATAGCCCGTGGGGTGTATGAGGCAGCCTCGATCGAGAGTCATCCCTCATACCAATCAAAATATGGGAAGTAAGGCCTAGCGCGGGAAAAAGCGCAGCGTGGGGGCTGCATCAGGTGCGAGCATGGTGCGATAGGCTGTCGCGTCAATGCCGATATCGGCCAACAGGGCGGCGACCGAATCCACTTCCTCTTTGTCGACACCCGTGACTTCTATTTCCAGCGCCACGTCAGGGTACTGTACTTGCACTTGCCGCATCAGCGCTCTCAGGCGGTCTTTATAGGCAATGTCTGGGTCACTGAAGTTCACGCTCATCAACGGCTTGCGGCCTTTGAAGCGATCACCGCTTGCAGGCAATGAGGCGCTGACATCGGGTTTTGGAGCCGACGTTGACGGGGCTGTCATTTCACCGGGTTCAAGGATTGCACCTGCCTGCCGCACACCAATACGGCTGGTCTGGGCATCTGCAAACGCTACCCAGCGGTCCTGTTCCGTCTGGACCTTCTGGTGCAACGTGCCCAGACGTACCAGTACCTTGTTGGCCTCCCGACCTGCATTGGTCAGGCGTTCCGCCTCTTCACCCGCAATATCGTCGACCTGTCCAAGCGCTGTCAGCTGCGCTACGGCGGTGGCGATGGCTGCACTGTCTGCGGCAATGTCATCGGCCAGAATGGCGAGATTCACCCGTTCATCATTAAGGCGCGTCAGTTCAATTTGGGCTGTTGCCCAGCGGTCGAACCCGGTACCGGCTTGGTTGGCTTCGGCCTGTTGGAGGCGCTGGGCCTGGTCAGCAAGTTGTTGTTGGGTGGTGTTAAACCGCGTCTGATAGTCAGGTTCTTTGGCGGCAACAGACCGAACAATGCCAATGGGCCCTTTCAGGGCTTCATTGAAACCTTTCGCATTGAAAAGTGGCACAATTTGAGGCGCCGGGTCATCAGCCGCAGCGGCTGTCTGTGTTGTCTGTGGGCGCTCCGGCGGTTGGCTGCCACTAATGGTGGGCCAGACTGCATCGTTCAGGAATGAGCAACTGCCGACACCCCAGGCCATGGCAGTAATGACCGTATACCGCAATGCTTGCCGCCCTGGCCGTGATGTTGGAACAGAACGCGCTTTTGCTGGCAATTGTAGGTGCATGGGAATGGTGTGTCCGGCAACAGATCGCCCGACCGGGAGTGGTCTAGGGCTTCAGCGGGATATTAGGCGCAAGGCCTGCCGCCGACAAGCCTCGCCACAGCGGGTCCATCTTTTTATCCCGCAGGGCAGAAACCGGGTGTTTGCCCTCTTGCAAAGCCCAACGCGATTGTTTAGGTTGCGCCGCCTACGCAGGATTTACCTGTATGCGCCCGTAGCTCAGCTGGATAGAGCACTAGACTACGAATCTAGGGGTCGGGAGTTCGAATCTTCCCGGGCGCGCCATTATTTCAATGGATTAGCGGAAGTCACCGCGAAAGTTAGTCACTCAATCCCAGAAAAGTTAGTCACTTTTCGTTCTTGCCCCGTTCTCAGAGTCGCGGGTGGCGCGGTTCACTTTGGCGATTGCAAGCTGCGATCTGCGCCTCTGTTCGCTGTATTGCCGGACCATTTCGGCTGTGCGGTGTCCCGTAATTGAGGCGATTGTAGGATGGTCGCAGCCTAACTCCCTCAGTCGGGTTGCCGCTGTGTGTCTCAGGCCATGACTGGTCGCGTCCAGATTTGCCTGTCTAAAGGCTGCTGTCATCATGTGTCCAAAATAGGTGGGCGTCATTGCCCGCCCGGTCTTAGTTGTTAGCACCATCATGTGATCGTGCTTGGCAAGCCAGGGATCAAGGATAGCCCGCAGGTCCGCACTGGCAGGTATCCACAGGCGCGCGCCTGTTTTCTCCTGCATTACCTGTATTTCACCGTCCCGATAGTGCTGGCGCTGCATTGTGACAACATCTCCCCGGCGCTGTCCTGTGTTCAGCATAAGCTCAAATGCCACACGTTCACGGGTATCTGTAGCCCATACTTTTCGGAAAGCCTCAACCTCATATTCCTCAAGGGGTTTTCGGTGTCCTACTTTGAGCTTTTTAATGCGCAGAAGAGGATTCTCTGCCCTATAGCCTCGGTCTACACCGAAGGCCATTAACAGACTCAGAATGCGCAGTAGGTGGTTCGCCTTTGCCGGGGTGTCTGCGTACTTGTCTCTTAGCTTTAGAGCAAAACTACGTGGCATAGTGACTACATCTAGGTCGCCCCATTTCTCGGATAGAAAGTCCAGGTGGAAGGCGTACTGCTGCCGGGTGCTGGCCCTGAGCTGCTTAAACTCTGGTGCGGACTTGTATTCCAGCACCAGCTTGGCAAGTGTTCCAGGCGCAGCCACAGCGATCCTGCCCTTGTCTTCAAAGCTGGCATGGATGCGGTCATAGTTGCGCTGGAAGTCGGCACTACCTGGCACCCCATGCACACGCTGCCGGATACCGCTACGCCTGTAGTAGAGGTACTCTCGCCCTTTAGAGCGATACATCAGCAAGTATGGATATTTTATGTCAGCCAAGTCGGGCTTCCCATTCGTTTGCGGCACCATCATCAAATAAACGGATGATTGCCGCGTCAAGATCGTCCTTCAGCCACACAATACGCCTAGCTGTGATACGCTCCCCTTTCGGAAACGTCCCTGCTTTGACCAAACCGCGGAACGTGGTGACAGATAGGTCGCAGTATGCTGCGGCCACATCAGCACCCATCAGGCGCGGCCATTGGTCAGGTATGCGGTTGCGGACTACCATTGAACATAGCTCAGTTGGGCCTTTGCTGTTGTGACATCATTTTCTGGTGCTGGACGCTGGCTGATTGCACCAGGTCTTCAAGGATGGCACTCGCATGTTCGCCGCCCACACTAGCCAAGAGGCCGCTGACACCAACCACCAGCATCTCTGTGGTTATGTCGATGTGCTTGAAGCCCTCGGCCTGAAGCTTGTCTGCAAACTCGCAGATGTCTGCGCGCAGGATAAACCTTTGCTTGGCTCGTATGTCTTCGTCTGTAGTTAAATCGTCCATTTGCAGTTTCCTTTCTCATGAATTGCGCGTCGTTTCGAGGCACGTTGGATCGGTGCTTTTCCGCTCTGCTGTCTTTTTTTGTCCTACACTAGGAAAAGAGATCAGACAGACAGCCAATACATGGGGCTTAAGCAGCCCCTGTATGGCTGATCTTCGGACAGCTGTAACCCATGCTCAGCATGGGGTTTCGGGGCGGTTGTCTTGTTTTGTCATGTTGTTTGTCTTATCAGACAGACAGTGGTTTTTTGCAGGCCTTGCTGTCTTGGCCAGCTGTCTTGTTTTTTCAGTGTGTCCTGACATGTCCGTCGTCATATAAATTGGAACAGTTGAGCGATTTGCTTAACAGAGGCTCTGGTTCATTCTCTGGTTGATTATGCAGCTCGCCTTTGATGTTGCAAGCGGCGGCTCTGTATCGTCTGTTT